>ERZ1643247.2890-NODE-2890-length-12848-cov-13.841319_pt1 | contig 12848 bp, 10 predicted proteins | sample MGYA00579264_ERZ1643247 | MGnify/ENA primary metagenome ERZ1643247 (study PRJEB29033, sample SAMEA4952262) | chicken gut metagenome | biome: Broiler Chicken; feature: Gastrointestinal Tract; material: Caecum | place: Ireland | collected 2018 | study: Broiler... | reverse complement strand
CTCCCGAATCGTTGTCAGTTCCATATCAAAAACTCCTTATCGCAATATTCACACAATAGTATAACACCGCAGATGGCCGCCGTAAACAAAAGAATTCAGCGTTATCAGTTATTATCGCTTAATTCTTCCCACTCTATCTTTCCTATCTCATACACTGCCGTAACACCGTCTTTATAGCTTATAACAAGAATCATTTGATAGCTTCGCGTGAAATCTTCACCGTTACGGGTTCCGCTGATTCTCGTCTCACACCTGACTCTTCCCAGATCCTTATTGTTATACCTTGTAACAGTAGCACTTGCCACGGCAGTCTTTGTCTGATTGATCGTCACCTCCGCATCATCAGCATAAAAAGATTCCCTGTCACTCTTCACTTTTTCCAGATCATCTTCGGAAACAATACTTTCATACAGCCCCTGATCTATCAGATCTCTTGTCTTCTTATCCAAACTGCTGTCAACAAGGAGAGTACTTCCTGCCCAGTCATTAATTCCCTCAGTAATATCATCAATCTCTTCATCTGTATATGACACATCGGAATCCGGCAGACTCTCGTACAGACTCCCATAGCTTTCAGAATCGATAACAAGCGGCTTAACACTATCTTCAGATGAATCATTCTTCTTATTATCCCCCGAGCAGCCCGCCAGACTGCAGCAGATTAACACCCCTGTAATAATACAACTTATCCACCGTTTCATTATTTTATTACCTCCAAAAAAATATTGCCAAAAACATATATGCTTTTGGCAATATTTTTTAAATTATGTAATTATCCCTTGGGAGAATAGGACAAACTATTTAGTACGTTTTCTAGCCAAAACTCCGATAATAGCTGCAAGGCTTAATCCGCCTGCCGCAACAGGGATAACCGGTGATGTTGTATCACCTGTCTGCGGTGCTCCATCTTTGTTATCACTGTTTGTCTTATCTGCTTTTGTATCGTTTACCTTAGTTTCGTCTTTGACCGTATCTGCTTTTACGTCATCTCCGCTCTGAGTATCGTCTGTGATAACCGGATCCTCTGTTGCAGAAGGATCTTCCGGTGTCGTCGGATCTTCTGTTGAAGGCTCCTCCGGTGTTGTCGGATCGGACGGCTCTTCAGAAGCAATCTTCTCAACGATCATTGTATGTCCGCCTACTGAACCATACGGAATCTCGATATCTGTAATCTGATCAACACCCTCTGCAAGCTGGTATCCTTCCGGAAGCTGGAATGCTTCACCAAGAGCGAATACGTATGTATCATCCGGTGATCCCGGAACACCTGCTTCACATGTCACCTTATCGATCACATTTCCGTCAACATCCTCGAATGTTACTGTAAGGACTGTCTCTCTCATTTTCAGAGTGATATCATAGTGAGCGCCATTCTCTACGAAGAAATCGCCTGTTACGATCAGCTCATATCCTACAGGAAGATCAAGCTCGCTGTAGTTTGCGACTCCATCTCCGTCCTCGTCTACGAAGTAATCTCCACCGCCGAGTACGTTACCTGCTTCATCCTCAAATGTCACATTGATGATCGTTGACTCCGGAATCTTCTTCAGCTCGACTGTGTAGGACTTGCCGGGTATTACGAAGAAGTCACCTGTTACAACCAGCTCATATCCTTCCGGAAGTGTAAGCTCGCTGTAGTTTGCGATTCCGTCATCATCCATATCTACGAAGTAATCTCCGCCGCCAAGATTGTTGCCATTCTCATCAACATATACAACGTTGATGATCGTCCCATCAATCTCTTTGTTCAGTGTGATCTCGTATGTCTTAGTTGTATCTACGAAGAAATCGCCTGTCTCTTTCAGCTCATATCCTTCCGGAAGTGTAAGCTCGCTGTAGTTTGCGATTCCATCTCCGTCCTCATCTACAAAGAAGTCTCCACCGCCAAGATTCTTGCCGCCTTCGCTCTTGAATACTACATGAATGATAGCAGCTCCTTCTCTGTTAAGAACGATGTCATAGTGCTGACCCTCTGTTACAAAGAAGTCACCTGTTACATTCAGTTTGTAGCCAACCGGAAGAGCCAGCTCGCTGTAGTTTGCGATTCCGTCTCCGTCAAGATCTACCACGTAATCTCCGCCGCCAAGGCTGTTGCCCTGAGGATCTGTGTAAGAAACATTGATGATTGTTCCCTTGTTGATCTTCTCTACGTTAACCACTAATTTTCCATTCTCTTCAGCCATGAAGTCACCGCTTACTGTCATTTTATAGCCAGCCGGTACATACTGAGCAAGCACGGAATAATTCTGTACACCTTCCGGTACAAAGTAATCCCCGCCTGCTACCACCTTATCGCCATCTTTGAACTGGATGTTCATAATAACTTCTGTAGAGATTCTTTCTACACGAACTACTTCTTTTCCGCCTTCTGTTACCATAAAGTCACCGCTTACTGATAATTTGTAACCCTCCGGTACATACTGCTCAAGTATAGAATAGTTCTGTACTCCTTCAGGAAGGAAGTAATCTCCACCTGCTACTACCTCATCTCCATCCTTGAACTGGATGTTCATGATAACATCTGTAGTAATCTTCTTCACGCTGACCTCTAATGTAGCGCCGTCTTCTGCCATGAAGTCACCGCTCACTGTCATCTCATAGCCTTCCGGCACATACTGCTCAAGTACAGAATAATTCTGTACTCCTGCCGGTACGAAGTAGTCTCCACCTGCTACTACCTCATCTCCATCCTTGAACTGTACATTCATGATAACATCTGTACTGATTTTCTTAATAGAGACCTCTAAATGTGCGCCGTCTTCTGCAGTAAAGTCGCCGCTCACTGTCATCTCATAGCCTTCCGGCACATACTGCTCAAGTACGGAATAGTTCTGTACTCCTGCCGGTACTGTATAATCTCCGCCTGCTACTACTTCATCTCCATCTTTGAACTGGATGTTCATTGTGACTTCTGTCTCTTCTTCTGCGCCATCTTTTTCGACGTTGACTACCAGCTTGCCACCATCTTCTGCGTAAAAGTCGCCACTTGTTGTCATCTTGTAGCCTTCCGGTACATACTGCTCAAGCACAGAGTAGTTCTGTACTCCTGCCGGTACTGTATAATCTCCGCCTGCTACTACTTCATCTCCATCTTTGAACTGGATGTTCATTGTGACTTCTGTCTCTTCTTCTGCGCCATCTTTTTCGACGTTGACTACCAGCTTGCCACCATCTTCTGCGTAAAAGTCGCCACTTGTTGTCATCTTGTAGCCTTCCGGTACATACTGCTCAAGTACAGAATAGTTCTGCACTCCTCCCGGTACAAAATAATCTCCACCTGCTATTGCTTCATCTCCACACTTGAACTGGATATTCATTGTAACAGTTTCCGCTGTCTCTTCAGCGTGTACAACTGCTGCCCCGTTGGACATTACCGGTGACAGGCTTGTAGCAGCCATCGCTATAGCCAATGCCGCAACGAGGCATCCCTTTAATAACTTCTTTCTATACATTGCCTTCTCCTCCAATTTTCTCCCCATCAGGAACATTAAATTTTAAATATTGAAACTCACTAATCTTTCTGCCAATCTGAATATTCCCGTAATTTTCCTAAGTTTCCATATTTAAGCAATACTCATTTTACCCCCCCCCCCGTATATTTTTGTCAACAGTTTTTCCACATTTATCCATCATTTTTTTCACACATTTCTCACACTTTATGCACAATTGCCTGTCAAAAATTAGCAACCTTATCAAGTTATTAGTTGTAAGGGAAAATCATATTGATAATTAATAAAGAACAATTTTATAAACAAAAAGAAAAAAAGTGCCGGAGCTATGCTCCAGCACCACCTGATCTACCATTTTTCTGTTTCCCATTTCAAGATGTTCCCTGTATTTGCATCTATCTCAAATTCATACTCCATCCTGTTATAAAGAATGTCTCCTTCATATATATACCAGCCGTCATCTTCATCGAGCTCGATTGATATATTCTGTGCCGTTGCTCCCGGAACTCTCTCAAGTGCAATATTCTGAGCTTCTTCCAGGGTAATCGACACACCAGACACGCCGCCGGAATTTTCAGAAGAGCTATACGCATTGTTCCCGCTCCCGTCCGATTGTGATGTACGGTTATCAGAGTTCTGCCCTCCGTCCGATGTCTGTACATCGTCTGCTGACTGCCCGTCACCCGAAGACTCCTGCTGACTGCTCTTCAATTCGTCAATCTCCTGCCTCAGAGCGTCAATCTCGGCCTGTAGCTCTTCTTCGCGTTGCGTACTGCCGTCGTCAGACTGTTGAATGTTCCGATTCATTCCGCACCCGGAGATCATGATAAATATCAATATAATTCCCGTAAGAATTGCCGGATATCTTTTCCTCATCACAAATTCCTCCTTTCTTCCCGTAACAGTATTATACATGAAAAAGATTAAAGGAACATTAAAAAAATCCCGGGGCATCGATTTCCCGGGATTTAAAGAGGCGCAGACCGGATTTGAACCGGTGAATCAGGGTGTTGCAGACCCACGCCTTACCACTTGGCTACTGCGCCATACATTTTTATTCTATTCCTGCACTCAAAAGATTATACCAAACTTCTGTCTATTCGTCAAGAAAAAGCTGACATGTTCACACATGCCAGCCTGCCTTCTGTTTAATCTCTCTCTTCGCTCCATTCCAGTACATCCCCTGTATTAGCGTCAATCTCAAAATCATACTCTACTCTCTCGTAGATAATATCCCCCTCATATTTGTATCTTCCGTCGTCGTAATCAAGTTCAATCCTGATATCATTATCCGATGCGCCTGTTACTTTTGCCAGAGCGATATCGATCGCTTTCTCGCGGCTGACAGCCACGTCCGTATTATTCTCATTGTTTCTGTCGTCATCCCGTCGTTCCACATCGGAGCTTATGATCTGTCCGTCAGATGCGAGAACTTCATAATCATATTCTGTCTGTCCGGCATCAAACCGTACATCATATACTTCTCTTCCGTCATCCCTGTCTCTGGAAACCTGAATTCTTGAAGCATCTGCCTCGCTGATGCCTGCTGCCTCCAGAGCCGCCTGCAGGGCTGCATCCTCTCCGATATCCTGCGTTCCAGAATTGCTGCCGGTCTGACCAGCCGTTCCGGCTGCGTTCTGGTCGTTACTCTGCACATTGTTCTCTGTTCCGCTATTCTGACCGTTCTGACTTTCCGCCGTGTTTCCTGCTGCATTGTTTGTCTGTGCCGTTCCGGCATTTCCACATCCTGTAAATACTCCTGCCACCATTACTCCGATAATTGCTGCTACTGTTAATCTCTTCATTTTTCTTTCTCCCTTCATATGATTCATTTATTTTTTACTTGTTTTCTTTTGTTGATACCACTATAAATGAGAAAGATTAAAGAGAGATTAAAGCATCTCATCTTTTTATTTTTTTTCAGAAATATTATCTCCATCCGGAATGAAGAAAGAAAATACACTCCCCTTTCCTTCCTCGCTCTCCGCAGTCACGCTTCCGCCATGAGCTTCCGCTATCCATTTCACCATGGACAGTCCCAGGCCTGAATGGCCGCCTTCTGTTCTCGATGTATCCGCCTGATAGAAGCGCTCCCATATATGGGAAAGTGCGTCCTCTCGGATTCCCGTACCGTGATCGCGCACGCTTCCCCTGATCCCATCATCCTTTTGCTCAAGCGTCACTTCGATGCAGCCGTTTTCCCGGCTGTACCGCATCGCATTGGAGAGCAGGTTTACAAGCATTCTTATATAAAGCGTCTCGTCTACATCCGCCCATATATCAGGAATAATCTCTGTTTTTAAATGAATCCCTCTTCCGTCGGCGTCCGCCAGCATCTGCTGTTCTTCTGCAGCCATTTCCGTAAGCTCGCTCACATTGACCCGCTCTTTATGAAGAGGCTGCCTTCCCTGGTCTGCGCGCGACAGAAAAAGAAGCTGCGAAATCATATCTGCCATCCCTTTCGCTTTCCGCTGAATAAGGACAAGCTGGCTGCGCTGTTCCTCCGTGAGCGAATTTCCCTCGGCAAGCATTGCATCGCACTGTGCCAGGATCACACTCACGGGAGTTCTGAGTTCATGAGAAGCATCCGATGTAAACTGCTGCTCCCTGCGGAATACCGTCTCCAGTTCCTCAAGCATTTCATCAAATGTTTTCCCGAGAACATAAATCTCATCTCTCTCTTTCCCTTTAGCCTTATCCGCACCTCTGAATCCGATGCGCCGGGAGAGATCGGCATCCGCGCGTATCCGCCGCACCGTATCCGTAATCTTCCGAACAGGCGCCAGCGTCCGTCTTGTAAAACGATATCCTATAATCGCTGTCGCCAGTACCATAAGCGGAAGTATAACGAGCGCAAAGCGCACAGTGACAGTAAAGCTCTCCTCTGCGTCCGTGATCGAAGTAATCCCGCGGATATACACGGTCTGCTCATCAGGCAGGCGGTATGAAATATCATACACATACCATTCTCTGTTCCCGTCCCGGCTCGTTCGAAGTTCACCGTCCGCCAGTTCCGGCTGCTGCCCGAAACCACGTGGCACTCTCCCATACATAAAATACATGTCACTGTCATACAGCGACAGATATACATCCCCCACCACAGAATAAAAATCCGAATCAATCCGTATCTCACCGTTCCGAAGAGCAATATTTTCAACACTCTCCTGTACTCTGGTCTCCAGCCTGGACTGGGTGGAAGACAATACTTCCCGGCTGCTCAGCGAAAACAGAATTGCCAGCGACGCACATGTCAGAAGCGCCATAAAAAAGGTATATAATAATGTAAGTTTAAGTTTCAATGAAATCTTTTTCATAATTCTATACAACTGCCCTTTGTCACGGCTCCGCCCGGAGTACATAGCCGGCTCCCCGCACGGTGTGAATCAGCTTCTGCTCATACCCTTCATCAATCTTTTTACGTAAATAGCGGATATAGACGTCGATCACATTGGAGCCGCCTGCATAATCAAAATTCCACAGGTGCTGCTCCAGCCGGTCTCTCGAAAGCACGATTCCTTCATTCTGCACCATATAACGAAGCAGGGCAAATTCCTTTCCGGACAGTTTGATATCCTTTCCGCCGCGTTTTACCTGCTGCGTGTCCATATGCACTTCAAGATCCGCCACTTTATAACACGTCTTCGGGGCCTCTGCAGGCTTTCTCAGGAGCACCCGGATTCTTGCCAGAAGCTCCTCAAAAGCAAACGGCTTCACCAGATAATCATTTGCTCCGGCGTCGAGCCCCGACACCCGGTCCTCAATGCTGTCCTTTGCCGTCAGCAGTATCACAGGCGTACTGTCATTTCTGCGCCTCATTTTCTTCAGCACACTCAGACCGTCCAGCACAGGCATCATAATATCCAGAACTACCGCATCATATTCCGCGCTCTCCAGATATTCCAGCGCCTCCTGTCCGTCAAAACAGGAATCCACACTGTAATGCTCCCCTTTCAGCCGGTTCGTTATAATCTGGTTCAGATCCTTTTCATCCTCTGCTATCAATATCCTCATACGATCAGCTCCTTTATGTTTTTCAGTATACGCAAGCCTGCAGGGATTGTAAAGTCACAGTTCGGCTTTGCGAATGGCGGGGCTGAACTGTTACAAATGTCTGACGCGTTTTTCTTGACAGAACAGAAAACAGACTATATTCTGAAAATATCGGATAACAACAAAAGGAGTTATTTACTGCTATGGACTATAAAATTTCCCAAGAGCTCGCGGAATTTCTGGAAAAGAGCCCTTCCAGTTTCCACGCGGCAGAAAATATGAAAGATTTACTTTTAAGTGAAAATTTCGAACAATTACATGAAAACCAAAAATGGCAGGTCAGACCCGGCGGCAGATATTTCGTCATGCGCAACGGTTCTTCTCTGATTGCGTTTGCTATACCTGAATACGAATTTAAAGGCATGCGCATCATGGCAAGCCATGGGGATTCTCCGACTTTCAAGATAAAAGAAAATCCTGAACTGGAGACAGACGGGCACTATATCCGCCTTAATGTTGAACGCTACGGCGGCATGCTGTGCGCTCCATGGTTTGACCGGCCGCTCTCCGTGGCAGGCCGTGTAATCGTCAAAGATCCGTCTTCCGGATCATTTGTATCAAAACTGGTAAATATCGACCGCGACCTCGTCCTGATCCCTAACCTTGCCATCCACATGAACCGGGAGGCAAACAACGGCTATAAGTACAATGCCCAGAAAGATATGCTCCCTCTGTACGGAGATCTGACGTCAAAAGGCACGTTCATGAAAACAGTCGCAGAAGCTGCTGGAGTAAAGGAAGACGATATCCTCGGCCACGACCTCTTCCTTTATAACAGGGAAAAGGCGAGCATCTGGGGTGCATCCGGAGAGTTCATCTCCTGCGGCAGGCTGGATGACCTGCAGTGCGCATTTGCTTCGCTGAAAGGATTCCTCGCCGGAGACAAGCAGGAATATATGGCAGTCCACTGCGTCCTCGATAACGAAGAAGTCGGAAGCGGCACAAAGCAGGGCGCGGCTTCTACATTCCTGTACGACACTCTGACACGGATCCATGACTGCCTCGGTTTTACCCGCGAAGACTATCTGATCCACCTTGCAGACAGCCTGATGATTTCTGCTGACAACGCCCATGCCGTCCACCCGAACCATATAGAAAAGGCCGATCCTTCGAACCGTCCTTACATAAACGAAGGGATCGTCATCAAATTTAACGCCAATCAGAAATACTGCACGGACGGAGTGTCCGCCGCCATGTTCTGCGATATCTGCAGGACTGCAGACGTGCCGGTCCAGACATTCGTCAACCGGTCCGATATGGCAGGCGGCTCCACGCTGGGCAATATATCAAATACGCAGGTTGCGCTCAATACCGTGGATATTGGACTTCCTCAGCTTGCCATGCACTCACCATACGAGACCGCCGGAGTGAAAGATACAGAATACCTTATACGGGCGGCAGGGGAGTTCTTCAAATAATGCGTTCATTTTCCGGAAGAGATATTGATACTGTTGCATAATCGATATCTCTTCCCGTTTCATATATCCGGTGTTACTTTCTTATTTCAGAAATACTCCTACAATTTTATATACGGACGGATTTTTCGTGTTATCTTAAGGCCGTGACGTCTGTCATACTCTTTCATTCCCTGCAAAGCCCAGATTCTCCGGTTTATCCTTCCCTCCCAGGGAATCAGGAACAATATGACATCTTTCGAGATTTCTTTTGCATCCGCACCGCCAACATCTTTCATGTGCTTCTACGAGTATTCCTCCTGATTATCAACCCATTCTTTTTTGAAGCATAGACAGGTAGGAGGTCCGCACGGTATCCGAAATCTGATATCCAAGGTTGTTCAGAATATTTTCTATCTGTCCAAGTGCTGCATCTTTCTGCTTTTTGCTGTCAGCCAGAATCTCCAATTCCAGAAATTCTCCAAGCCCGCGTACATTATCCAGACAGGCGGTGACTGACTCTCTCCGCAGCATTATCCTTTCCTTGATCACTTCAGGAGCTACAGGAATATACCCGATCGCCTGCAGAATTTTCCGGCTGATTTCTCCATTCTCCACACCGGTTTCCAGTTCCTCCCGGGTCATCGTACCCGCGTCCAGCCTCTTCCCTTTGAAATTAATCTGTGCCCGGATTTTTCCTGTACGGTAATCTTTCGTTTCACGTACCCGCAGTGCCTCATCGTTTGCTCTTATATCTCCCTGCTGATTATCAAAATATGTATCACGTTCTTCAATACAGCTGCTCTCTTCGAACCCAATCTTCACAAGATTTCTCTTAATCTCATTAAGATCTTCGACCGGAAGCTTCACTTCTACCTCTATCATCTTAACTCCTCTTTCCATCAAATATGTCAGTCATCTGCGCTTCACTCTTATTGCCTCGAACATTTTTCCGCATCAATCGCCAGCGTAAACATCAGCACATGCAGCGCATCTTTCGAATTTGCAATATCCAGAACATAGGTATCTGTCATATGAAAAAGCTCCTTAGATATGACCGCCACCGTTCTCCCTGCGCCATCCGTAATGGAATAATTCCATTCCGTCCAGTCACCTTCGATATGCCAGCCATTAAAATCAATATCATAGCGCGGCTTCAGGAATGTCAGTTCCCTGCTGATAGAACCGAGCATCTGATTCCTCTCATATACCTCAAACTTCGGGAGAAATGTCAGCACACGTTCCTTCACCATTCCCACTTCTCTGCCGCCGGCATCATATATCTTAAGGCAGTGTCCCCATGACAACTCTCCCTTTACCACGTAAACCGTATTTTCATACTCATCATAGATATCATAGCTGTCCAGCCATGAAAATAATCTCTGTTTAAATAATAACTTCATATATTTCCTCCTCACACAAATTACCGCATCAACTGTCCATGGCTTCTGTACCTGTTGCTCTCATCATCATAGAGGGCAGCTATATGCAATATATGAAATGGCAGATACCCATAAAATATCTGCCATTTGATGTAATCTGTGTAAAAATGTATCGCTTAACCTCTGTATAAAGCACGATATTGCAGAATATAAAAAGAGAGCCGGATGGCCCGGCTGTCCAGAAAACCGGCCCTCTCCATGCGCCAAAGTTCAGTTTTATATTTATTTTGAAAATATATTTTGGGCCTGGGCGTCCAGTTCCTCCTGGCTCATCCGTTTTGTCTCTTTTCCTGTGCAGAGCGCCTCAAAATTATGATAGATATGCCGACACATAATCTGCTCCATCGGCTTTGAGAATAATGCGCCAAGCGCTTTCGCAATCAGATGCATCCCTGTATTGATCTCCACACTGATCTCCAGTTCGACTTCTTCCGGACCTATCTCCCGCAGTGTCAGATAAATAAAATCATGACTGCTTTTCTGATCGCTGATGCCCTCGATTGTCACTACTTTTTTCTCCTCATCAAAAGAAGCTGTGTAATGCGTCACTGCTGTCGTCTGTCCATCAGAACCCACCGTCTCTGCTTTCCATTCTATATCAGAGATCACTGTCACCTTACTTCCCGGAGCAATATCCAGGCTGGCGGGGCGGTGAAGGGCTTTCCAGCCCGTCTCCATGGAGTGTTCGAATTTTTTTGCATTACTGAATTTCATATTAACCTTTCCTTTCCACGTAAATACTTAAAATCTATTGCCTTCTTTCTGTTATCTACCATATCTTAATTTTCTCTCCACCGCAACAGTTATCAGCTTTAAATGTAACTAATTTCAGCCCTTACCGGTCTTCAATTATGATTTTTCTACCTTCTCAGCTGTTCTGCTGTAACTATGTCCTATTTTTTATAATATTTTAGCGCGGTTCACATCAAAGCACTATTCTTATATCAACTAAAAACCTTACCGACTTTCAGCTTTCTTTCTGAAAATCAGTAAGGTTTTATGCTATTGAAGTATTTTATTGTTCACCGAATGATCCCCGAAATGTTGCCAATCACTAAACAAATATGCTTGCGTCCCGCATAAACACAGGGTTCTTCAGATTCATTTCATCACTCGAACTCGACTTTTATATTTGTACGCTTATAAATAATATGTATTATGGATTCGTATTTCGTCCACTTTATGTTATTTTATATGCATGATCTGTTTCGTTCATAATATTTTTGTAGCCAAAATGTAGCCACTATATTTATTCACCTCATAACCATTTCATAAATATGCAAAATTTATCGTATTATTTCACTTAATGAGTATTCCGGGCGGTTTTACACCCCAATTCCGGAGATTGGAAACCGGCGTTCCGATGTGAAGGAAACCGCACTTCCGTTTTAATGGGAACCTGTATTCCGGAATCATGGAAACCGCATCTTCTTTCCTTATAATGTATGTATGCGTCACTTGACGTAAATACATTTTAAGGAGGTCAGCTGTTATGACCAAATATCGTGAGATCATCAGGCTTGCCAGTCTGAATCTCAGTCAAACAAACATCGCACTTAGCTGTGGTGTATCCAAGAAAACGGTCAATAAGGTTTTAAAAGCTGCCAGAGAAAAAGGAATCTCATGGCCGCTTAACCCAAACCAGACCGATACAGAGATTGAGCAACTGCTGTTCCCGAAGAAGAGCAGTCCTGCACCTCAGTCAAACAGGCGTATGCCAGACTATGCGCATATCCGCAAGGAACTTCTCCGTAATGGAGTGAATAAGAAACTCCTCTGGACAGAATACCTCGAGGAATGTCGTCTTTCCGGAGACGAGCCGCTTATGTATTCACAGTTCTGCTATTACATCCAGCAGGACGAGCAGAAGCGCCGCGCCACCATGCATATCAACCGCAAGCCTGCGGAGCAGGTTGAGGTTGACTGGGCCGGGGATCCGGCACACATCATTGATCCGGATACCGGCGAGATCCTGGATGCCTACATTTTCGTAGGAGTGATGACTTACAGCCAGTACCCATATGTTGAGGCATTCATGGATGAAAAACAGCCTTCATGGATCGCAGCACATGTTCATATGTACGAGTACTTTGGCGGTGTCGCAAAGATCCTCGTGCCGGATAACTGCCGTACTGCTGTGGACCACAACAAGGGTTGGAAAGACCAACGGATCAATGCAGTCTATCAGGAAATGGCAGAACACTATGGCACTGCGGTTATTCCAGCCCGCATTCGGACCCCACGCGATAAAGCAAATGTCGAAGGCAGTGTGGGGAATATTTCCACCTGGATCACAGCAGCCTTGCGTAATGAACAGTTCTTCTCTCTTGGGGAGTTAAACCGGGCAATCCGTCAGAAGCTAGAAGCTTTCAGCCGTCGCCCTTTTCAAAAGAAAGAGGGCAGCCGGTACGTGATCTTCCGCGACGAAGAACTGCCATTGTTGGCACCTTTACCTGCTACCCCTTATGAACTGGCGGAATGGAAACAAGCCACCGTTCAGTTCAATTATCACA
>ERZ1643247.2889-NODE-2889-length-12864-cov-3.982512_pt1 | contig 12864 bp, 11 predicted proteins | sample MGYA00579264_ERZ1643247 | MGnify/ENA primary metagenome ERZ1643247 (study PRJEB29033, sample SAMEA4952262) | chicken gut metagenome | biome: Broiler Chicken; feature: Gastrointestinal Tract; material: Caecum | place: Ireland | collected 2018 | study: Broiler... | reverse complement strand
GCACTGATCGAGGTGCGGGTGACGCCGCAGAGAGGACAGGGCTTCGACAATATAGCGGAGCGGATTTACAAGTATCCGGAGGTGAACGCGGTCTATCTGATTTCCGGCGGATTTGATCTGCTGGTGACGCTGGAGGGAAGGAATCTGAAGGAGATTTCCTCCTTTGTATCGGAGAAGCTGTCCACGCTGGACGGCGTGTTGAGCACCGCGACGCATTTTATTTTGAAGAAGTATAAGGATCATGGCACCATTCTGGCCAGAAAATATGAAGATACAAGGGAGAAGATCATGCCATGAGAAATCCGCTGTCTGAAAAAATTGTAACCATTAAGCCCTCCGGAATCCGGAAATTTTTTGATATCGTCAGTGAAATGGACGATGCCATCTCGCTGGGCGTAGGTGAGCCGGACTTTGATACGCCCTGGCATATCCGGGACGAGGGTATCTATTCCCTGGAAAAGGGGCGGACCTTCTATACCTCCAATGCGGGTCTGAAGGAGCTGAAGGTGGAGATCTGCAATTATCTGAAAAGACGGTTTGAGCTGGAATATGATCCTGCCCACGAAGTACTGGTCACGGTGGGAGGCTCAGAGGCCATTGATATCGCTCTGCGTGCAATGATCGATCCGGGAGATGAGGTGCTGATTCCCCAGCCCAGCTATGTTTCCTACGAGCCCTGTGCCATTCTGACTGATGCGGTTCCGGTGATCATCAATCTGAAGGCGGAAAACCAGTTCCGTCTGACGGCGCAGGAGCTTCGGGACGCCATTACGGATAAGACCAAAGTGCTCGTTCTTCCCTTCCCCAACAACCCGACCGGAGCGATCATGGAGCGGAAGGATCTGGAAGAAATCGCAGAAGTGATTCTGGAAAAGGATCTTTTCGTGATTTCCGATGAAATATACAGTGAGCTGACCTATGGAAGAGACCATGTTTCCATCGCGCAGATTCCGGGAATGAAGGAAAGAACCATTTTGATCAACGGTTTCTCCAAATCCTATGCCATGACCGGATGGCGTCTGGGCTATGCCTGCGGTCCGCGCCTGATTCTGGACCAGATGCTGAAAATCCATCAGTTCGCCATCATGTGTGCGCCGACCACCAGCCAGTATGCGGCGGTGGAGGCCCTGAAAAACGGAGACAGAGACGTACAGGAAATGCGGGAGGCCTATAACCAGCGGCGGCGTTATCTGATGTACGCCTTTCAACAGATGGGACTTCCCTGCTTTGAACCCTACGGCGCCTTTTATGTGTTCCCCTGCATTAAGGAGTTCGGACTGACCAGCGATGAATTCGCCCTTCGTTTCCTGCGGGAGGAAAAGGTGGCCGTGGTACCGGGAACCGCGTTCGGAGAATGCGGAGAGGGCTATATCCGTATTTCCTATGCCTACTCTCTGGAAAATCTGAAGCTGGCCATCGGGCGTCTGGCTGATTTTGTAAAACGATTGAAAGCGGAACGGACGTGAAAACGCTGCTGTGGCGGCACTTGGGCGCGTGCCTTCGCTGACGCTTCGGCATGGAGGTAGGAATGAACATTGTACTGCATCAGCCGGAGATTCCGGCCAACACGGGCAACATAGGCAGAACCTGCGTGGCGACAGGTTCCGTACTGCATCTGATCGAGCCACTCGGTTTTCAGCTGAACGAAAAGCAGATCAAACGGGCCGGCATGGATTACTGGCATAAGCTGGATGTGCGGCGTTATGTCAATTATGAGGATTTTCTGAAGCTGGAGGCCGGAAAGCATCCAGAAAGAAGGATCTGGATGGCCACCACCAAGGCGAAGCGCGTTTATACGGAAGCTGCCTTTGGCCCTGACGATTACATCATGTTCGGAAAGGAAAGCGCCGGAATCCCGGAGGAGATTCTGGTGGAAAACGAGGAGACCTGTATCCGCATCCCCATGCTGGACGAGGTCCGTTCTCTGAACCTGAGCAACTCAGTGGCGATCGTGCTTTACGAAGCGCTGAGGCAGAACCATTTTGACGGGCTGTTGATGGAGGGGGAACTGCACAGGCTGCACTGGAAGGGATAAGGGAAATGATGAATGAAGAAATACGGCAGGGAACATGGAGTGTGTGCACAGCACATGGCATTGTGGAGGGGAGACGGGAAAAGAATTTGTATTGTTTCCGTGGTGTTCCCTATGCCAGGGCGGATCGTTTCATGCCGCCCATAGAGTATAACTGGGAGGGCGTGCGGAAGGCGGAGAATTTTGGGCCGGCGGCAATCCAGTCTGCCTCCCGGCAGGCAGGACAGCGGGAAAAATACGGAGAGGACTGTCTGAATCTGAATATTTTTGTCCCTTTTGGTGCTGCCGAATCGGAAGAAGAGAGTGTTTCACAGGATACGCTTTCGGCAGAGAGGCAGCTTCTTCCTGTAGCAGTCTGGCTGCACGGAGGCGCATTTCAGAATGGAACCAGTCATGATCGGGATGAGAAAAGGGTTGTTCGGGATCATCGGTTCATTTATGTTTCTGTGGAATACCGCCTTGGCGCGCTGGGATATCTGTATCTCGGAGAAGCACTGGGGGAAAAATACCGCCATACAGGAAACAACGGAACTCTGGATCAGCTTGCCGCCCTGAAATGGATTTCGGAAAATATCAGGGCTTTTGGTGGTGATCCGGATAGAATTACCATATTTGGAGAATCTGCGGGAGCCAAATCACTGGGAGCGTTGTTCCTGCGCCCTGAGATGAGGTCTTTCTGCAGGCAGGCTCTGATGGGAAGTGGAGCATGGCAGAGTATCCGCAGTGAGGAAACAGCGGCCTGTGTAACCCAAATGTTTCTGGAAGAGGGGAAAAAGCTTGGGTATCTGTGGAAAACGGAGGATATTCTGACGCTGGACGTGGATAAGCTGCTCACTATTCAGGAGCATGTGGTGGATAATCCTGGAAATACCTGTATGTTCGGCCCTGTGGCTGACGGCGCCGTGCTTCCTTTGGACTGGCAGGAGAGGATCGAGCGGGGAGAATACTGGCAGGGCAACGTCATGGTGGGAAGCTGCCTGCATGAGATGTATTTTACCAGCCTTCAGGAAGATTTTGTGGAAAAGGCACCTGTTATTGCAGGTTATCTGTTTGGAGAAAATGCCAGGATTGCGGAAGCAGATTTTCAGGCATATGAAAAATCCTGCGTCAACAGCGGCAGGCTTCCTTCCGAAAAGGAAAAGACGGAGGAATGGGTGCGCATCCTGTCCGATTATATGTATCGCACCTACAGCCGCCGTCTGGCGGAGCAGCTGTCAAAGAGTGGAAGCAGGGTCTGGTATTACAGCTTTGAATATGGACCAGCGTCCCATGTGCTGGATCATGCCATGGCCTTTGACAATGCAGCGGCAGATGACAGTCTTTTTCACGGGCAGAGCAGAATGGAAAGAGAGATAATGGCGTCCGTTGTGTATGAAACTTTTGTCCATTTTTTTGAAACTGGTACACCAGGCCGGCCGGGAGGAGTGGAATGGAAACCTCTGGACGAAGAATGGAGCGTGCTGGCCTTTGGAGAGAAAATTCATCTCAGGCCGCTGACAGATACGGAAACGCTTGATGGCTTTCCACAGTCGGTATTTCGGCTTATGATGAAAAGAGGGGAAAACTAAAATGAGCAATCAGCCTGCAATTATACTGATTACCTGCGATGAGCTTAATAAAGATGTTTTAAGCTGCTTTGGGGGGAAGGCAATATCAACTCCTTATATTGATGAAATATCCCGGCGGGGTACAGTCTATGAGAACTGCTATACGGCAAGTCCATGGTGTCTGCCGGCCAGATGTTCCATACTGACCGGATTGTATCCGCATAACAGTGGTGCCTACAGCAATTTCAGAAAATGTGCGCTGAATCAGGGAATTACCAATCTGTTTGGAGCCTTAAAAGAGGGAGGCTATCATACGGCGGTTTTTGGAAAATGTCACTTCGCTCCGGTTCCTTATTCGGAAACGCTCCCTTATGATGAATTTAAAGATTATTATATGAGCCTGGGAATGGATCATCTGGAACTGGAGGATGACAAACAGGTTTCTGTGTGGTTCTATGATGATTATAGCAAGGAACTGGAGAAGGCAGGATATCTGGAGGCTTACAGAAATGCGGTTTGGAATAAGGAATATCAAAAAGTATTTCCATTCCCCGGACCGGCAGAATGGCATCCAGACGCATGGGTAGGCAGGAAAGCAGTGGAATATATAGAAAATTATGAAAGGGAAACTCCGCTGTTTTCGTGGGTTTCGTTCAGCGGGCCGCATTATACCTTTGATGCTCCTGCGGAATATCTGGAGATGGTGAACGGAGAGGAGCTTCCACCGCTAAAACGGCGTGAGGGGGAATGGGATGACAGCAGCAGGATTCATCATGACAGCTATTTTGGCGGAAGCAGGGCAAATATTGATGGATGTGGTATGGCAGAAGATCATGCATGTAAGAATTATACGGATGCCTATTGGGACAGGCTTCGAATCAATTACTATGCGAATGTGAAGCTGATTGATGATCAGGTAGGACAAATTATAAAAGCCGCACGACAGAAGTACGGAGAAAATGTAATGCTTATTTTTACCGCAGATCATGGAGAAATGCTGGGAAATCATGGCCTCTGGGGAAAACATAACTGCGCATATGAGGAAGTCTGGCATATCCCCATGATGATTCAGTATCCGGGACAGAAAAAGAGATCTTCTGATGATCGTCTGGTCAACTCCACGGATATTTTTCCTACATGCCTGTATGAGGGAAAAATTCCTGTTCCTGCCTGCGATGGAAAAGTGCTGCAGGACACAGGATGGAAGAGAGATTGTACCTTTGCTGAAGGTGAAGGATATCTTGCGGTAACGGATGGAAGATATAAGTATGTACATGTTCAGAAAGGAGAAGAGCAGGGCAGAGAATTGCTGGATCTGCTGCAGGATCCGAATGAATTTGAAAATAAGATAGATCAGGAAAAATATCAGAGAGTGCTTGCAGAAATGCGTAATAGAATGATTGAGCATATTCTTCCTTCTGTACTTGCATAAGAGGATTGAAGGATAAAAATTGTTGTGTATAATTTCCTGAAATCCGGGCATGATAGTCACGTAGAGAAAAGGAGGTGGCTGTCATGGGAAGCAAAGCACTTGACTATACAGCGCTTGTGATCGCCGTTATAGGGGCGGTCAACTGGGGACTGATCGGGCTGTTTCGTTTCGATCTGGTCGCCATGATTTTCGGCCAGATGAGCCTGATTTCCAGAATCATCTACGTTTTAGTAGGAATCTGCGGTCTGTATCTGCTGACCTTTTTCGGCAGAGTGGGGAACGGACAGGATTCATAAAAATGTGCGCTTCTGCGCACGCTCACATCGGAATCGGCTGGGGGAAGATTCCTCCCCCAGCCAATCACCGCGATACCTCGCTCATCTCGCAGCTACGGCTGCTCGATGACCGTTGCCCGTCGGATGCCCGCTCGTGCAGGCACGGCGGTCGCCCTCCGGGCGTATCGCGCATAAAGAGGCCTCCGGAATTACCTGCCGGAGACCTCTTTGCGTTTGGCTGACGGGGTGCAGCCATAGGTTTCATGAAACATACGGCGGAACAGCTTGTAATTGGTAAAGCCGTGACGGACAAGAATTTCCATGATGCTCTGATCAGTGTGGAGAATGTCGCGGCATACATGGGAAAAGCGTACCTGATTGACAAATTCCAGGAAAGTGATCCCCATACTTTTCCTGAAAAATCTGCAGAAATATTCCGGATTCAGCGCGACAACGGAAGCGGCATCCTGCAGAGTGACAGGTTCCATGTAATGCGCATTTACATAATCGGTTACCGCGATGAGCCGGGCGCGTTCCGTATCGCTGAAGCGTCCGCCGCGATCGGATTCCGGAAGCTGATAGCCTGAAATACACAGATAGAGCAGCTCATATAAAAGACTTTTGAAATGCAGGGACAGGCCGGGGCACAGCTCCGGCTGCTGCTGTTTCTGCAGGCGGGAATTCTGGCCGCCGTATTCCTGAAGCTGGCGGAGAAGGAGACGGAAGGTTCGGTCCATTTCCCTGTTCCCGCAGGAGCCCGTGCGGAAACGGATATGGTCATACTCCGGAATGTTGGACTTCAGAAACGGATATGGAATTTGAAGGACACAGATACGGGCATTTTCGGAGCAGCTGGTAGAATGGATATCTCCGGAATTGATGAGAATAAAATCGTCTTTCTGCAGCCGAAGCCGTATATCATTTATGTTCACTTCCATGTCGCCCGTATCGATCAGCAGAATCTCCAGGCTATGGTGCCAGTGTGCAGGGACACGCACGCCGGCATCTTCATAGGAAAAGCATCTGACCTGGAGATCCGGCTCTACGACCACATTTTCATGGATGGATTCCCGTGTTGATTTTGTCTGCATCCTGTCCCTTCTTTCTGACAAAAGTATCCGGATCAAAAATGTTCAGTTCAGGTAAGAAATTTCCCTGAAGTACAGATATATTATCCGGAATCAGCAAAAAAAAGTCAATATTGACCCATAGAAAGTCAGGAATGAGATTAGCACGCCCGTATCCGTTATGCTATGATAAAACAATGAATATCGGCGTGTTGCCCTTAAGCGGTGCTGCTTTTGTGGCGACGGGAATGGAGGTTATATGACACGGGAAGATTTGAAGGAACTCGTAGCGAAAATGACGCTGGAAGAAAAAGCATCGATGTGCTCGGGCGCGGACTTCTGGCATACGGAAGCGGTTGAAAGACTGGGAATCCCGGCTATGATGGTTTCCGACGGACCGCACGGCCTGAGAAAGCAGGATCAGGAAGCGGATAATCTGGGAGTGAACGACAGTATTAAGGCTGTCTGCTTTCCGGCAGGCTGCGGCACGGCGGCCAGCTTCAACCGGGAGCTGATTACAGAGATGGGAGAGGCGCTGGGAGAGGAATGCCAGGCGGAAGGCGTGGGCGTGATTCTGGGGCCTGCTGTGAATATCAAACGTTCTCCTCTGTGCGGCCGGAATTTTGAATATTATTCGGAAGACCCATATGTGGCTTCTGAAATGGCGGGCGCGCTGATTGCGGGCGTGCAGAGCAAAAATGTGGGAACCAGCATCAAGCATTTCCTGGCGAACAATCAGGAACACCGCAGGCTGTCCTCTTCCTCCGAGATTGATGAACGTACCCTGCATGAGATTTACCTTGCAGCTTTTGAGGGAGCGGTAAAAAAGGAAAAACCCTGGACCGTCATGTGTTCTTATAACAGAATCAATGGCACTTATGCTGCGCAGAATAAAGAAACGCTTACCGACATACTGCGCGGCGAATGGGGCTTTGACGGCTTTGTGATGAGCGACTGGGGAGCGGTCAATGACCGGGTGCCCGATCTGGAAGCCGGACTGGATCTGGAAATGCCCTCCTCCGGCGGCATCAATGACCGGCTTATTGTGGAAGCGGTGAAGAATGGACGGCTGAAGGAAGAGGTATTGGACCGGGCGGTGGAACGCATTTTGAATATTGTATACCGTTATGAAGAAAACCGGGATAAAACGGCTGTTTTTGACCGGGATAAGGATCATGAGCTTGCGAGGAAGGTGGCGGAGGAAACCTGCGTCCTTCTGAAAAATGAGGACAGCATTCTGCCGCTGGACGAAAAGGCGGAAATCGCTTTCATTGGAAAATATGCGGTAAAGCCCCGTTATCAGGGAGGCGGAAGCTCTCATATCAACAGCCATAAGGTGACCAGCGCCTGGGACTGCGTGAAGGACTGGGGAAATATTTCCTTTGCTGAAGGCTTCAGGGACGATGCGGACCAGACGGACGAAGCGCTCCTTACAGAAGCGGTGGAGCTTGCAAAAAAAGCCAAAGCTGCGGTGATTTTTGCCGGACTTCCGGATGCCTTTGAATCGGAGGGATTTGACAGAACCCATATGCGGATGCCCGATTGTCAGAACGAGCTGATCGCACGCGTGGCCGCCGTGCAGCCCAATACCGTTGTGGTGCTTCACAACGGATCTCCGGTGGAAATGCCCTGGGCGGATCAGGTTAAGGGAATTCTGGAAGCCTATCTGGGCGGCCAGGCCGTGGGCGCCGCGGTTGTGGATATTCTCTTCGGAAAAGTAAATCCCAGTGGAAAACTTCCGGAATCCTTCCCTTATCACCTGGAGGACAATCCTTCTTATCTGTATTATTGGGGAGAAGGAGACCGGGTAGAGTACCGGGAAGGTGTGTTTGTTGGCTATCGCTACTATGATAAGAAAAAAATGGCTGTCCGTTTCCCGTTTGGTTATGGCCTGTCCTATACCACCTTCGCTTATTCCGAGCCGAAGCTCAGCGCCGGACGCATCCGGGATACGGATACCGTTACCATCCGTGTGGATGTGACCAATACGGGAAGCCGTACCGGAAAAGAGGTGGTGCAGCTCTATGTATCCGCACCCGACAGTAAGGTGATTCGGCCCGTGAGAGAACTGAGGGGCTTTGACAAGATCGAGCTCGCTCCCGGCGAGACGAAGATGGTCAGCTTCACGCTGGATATGAGAGCATTTGCCTACTGGAATACGGATATCCACGACTGGTATGTGGAAAGCGGAAAATATCTGATCCAGATAGGAGGTTCTTCCCGTGACATCGCCATTGAGCAGGAGGTTTATGTGGAATCCACCAGAAAGTTGCCCAGACACTATACCATGGACACGCCTTTCGGAGATCTGATGGATGATCCGGAGGCAATGGAGCTTCTCGCTCCGCTCATGAAGATTGATTTTCTGGAGAAAAAGGAGAATGAGGATACCACGGATGCGGCAGCAGAGGCCATCACTGCAGAGATGCAGGCCGCAATGATAAAGTACATGCCCCTGCGCGGTTCCTTCAGCTTTGCTGCGGGGAGCGTGACGCCACAGCAGATTCAGGAGGTGCTGGATAAGCTGAATGGCTGAAATACAGCTTTGTAAAAGAATTAGGCTGTGCCAAATGCACGGAAAGCAATAAAGAAAAATAGAGCTCCATGTGAAGAATGAATGCCTGACTGCGCCATTATATTCGAAGCATGGAGTTCTTGCTGTTTTCAAAATGAAAAATTATTTATGCGTAACATTAATACGTTCAATAAACTGAACCAGAAGAGAAATATCTTCGTCTGACATATGGTAAATATAATCAATCGCCTTCTGCTGGACGAGAGAAGTGGATTTCTTTTCATTAAAGAACTCTTGAGGAGATATGCCCAGATATTCGCAGATATACAGAAATTCTCCCATGGATGGCATTGATCTTCCACTTATGATGCTACGTATATAACTGGTGCTGTGGCCAAGATCCAGACTCATTTTTCTTTCTGAGATCCCTTTTTCTTCCCGAAGGCTGGAAATGCGGTCACGAATAAACTGTTCGTCCATCATCATTCCTCCTGCGAATAATCATAAGCTACATACGTATTTAAAACGAGCGAATACAGCGCCAGTTTTGTTTGAAACGTACGTTTGTATCGCTTATAATATATATATTCTGACGTTTATTGTTTGCGTGGGAGAGGAAGTGAAAATATGCTTTTTCGGAGGATACTGGTGGTGGACGACGAGCCGATCCAAAGGGAGGTACTGGCCGAGATAGTGAAAAAAATAACGCCGGAAGCGGAAGTAATTGCGTGCTGCGATGGAGAAGAAGCGTGGAATATCTGTCAGGAATATCATGGAAAGATTGAACTGCTCCTGACGGATATCAATATGCCGGGCTTGGATGGAGTCGGTTTGATTCAAAGAGTGTCGGAGAGTTATCCGTCTGTTAAGCTGGTATTTATCAGTGCATATCAGGAATTTGAGTATGCTCGGAATGCAATTCGCTATGGGGTGAAGGATTATTTGTTGAAGCCCTTCCGCATTCAGACGGCAAGAGAACTTCTGGAGCGGGTGAACAGTGAATTGGAAGAGGAGCAGGCTGCAGAACAAAAGCGTGGAAAGTATGAAAGTTTTCTGAAAATGGAAGAACAGAAAAGACAGCTACGGGAGCTGTTTTTGGAACGCAGGAGAGCGGATCAGCTGGACAGGGAAATTCGGAACAGATTTCCGGGAGCAGGAAATATTGTTGTCTTCCGATGGAAGCTGTCTACGGGGAACCGAAGCCCCAGATATTGTGCCAGGCTTTCTGTAAGGCAACAGGACGAACTGCAAAGCAGGATGCATCAGGAATTTCCAGAAGCCTGTTTTCTTCCGCAGGAGCATGGATTGGATGAAACAGAGCGCAGAATGATTTTGCTTCAGACAGAGAACGTGGATCAGACGATTAATAAACTGCAGGGGCTTTTGGCAGAGATGAAGAAGAAAGGGATTGTATTCTGGGCTGGAGTATCGGGACAAAAGACTCATCTGTTGCAGGAGATTTCGGATGCCTTTCGACAGGCGGAAGAAATTCTGGCATTCTTTTTTTATTCACCATCAGATGGAGGCATCTATAGCTGGGATACCATGCATATGATGCTGGAACAGCCCATGATTTCGGTTTCCTCCTTTTAAAAAGAGCTAAAAGCAGCTGTCCGCGTGCAACATGAAGGAGGAACAGGTGAAGCTCTGAAGCGGCTGGAAAAGACGCTGAGCCGACAGGGAAAGCTCTCTCCGGTAAGAATGAAGCATTGTATTTCCTCTATGATTGTATCCATTCTAAAGGAAGCGGAAGGAATGATAAGCCAGCAAGAATATGATTCTCTTTTAAATGAAGCTTATGAAGCATATGGAACATGTGATTCCCTGATTCAGCTGTTTGACATATCTGAAGAAATATTGGACAAGATATCTGTCGGAACGAAAAACAGGTCAGAGGAGTTCGATGCAGTAGAGCAGTGTATTTCCTACATCAGAGAACATATACAGGAAGATCTTTCGCTTCAGTCGCTGGCGGAACTGGTTCATTTTCACCCTACCTATCTGTCTGCCCGGATCAAGGAAAAGGTGGGAATGAGCTACAGTAGTTTTATCTTGTCGATACGTATGGAGCAGGCCGGCCATATGCTGAGGGAGACGGACTGGAAGGTTTTGAAAATCGCGCAGAAATGCGGCTTTAAGGACAGCAGCTATTTTAACCGGATATTCCGGAGAGAATTTGGAATGTCCCCGGAGCAGTACAGAAAGGTGCACAGACCATGTTAAAAAGAATCAGCAGAAGGCTGCTGTCTCTCGGATTCCGGCAGAGGATCGCGGTGCTTCTGGTCATGTTTACGCTGATCCCTTCTGTGGTCATCCAGCAGGCGGTGCGGTATATCTATGAGAATCAGATCATTAAAAATGTATCGGAGGCCGTCTATTCCATTGTGGCGTCAAATGACAATGCAATCCAGATGATCCTCTCAGCTTATGCTGAATGACGAAAGCTATTACAATGCTTTTGCGGGAATAGTGGATGGAACGATTTCTGATTATATAAAATGTGACAGAGAAATCACTCTGAATCTGGACCGGGAATTTCTCACCCAAAATTATGTATACGAAACCTTTCTTTATACGGAAGAATGGCTTTACGGTAAAAGCAGTGGGATGTCATTTTCTCTGAGCGGCATTACAGCATCCGGCCTGCCACAGCTTGCAGAAGAAGAAAACGGAAAGGTGTGCTGGGTGGCGGGCTATGATTTCGGAAGGGCAGTGAAATCCGATTATCTTCAGCAGAGAGATTATTACAGCTATCAATATCCCATTACAATGGTTCGAAAAATGGACTTCCAGTATAATAATCAGTCCGATTACAGAAGACTGTCCAGTGTGGGAGAATGCCCCATTCTCTTCGTTTATATTCTGGAATCGGATTTGCGCGGCCTGTATCAGGACAGTGTGGAATATGAAGGCAGCATGTACGGAATCGCGGATGAAAATGGAACGGTGGTATCATCTGATAATGACGTCTATCCGATCGGTTCCGAACTCCCAGAAACGATATGGAAGCATGCAGGAAAGGAAGGCTATGAAAACTGCGTATTGGATGGAAGGGAGTATCTGCTGTGCTATCATACACTGGACAATCCCACCTGGTTTTCCTGGAGCCTGGTTCCCATGGATACGCTTCTGAAGGACAGCATCCAGAAAACAAGGCAGTCACAAACCATTCTGCTTGGCATCTTTCTGTTTTTGTCTGTAGCTGCGGCTGCGCTTTTTTCAAAAACCATCACAAAGCCGATTCGGAATCTGATGGAAGCCTCGCAGCGGGCGGCCAGAGGCGATTTCCGCGCGGATACGCCGGTCCCCATGGAAAAAGAATTTCATATGCTGACAAAAAGCTTTAACCATATGGAGAAAGAGATCTCCCGTCTGATCCATGAGAATTATGAAATTCGTCTCAGAGAGAAGGAGACCCAGCTGAAGATGCTGTCCATTCAGATTAATCCGCATTTCCTGTACAATACGCTGAATACCATTAATATGCTTGCAATCCGGAACGGAGATGAGGAAACCTCTGATTTGATAGTCAGCCTTTCCGAAATGCTTCAGTATTCTCTGAAAAACGGAGAGGAAAAAATACGGCTGGAGGAAGAAATCGCCTGGCTGTCCAATTATCTGTATATTATGACCAGAAGATACAGTAATGTTTTTCAGACTGAATTTGATATTGATGAAGAACTGATGGAATGTAAGGTGCCAAAATTTTTCCTGCAGCCGCTGGTGGAAAATGCGATCCGGCATGGATTTGAAGGCATCAAGGAAGGAGGATTGCTCCGGGTCACGGCCTGCAGGGAGCAGGACAGCATCCATTTTCAGGTACAGGATAACGGGAAAGGGATGGATCAGGAAACGATTGATCATTTTATCACGGAAGGTATGAACAATGACAGGATCGGCCTTTCAAATGTACACAGACGTCTCCTGCTGATTTATGGAAAGCGTTATCGGGTGAACGTGGAATCAGCACCGGGGCAGGGGACTCTTCTGAACCTG
>ERZ1643247.2887-NODE-2887-length-12888-cov-5.008182_pt1 | contig 12888 bp, 14 predicted proteins | sample MGYA00579264_ERZ1643247 | MGnify/ENA primary metagenome ERZ1643247 (study PRJEB29033, sample SAMEA4952262) | chicken gut metagenome | biome: Broiler Chicken; feature: Gastrointestinal Tract; material: Caecum | place: Ireland | collected 2018 | study: Broiler... | reverse complement strand
CCCAAATCCTGTAAGTACTTTTCTACGATTTGTGATGTGCGAAATTCCTTCCCTCCGATTTCAGGATGCTGATGAAAATCTCGTCTCAGTGCAATCAACTCATCATTCAAACACAATACTTCTTCTGATATTTTCATTGATCTCACTCCAAAATTATCTAATAATCCACTAACACACAATAAACAAAAACGGGAAAACCGATGCCACCGAGAGAGAGTAATTTCATCCATTTTCCCGTTTATGAGTTGAACCATATTGGTTCAATCTATCGTTATATACTATTACACTTCTCTGATTTTTGCAGATTTATGGAGGTTGATTTCAAAATCAGAAATTTGTATTAACGATCTCTTTGATCTGTTCCATAGGAACACCACATCCTGTTACAATAATTGCAACATTGCTGCCAGGTTTGATGACACCTTCACGCATGCAATACGCAATACCAACGCAGCTTGCACCCTCTGCAATCACTTTGTGATTTTCCATAATATAAGCCATGCCATTGGCAATTTCTTCTTCACTGACCTGTACAGTCTCGTCCACATAATCTTTTACAATATCGTATGTATACTGATTATCCAGACCAATGCCGCCCAACAAACTGTCTGCAAGGGTAGGTTCTTCTGGCATTTCGATGGGATGACCTGCTTTCAAGCTTTCGATCATAACAGCTGCTCTTTCCTGAGATACACCAATCACCTTCACATCAGGTACAGACATTTTCAGACCAAGCGTTACACCACTGATGAGGCCGCCACCAGAAAGTGGTACAATAGCTGTGTCGATTTCAGGACAATCTTCCAGAATTTCCAAGGACATAGTACCCTGACCACAAAGAATTTCTTTGTCATCGAAAGGAGGAATTACTTTCACGCCTTTTTCTTTTTCCAGTTCGTAGCAATATACACCAGCTGCGTCCTGACTATCCCAGTTCATTAAAATCTCAGGATTCCATCTGCTGATTGCTTTTACTTTCGCCTGAGGCACATTTCTAGACATACAAACTGTCGCTTTTACGCCCAATCTGCTTGCAATATGTGCAACCGCCATACCATGATTTCCTGTAGAGAATGTGGAAACACCATTTGCACGTTCCTCAGGTGTCAGGCTCAAAATTTTATTTGCTGCACCTCTTACTTTAAATGCACCTATCGCCTGCAGGTTTTCTAATTTCAGATAAATGTTGGCACCTGTTTTTTCACTCAGCTCAGGAGAGTATACAAGGGGTGTTCTTGTAATATAAGGTGCAATTCTTTTTCTTGCAGCCCAAATATCTCTGGCAGTAATATCCTTTACCTTCATTTTTCTTGCTCCTTTCGCACCCTATGTGCTCTATCCAATCATTCCGCTTCAATCGCTTCAATTTCAGCTCTCAGCGTATCCAGAATTTCTTTACCTTCTGGACCTACTACCTGTTCATATACTTCATAACCAGCAATTGCTTTTTCCTCAAATGCAGCTCTCTGTTCGTCTGTCAGCCGGATAACTTCGATATCGCTTTCAGCCTGAATTTTTCCCAGTGCGGCACCGTTGATTTCTTCCTGAATTTCAAAAGAACGAGGGATCATTTCTTCTGCTGTATCCAGAATAATCTGCTGAATATCTTCTGGCAGACTGTTGAAGAAGTCGGGATTTACGCAAGTTACTGTGCAGTACAAGTTAGAGTTCGCTTCAATCAGATATTTCTGTACTTCGTGGAATTTAGAAGTATGGATCGCACTGATAGGGTTTTCCTGACCTTCGATCATGTTCAGCTGCAAACCGGAATATACTTCTGTGTAGCTCATTGGTGTAGGATTTGCACCATAAGCTTCATAAGCAGCCAAAATCATAGGGGACTGCATGGTTCTGAATTTCAGACCTTCAAAGTCTTCTGGAGATGTCAAAGGCTTGTTTGCTGTCCACTGCATCGCACCTTCTGTCCAGAAACTCAGAGGCATAATATTTTTTTCCAGATATTTTTCCGCCAGCATTTCATTCAGCGCTACACTTTCTTTCAACAACTTTTGTGTTTTGTCCATATCCTGAGGGAACAGGAAATGCAGAGAGAACAGCTGGTTTTCAGGTACTACAGTACCTGTGTTACCAGGGCTGATCATAGCGAATTCTACACCGCCATTCTGCAGGAGTTCACAGCCCTGCAACGCATTACCGATCTGCCCTACCTGATAAATCTGCAGGTTGATTCTGCCATCAGATTTTTCGTGCAGCAATTCTGCAAATTCTTTACAATATACGTCCTGCATATCATTGGTGTATTCTTCGTGTACCATACGCCATTCATATACAGTATTTTCATCATGTACCATTTCACCGGTTCGAACACCTGCACAGCCGGTCGCGCCAACAACCATGCAAAGTCCAGCCAGTGTTGCAACTAAGGCTTTCTTCTTCATAAGCCGCCTCCTTCTTTTCTATTGCGCAGTTCAATCCTGATTGAGATAGGATAATACGCTTCTTACCTGAAGTTCTACACCATATTTCATCATGCTTTCATCAATATCAAACTGGGCATGATGATGCGGGAAATCGCTTTTCTTTTCCGGATCAGCAATACCTACCCATGTCATCACAGATGGTATTCTCTGGCTAAATTCTGCAAAGTCTTCCCCTGCCAGCGAACGGAAGTCATCCACATTGTCTCTGGTTCCGAAAGTTTCTTCCGCTGCTGCTCTTACGATACTAACCATTTTTGCATCATTGAACAAAGAGGGGTTACTAGGAATGTATTTGATTTTATATTCTAATCCCAGTGCCATACAAGTACCTGCAATCACTCTTTCAAATGCAGCCAGTACTTTGGGCTTGTTCACCTCTTCATCAGGGAATAGGAAACGAATAGTTCCACCCAGTTTTACAGAATCGGTAATAATATTTCTTGCTGTTCCACCTTCGATATGACCAAACATAACTGCAATAGGCAACAGTGGATCAAATTCTCTGGTGCCAAGCACCTGCAGTGCCTGTACGACACTGCAAGCGCCCAAAATTGCATCTTTGGCTGTATGAGGAGTGGAAGTGTGCCCTGCTTTTCCGATGATCTCCAATTCAAATTCTTCTGTTGTGCCAAGAATCGGTCCTTCAGATAAACCGATATGTCCTGTTTTGATAGGGCTCCACAGATGCAGAGCTAAAGCCGCATCTACATGAGGATTTTCCAAAACACCGGCTTCGATCATATTCAAAGCGCCAGCTTCTTCTTCATTAGGCTGGAAAACAAATTTTACTGTACCAGAAAATTCATCTTTATGTGTAGCCAAGATTTTTGCAACAATCAACTGGATTGCCATATGACTATCATGGCCACAGGCGTGCATCACACCTTTATTTTGGCTTGCAAAAGGCAGACCTGTCATTTCCTCAACAGGCAGAGCGTCCATATCTGCTCTTAACATAATTGTTTTTCCTTCTCCTTTTGTGCCTTTTAAAAGAGCTGTCACTCCAGTTTTGGTAATTGTCTGGATATCTTCCAAACCAAGTGCTGTTAGATATCCGCAAATCTTTTTAGAAGTCAAAAATTCTTGATACCCTAATTCTGGATGAGCATGAAAATCTCTTCTAAGTGTAATCAACTCATTTTCTAGAGCTGCAACTTCTTTTTTAATATCAAACATTTTTATTCCTCCATTACAGCATGAACAAGGACAGTTGAGGGAATGCAATGACAATAATCGTAATTAAAATCAACATTGCTATATATGCTGGTAACCCCTTCACAACAGTTGCATACGGCTTATTGAAGATCGCACATGCAGTAAAGATATTGCATCCGAACGGAGGAGATACAGAACCAATTGCTGCCTGCAGTGTAATCAGAATACCCAGGTGAATTGGATCGATGCCCGCCTGTACTGCCAGTGGATAGAAAATGGGAGACAGGATGATGATAACAACCAAGCTGTCTACAAACATACAACCAACAAAGAAGAAAATCGTTACTGTTACCATAATACGCAGTGCGCTAGGATCTGTACCCAATACTGCGTCTGTCAGCATCTGAGGAATCTGTGCATAAGAAATAACCCAAGAGAACAGCTGACCACTTGAAACCAGAACGAATACGGCTGTGCTCAGAGCAATTCTATGCAGATCTTTCAGACCAACGGTACGATAAACAATCATTTCCAGAATCAGCGCATACAGTACTGCAATTGCAGCAGCTTCTGTAGGACTAAATTTACCACTGTAAATACCAGCAAAGATAATTACGGGGAAGAACAGAGGCAGGATGGCTTTTTTCAGGGCTGCTACTCTTTCTTTACCGGTTGCTTTTCTCTGTGTGGGGATTTTTGCCCATTTTGCATAGAAGAAACAGTAAATAGAGAAAACGATCAGCATCAGGATACCAGGTCCAACACCGGCAATGAACAGGTCACCAACAGAAGAACCTGTTACAACGGAGTACATGATCATGGAAATACTGGGAGGAATCAACAGTGCGATAATAGCAGAGTTGATAATCAGTGAAGTGCTTTCACCATCGGAATAACCCAGTTTCACCAGTCTCTGATGCATAGGCTTACCGACTGCTACTACAGTAGCCTGTGTAGAACCGGAAATCGCACCAAACAGAGTACATGTTGCTGCTGTTGTGATTGCCATGCCACCACGAATATGACCAACAAATGTTTCAATCAAGTCAAGCAGTCTTTTTGTTGTGTGACCGGAACACATAATGTCTGCAGCCAGAATGAACATAGGAACTGCAAGCAATACCTGTGCGGATACCCCGGCAATCAACTGCTGAATACCAATTGCAAGATTGACATTTGGGAAAAAGAAGAATATAATGGCAATTGGTGCAACTACCATGGGAATTACCATGGGGAAGTTCAATGCCAAGAAGAAAAACATGATACATAACATCAATGCTACCATATTATTCAGACACCTCCTCTACGTCATTCAGACCTTCATCCATATTTTCTCCTAATTTTAATACACTGGAGATGTAAATTTCATCTTTTTCACGGATATTTTTAATAAAAGTTCTTGTATATTCAACGCCTGCCATCAGGAAGCCAATGGGAACACTCAGATAGAAGATCCACATAGGCAGCTGCAGAGCAGCAGAAATATACTCCAATTTATATACGCTGTGCACATAGTAAATGGAAAGGTACAGCAGATAGAACATAACAATCGCTGTAAGCAAAGAGATTACGCATGTCATAATCTTTTTTACCTTCAAACTTGCGAAGTCATATATAACGGACATACTGATATGTCTTGCCTGTTTTGCACAATAACCAATCCCCAAAAAGGTGACTGCGATATTTAACCAGATTCCGACTTCTTCTGTAAATGACAAACTGGAGTTTAATACAGTTCTAGCAAAAACCCCCGCAATCAGGATAAACGCCATCCCTAACACAGAAAAACTCAGAAGAATTTCAAAAATTTTGTCTACGATAGTCTTTTGGTTTTTCAAAATCCATTCCCCTCCTTTTTCTAATGTAAAAAAAGGTACTCGGAAGTATAGTGTCTAGAGTCTTTCTCTTCTATAATAATATAACTCCAGAGTACCTATTCTTCTAACTAAAGCTTATCTACGCCTTATCATTATTTCACGAGCAATTCTCTTCTGAAGTTGCAGAAGGGTTCTGCACCTTTTTCTGTTACAACAAAAGGTTCACTTGTATCTACACCACAGTCATCCAGCCAAATGCCTGGAATCATGTGGAATGTCATGCCAGGTACCAGAACAGTTTTGTCACCAGGACGCAGGCTTGCTGTATGTTCGCCCCAGTCAGGAGGGAAGTTCAAACCCATGGAGTAGCCAATACGAGAGTCTTTTACGAAACCGCTCTTTGCAATTGTTTTAGCCCAGATGCGTTCTACATCTTCACACAGCATGCCAGGTCTGATTCCTTCCAGAGCAGCTGTCAGCCCTTCAGAAACAGTTGCGCCTAAATCACGTACTTTCTGAGAAGCATTGCCCAGAATCATGGTTCTTGCCAGAGGGCAATGATAATGACGATAGTTACCGCTCAGTTCCAGAATAACTGTGTCACCATCTTTGTAAACATCATCTGTCCAGCTCAGGTGAGGAGTGGATGTACGGATACCCGCAGGCATTAGAGGTGCAATAGCGGAATATTCGCCGCCGTATTCTTTTGTGCCGCTAATCTGTGCCTGATATACAGCTGCTGCAGCATCACACTGGCGAACACCGATATCGATAAAATCATAAGCTGTTGTCATTGCTTTTTCAGCAATTACTGCTGCTTTTTTAATAAATTCGATTTCTGTTGCACTCTTTACAATTTTAACCCAGTTTACAAGGTTATAACCATCTTTGAATGTTGCATTGGGCAGACATCTTTCAATGGTTTTCTGACATTTTGCAGAGAAGTAATACGCATCCAATTCAGTTGCAATTACTTTTTTATCCAGTCCTCTTTCCTTCAGAATATCTGCTACATATTCATAAGGATGTTTTACAGTAGAGTTTACATAGTCATCTGTATATGCGTAAATGTTTCTTTCTTCCAAATATGTTGTCAGTCTAGCAGCATTACCGTCCTGACCACGTCCAAACCAGATTGGCTGTTCTTCATCCAGCGCAACAATAACACCCTGATGTACATAGAAGGACCAACCGTCAAATCCTGTCAGGTAGTTCATGTTGGCAGGATCTGTTACAATCAGGACTTCAATACCTTTTTCTGACATGCTTTTTTTGGTTTTAGCAACACGCTCCATATATTCCGCTACGGAAAATACCAAATTTTTCATATCTCTCACTCCTTATATTTTTTATATTTTTTATATTTGTAATTACATACAATCATTTACTTAAAGTTGTATCCTGCTTCCAGTGCTTTTTCATTTACAGGGATCAGTTTTTCTTTTCTGCCAGGAAATACACTCTTCAGTTCTGCTTTTACAGCGTCCAGACCAACAAAATTCAGATACTTCAAAGCTACGCCCAGAGCTACCATGTTTGCTGTTTTTGCATTTCCCAGTTCCTGTGCCATATCGTTTACAGGAACATAAACCACTTCAATGTCTGTTCTTTCAGGTTTTACTTCTACCAGATTGCTGTTGATAATCAGATAACCACCTTTTTTCACCTGATGTTCATAGTCACGCAGAGAACGTTCATCCATAACCAGAAGCACATCTGCTTCAGAAATGATAGGAGAACCCATCTCTTCAGATACTACCATCTGACACATGGTGCGACCACCCCTTTTTTCCTGACCATAAGAGGGTGCAAATGTAACGGTATATCCTTCTTTCATAGCAGCTGTGCAAATCAATTCCCCAATGGAAATAACACCCTGACCACCAATACCGGAAAACATGAATTGACTTTTCATTATGCATTTACCTCCTCATCTTTGAATACACCCAGAGGGTAAATAGGAATCATATTTTCTTCCAGGAAATCCAGAGCCTGTACAGGTTTCATACTCCAACCTGTAGGACAGGGAGAAAGTACTTCTACAAAACCTAAGCCTTTTCCTGCTTTCTGCAGTTCCAGAGCTTTTTTGATGGCTCTTTTTGTTTTTGCAATATTTGCGGGAGTATTAACAGCAACTCTTTCGCTGTAAACACAGCCTTTGATGTTAGAGATTAACTCTGCCATATTTACAGGAGCGCCTTCTCTTTCTACAGACTTACCATAAGGTGTTGTAGATGTTTTCTGACCTTCCAGTGTTGTGGGAGCCATCTGACCGCCAGTCATACCATAAATTGCGTTGTTTACGAAAATAACGCTGAATTTTTCACCGCGAATTGCAGCATGGATAATTTCAGACATCCCTTCAGAAACCATGTCACCGTCGCCCTGGTATACAATAACCATGTTTTCAGGTCTTGCGCGTTTGAGACCTGTCGCCAGAGCAGGCGCTCTCCCATGCAGCGCACAGATAGAGTCTGTTTTGAAATACTGATCTGCGTACACAGAACAGCCAATAGGCCATACCATAACGGTTTCTTCCAGCCAATCCATTTCTTCTATGATTTCCGCAATCAGTTTATTGATGATAGCATGTCCGCAACCGCCGCAGTATTTGAAATATGCGTCCTGCAATACGGAAGGTCTTTTATATACAACCTGCATTCCTACACATCCTTTCTATTATTTCACGTACAATTCACGAATTTTTTCGTACAATTCTACAGGTGTTGGTGTAAAGCCACCCAGTCTGCCGTAGAATTTTACCTGATTTTTATCTTTCACAGACAATTTTACATCTTCTACCATCTGACCAGCGTTCAATTCTACTACCAGAAATTTTTTATCATCCATGCCTTCGAATGCTTTTTCAGGGAAAGGCCATACACGCTGAGGACGAATCATACCAACTTTCAAGCCGTTTTCTCTTGCAATTTTAATTGTATCCAGCGCTACTCTTGCTACAGAGCCAAATGCTACGATAACAATATCTGCATCTTCCACCTGAATGCTTTCCCATTTTTGTTCGTTTTCTCTGATTTTGCTGTATTTTTCCTGCAATCTCAAGTTGAATGCTTCCCACTGTGCAGGCCCATCCCCACAAGTTGTGATAACATTGTGTTCTCTATTTTTTGCGCCTGTTACTGCACCGGCAAAAGAAATATCTTTGGGTGTCACTTCGTCAGGCAGGACAACACTTTCTCTCATTTTATCCAGTGTTGCCTCTGTCAGAACAATAACGGGATTCAAATATTTTTCAGCCAAATCGAAAGCTTCCTGAATCATATCAGCCTGTTCCTGTACAGAATAAGGTGCCATACAGATAACATTGTAGTCACCATGTCCACCACCTTTTACTGCCTGGAAATAGTCACCTTGAGAACCAAGGATTTCGCCATCTGCAGGACCGGGACGCATTACGTTTACCACAACCGCAGGAAGACCAGCTGCTGCCATATAGCTCATCGCTTCTTGTCCCAAACTAAAACCAGGACCTGCAGTACCTGTCATTGCTCTCTTACCAGCCGCTGCTGCACCAGCAATCATATTAAAGGCTGCAACTTCAGTTTCTGCCTGTACAAAAACCAAATCTCTTTTCGGCGCTTCTGCAGCATAATATTCTGGCATTTCACTAGAAGGTGTGATTGGATATCCAAAGAACATTTTACAGCCGGCACGAATTGCAGATTCAGATAATGCAGCATTTCCCTGCATAAAAACCTTTTCACCCATTTTTGTCACTCCTTATCTAGAAATATCTTTCACTACTTCAATTGCACCTTCAGGACATACTCTTCCACATGTACCACAACCAATACATTCTTCCATATCTGTCACAACGGGTGTGTAATAACCTTGTTTATTTATCTTATCCCCATTCACCAAAATTTTTTTTGGGCAATATTTTACACAATAATGACACTCTTTGCATCTGTCAAAATCAATTTTGACCATATTCATCATCCTGGCACTCCTTTCTCTACAAAAGGCAGGCAAATTATGCCTGCCTTCATTTGTCTAAAATAATGAGATACGTGTATGGATTGTAAATAAAATTATTTCTGTATGCTATAATCTACTACTTCTTATTCTTCACCAGGATGTTTTCTATCTTTGAAAGAAGATTCCTGAGGACCTCTCTGGTCTTTTTTTGCAATATACAGGCTACCTGTTGCTCTACCACACAGCACAGGAGGTTCACATGCTGTTGCTGCTGTACCAGGTGTTGCAACACCGCTAAGATCTGCATCAGTTCTATCCAGCTGTGTTGCTACTTTCCATGCTTCAAATTTGCATGTATAGGACTGGTTACCCACTTTTTCGATCCAGCCATGGTATTCCATGAAGTCACCTACATATACAGGTGCCAGGAACTCAATATTTTCATAGCCCAGGAACAGACTGATATCACCATCTACATAAACCATCAGTTCTGTACCAACATCACCCCACTGATCTACAATTCTTGCACCATTTACAAGACCACCAACATAGTGTGCATCTTTCGCACTCATCATCAGATGATGTACAACTTTTTTACCTACCATAATAAAATTCCTCCTTAATAATTGCTTATGTTTTTCATTTTGTAGTTTCATTTTTCAATGATGTTTATTACAGTTTTCATTATATAGAACGTTATTCTTTTTGTCAATACTATTCTGTATGTCAGAATAAATATATTTTTATTCTGATAATTGTTAATATTCCATAAATTTGGTAAAACTTCATTTTATAGTAGTCACATTCTTTTTATTAGTTTTATCAATTCATTCTCATATCACCTAAAAAAAACATATCAACTCAAATCAATTATAAATCAAACATAAAAAGGCTTGTTACTCAGCCAGAGCACAAACCTTCTTATTTATCGCATTTATACTAAATATATGAATTTTATATTACTTCAGATAAACCATGCAACAGCACGAACAGGAGAACCATCAGCATTTTCTATTTTTAATGGAAAACAACTAAACCAAAATAATTCACTACCACATAAATGCAGATTTGTTAAATTTTCTATATTAAGAATATCTTTATTTGCAAATAGAGCACGATGTCTCGTCAAGTTTAAATCGGAAACAGGATCAAGACCTATAGTATCAAAACCAATACCTTTTAAAGAACTATTCAAAATAAAAGAAAGAACCTCTTCGTCAATACATGGATATTCTTCAAAATATTCAGAACTACCCCAATACCTATCCCAACCTAAATGAAAAAGCAGAAAATCCGCCTGTTTAATCTTATCTTCATATGGTAATAACTGTGCTTTTGTAATATATTCCCCCTCTGATAACATGGTACAGTCTATTACCAATGCTTTTCCAATAAATTGAGAAATAGGAAATTCATCCAAAGCGGTTCTATTAGCAAAAAGATGAACTGGTGGATCCACATGTGTACCTGTATGTGTATAAAAAGATATTTTCGTTTCTTTAAAACCGTCCTTTTCATACGTGTTAGCACTGACAAAATTCGGTGTTTCTGTTCCTGGATAAACTGGCATTTCAGGTGAAATAGTTTGCGTCAAATCAACAACTCTCATAAAAACCTCCAAATAGAATTTTTTCCAATTTTATCATATATCAGAACGTAATTCTACTATTTACCATTAAAAGATTTTCATATTATTCAAAAAAATCATCAGAATTACATAAGCAACGTTCATGTGGTATAGATGACAAACATAAAAATGGTTAAAACATAAGTCATAACTGTTTACTAAAAACCATATAATTATTTTACTTATTTTATTTTATATAAAGACAATGTATCAAAACAAACCACATCATCTTATTTTTTCCACCATCCTGGTTGCTGTCTAGTTGCTCTTCCACCCTCTTCTTTAAAATGGAATGTATACCCAAAGTCTTTTGCCCTGCTTACAACCCATAAAAGTTCCTTACCTCCCACAATACGCAAGCTCCCACCATTTGCACGTATAGCAATCAATATAAGAAACCCTGTAAAACGCAAAAAGTCAATAAACTCAATATCTGAACTGCACCGCATTTGTTAGAAAGCATGATATACCGAATAACAAGCGAGGTGTATCCATATCAAATAAGTGGACATAATTTATAAACAGATGTACCATAATACTAGACACCAAAATGAGGTGTCTTTATGGCTAAAAAAAATTATTATGATGAGGATTTCAAACGAACTCTTGTTGAGCTCTATCTTAATGGCAAAACACAATCTTCTCTGATCAAAGAGTATGGTGTTTCTCAAACTGCTCTTTCCAGATGGATCAAGCAATACTCCACTGTTGAAACATCTAATGGTGAAATTCCGAATGCGAAACAGATTCAGGAACTCCAGAAAAGAAATGCGCAGCTTGAAGAAGAAAACCTCATCCTAAAAAAAGCGATTGCCATCTTCACGCCACACGCAAACAAAGATTAAGCGCAGTTTATAAACTTCGATTCCAGCACAATATCAAAACCCTATGCCGTGTACGCAACGTAAACCGCAGCACTTATTACAAACATTTTTATTCTCTGTCTTTTTCCAGAACCATTGAGAATCAGAATATCAAACAAATAATTCTGCGCATTTACGCTGACTTCGATAACGCATCGGTGCTTATAAAATCACATATATCTTAGGTCGTGACTATGGCATTTACATCAGCGTCGTTCGAGTGTACCACCTGATGCGTTCCATGCAGCTTCCACCTATGTCCACAATAAAACTCAAATCCATTTCTCGCCCAAAAGAGTCACCTGGTTGTTATGCTGATCACCTGCATCAAGACTTTCATCCAAAAGCTCCCAACTTGGTCTGGACAAGTGATTTTACATATCTCAAAGCCGGAGGTAAGTGGTATTATCTTTGTATCATTATGGATTTTTTTCCAGAAAAATTATCTCCTGGAATATATCATCCAACCCCAATGCGGATCTGGTCATCCAGACCTTTCAGAAAGCATATCATGCCAGAAATTGTCCAGATGAGCTGATGTTTCACTCTGATAGAGGATCACAGTATACAGCCTTTGCATTTCGAAAACTGCTTGATGAACTGAATGTGATCCAGTCTTTCTCGAAAAAGGGATATCCTTTTGATAACGCCTGCTGCGAAAGTTTCTTCAAATATCTCAAAAAAGAAGAAACCAACAGGCATAATTTTCGTACCTATCGTGACCTATATCACTCTGTCTTCCAATATATCGAAGGCTTCTATAGCTCTCGCAGACCACATGGTTCTTTAGGCTATCTGACACCAGATGAAATAGAAGCAACATTCTGGGATTGGCAAGGAATCTAGCCATTCCCAGAAAATATATTTTAAAATCGTGTCTTTTTTATTGACTATAGCCCAGTATAGAATCCATCACTCCATATTTGGGAAATGAACGCATAAATGAAACGAATTGCAAATTTTCTTATTATAAAACCATTATCCTTTTTACAATCAGGACCACCGGCTTAGCCGGTGGTTTGCTCTGCCCCTAGAAGGGACCTTTA
>ERZ1643247.2885-NODE-2885-length-12893-cov-3.498520_pt1 | contig 12893 bp, 12 predicted proteins | sample MGYA00579264_ERZ1643247 | MGnify/ENA primary metagenome ERZ1643247 (study PRJEB29033, sample SAMEA4952262) | chicken gut metagenome | biome: Broiler Chicken; feature: Gastrointestinal Tract; material: Caecum | place: Ireland | collected 2018 | study: Broiler... | reverse complement strand
GCAATTTGCAGCAGATTTACAGTCTGTCCCCTTTGGCCACTCGGGAATCCATCCATATCTTCAGAACGCGGCTCCATCCGGAAGCCGTATCACTTTCCGGTAAAAATATTCCGGAATACCTTTTGGGAATACAGGTGAACATCTACAGCGATATTCACCTGTGCCCATCAGCATATCTATTTAATCATAGTTTTACCTGAAATGCAAGAAATTTTTTCTTCCGTCCGGCTTCCCGCTCAGGCTTCCATTCCAGCCTCCGCTGCTGTCCTCCGCATCTCCGTTCTTCTCACGGACAGGATCCCGATACTGGAGCACGATGCCGGATTCCGGCGGAAGGGTCACGGTCACCTTGCCGGCCCGGAGCGGATAGGTTACCGGATCTGTGGAAAAGCCGTTCCGGTCCGTCAGCATCAGCCGGGTCATCTCCGCTTCTCTCGGAATGCCCAGTTCCCAGACGGAAACCTCCTTTGTCACCTCATAATCGTTGTTGTTGATGAGGATGGCGGAGTGATTATTCCGGGTAAATCTGGCATATCCGATCATATTGTAATCAGAAAGCATCCATTTGATGGAGCCGGTTTTAAACTCCTCGTTTTCCTTATGCATCCGGATCACCGCTTTATGGTAAGCGATCAGCTCCTGATCCTCCCTTCCCCACGGGTAAGTTCTCCGGTTGTCCGGATCGGTAAAGCCGCATAGTCCGGCCTCGTCGCCATAGTAAATGGTAGGCGCGCCGGGCCAGGTCATCTGGATCAGCACAGCTTCACGCATCACCGCCTTATTTACTCCTTCATTGGCGGCCTGAGGCCCAAGGGTATTCATGCGCCCCACCTTTCTGTTCGTCCGGGTGAGGAAGCGGGAATGGTCATGATTGGACAGCTCGTTCATCGCAACGAACAGGGACGGGGTGGCAAAACAGGCGGTATGGTAGCCCATCGCTCCCCAGAAGCTCTCCGCGTTTCCCAGAAGATCCTGTCTGTAATCGTCGCTGTGTTTCTGCATGCCCGTCAAAAACCAGGTCACCGGCTCCATGAAGGCGTCATAGTTCATCACTGTGTCCCACTGATCGCCCTGCAGCCAGGAGGAAGGGTCTCCATAGTGCTCCGCCAGGATGATCGCGTTGGGATTCGCATTTTTCACCGCACGGCGGAAATCCCGCCAGAAGCGGTGGTTGAATTCCGGCGACCGGCCCAGGTCGGCGGCCACATCCAGCCTCCAGCCGTCCGCGTTGAACGGCGGAGAAACCCACTTCGCTCCGATTTTCATAATATATTCGTACAGCTGTCTGGAGTTTTCATAGTTCAGTTTTGGCAGGGTATCATGTCCCCACCAGCCGTCGTAGGTGGTGTTATAAGGAAAACGATTCTCATCATGGAACATGAAAAAATTATGATAGGGACTGTCTCTGTCGATAAAGGCGCCCTTTTCATAGCCTTCCCTGCCCTCATAAATCCGTTCCCTGTCCAGCCACTTGTTGAAGGAGCCGCAGTGATTGAATACGCCGTCGATGATGACGCGGATTCCTCTCCTGTGCGCTTCCTCCACCAGTTCGATGAACAGCTGGTTGCTGGCTTCCAGATTCTTCGGGTTCGTCACCCGGTCGATATATCTGGTTGCAAACCGGTTTTCCGTCTGCCAGTCCGCCAGCAGATCGCCCTCGTCGCTGACAATCCTCCCCTTGTGCGGGTCGATATTGTCATAATCCTGAATGTCGTATCCGTGGTTGGAGGGGGAAACGAACAGCGGATTGAAATAAATCACGTCAATCCCAAGGTCCTGCAGATAATCCATTTTATCCAGGACACCCTGCAGATCGCCTCCGTAAAAATTCCGTACGTCCATCTGCGCCGGATACCGATACCAGTCTTCCACCCGCACGGACTTGTCGCCGATATACTGATATTCCCCGGTAAGCACATCGTTGGAGGGATCCCCATTGCAGAAGCGGTCCACCATGATCTGGTACATGACCGCGCCCTTCGCCCAGTCCGGCGTGGAAAATCCCGGAATGATGCAGAAATAGTAATGCACCTCCGTCTGCTTCACCACGCCCCTGGTGTCATAATAGCACCTGGCTCTTCCGGCCTGTATCTCAAAATAGTAGGTAATTTTTTCGTTATCGAGCTGGTATTTTACTTCATAATAGTCAAAAAGGGAATCTGACGAAACCTTGAACATCAGATTCCTCTCACCCTGACATACCAGAAATACACGGTCCAAGTTATTTTTTTTGGCCCGGAAACGTATGGTGACTTCACTGTATGGCGCCGGCTCCGCCGGTGATATGAAATTTCCCGTTGTATCGCTGAATAAAGCCCTTTTACTGAGAACAGGCCGCATGCTCGTGATGTACTGATGCTGTTCTCCCCGTAAAAACCTTTCGAATTTCATAAGCACTACACCCTTTCTCTCCCATTTTAACTGATTCCCAACTGACAATCAAGCATTTACTCCGTAAAAGTAAAAAAGACAGCACAGGCTGTCTTTTTTAGAGAAGGTATTTCTTATGGGGTATAGCAAAAACTATATAATGTATTGGGGGGGGTTACGAGTATTATAATAGCAGACCCTCCCCTTTTTGTACATTCTCAGAATTCACAAACTTCACAAATTCATCCGATCGTTTTTATATGAATTGCACAATTTATATCTTCTGAAAATCTCACATACAGATTCAGGCATTCTCAAAGAAGGATTTTTTCTCTTCAAACAGCGCCTCAAACTCCGCCCGGTTGATTCTTTCCTTCTGCAGAAGCAGGTTCGCGCATTTGTGGAGCACATCCATGTTTTCACGGATGAGCTCCGTCGCCCTTGCGTAGCAGCCGTCGATGATCTGCTTCACTTCTTTATCGATCTCGCCGCTGATCATCTCGCTGTGCGCCTTTGCATGGGCCAGATCACGGCCGATGAATACCTCGTCATCATCATCGTCGTAGCACACCACACCGATGTTTTCGGACATACCGAAACGGGTAACCATCATCCTGGCCATCTTGGTGGCCTTCTTGATGTCGCTGGAGGCTCCTGTGGTGATATCGTCAAAGATGAGCTGCTCCGCGATGCGGCCGCCCAGGGATACCATGATCTCCTGCTCCATTCTGCCCCTTGTCATGAACATCTCGTCGCGCTCAGGGAGGGGCATGGTATAGCCCGCCGCTCCGTTTCCCGTCGGGATGATGGAAACCGTATAAACAGGCCCCACATCCGGAAGCACATGGAAGAGAATCGCGTGTCCCGCCTCGTGAAAAGCGGTGATCTTCTTTTCCTTATCGGAGATGACACGGCTCTTCTTCTCGGTGCCGATGCCAACCTTGACGAAGGCCTTTCTGATATCCTCCTGGGAAATATAGGCGCGCCCGGCGCCCGCAGCCAGAATGGCGGCCTCGTTCAGCAGGTTTTCCAGATCCGCTCCGGTAAAGCCCGCCGTGGTCTGCGCCACCTGCTTTAAATCCACATCCTCTGCCAGCGGCTTGTTTCTGGCGTGCAGCTTCAGGATATCTTCTCTTCCTCCAACATCCGGCTCGCCAACCGCGATTTTCCGGTCAAGACGTCCGGGACGCAGAATGGCCGGATCCAGAATGTCCACCCGGTTTGTAGCCGCAAGCACGATGATGCCCTCGTTCACACCAAAGCCGTCCATCTCCGCCAGCAGCTGATTCAGGGTCTGCTCCCTCTCATCATGGCCGCCGCCCATACCCGTTCCGCGGCGTCTTGCCACGGCGTCGATCTCGTCGATGAACACGATACAGGGCGAATTCTTCTTTGCATCCTCAAACAGGTCGCGCACACGGGAGGCGCCGACACCGACGAACATTTCCACGAAATCAGAACCGGAAATGCTGAAAAACGGCACGTTTGCCTCTCCCGCAATGGCCTTGGCACCTTCGTATATTTGGAAGGCTCTCTCAGGAAATCGATGATCTCCTCCAGATCCTCCTTCTCTTCCTTCAGCCCGGCCACGTCCTTCAGGGTGATCCTGTTATCCTTTCCCGTGCTCATCCGGGCGCGGCTCTTGCCGAAATTCATCATTTTATTTCCGCTGGCCCCCGCTCCCGCATTCTGAGCGTTCATCATCATGAAGAAAAAGATCATGATCACGGCCGCCATCACCAGCACGGGAAGCATATAATTCATGAACCAGCTTTCCTGCGGTACATCCCGCACCAGCGGATCGATGTCATACTGCTCAAGCAGATCGATCGCATCCTCCACATTGGTCACATATGCCGTCCTGCTGCGTCCGTCCGAAAGCGACACCGTAACTGATCCTGTCGGCGTCTCCCGGTTCTGCCCGATCACCGCGCCGGTCACAAGTCCTTCCTCCAGATCCTGCTGCAGCGCTCCGACCGTATAATTATCCTGTACCTGATTCAGGGAACTGGTCCATACCATGACCAGAAGCGCTCCCAGCAGCAGAATAAAAATCAGGTTTATGCCTCTGCTGTTTTTAACCAATTCTGTCCTCCATTCCGAAGCGTTTCACACTTCCTTCTGCCGCATCTTCCTCTCCGTGTCCGGAACGGCTTTTTCTGCGGCAGAAAAAGCTGCGTCTGCAGCTTCTTCTGAATTTCTCTGATATCATTCATCACGCGGGATGCTCCGCAGAGCGCGGCATCCTCCGTTATGCAGCCCTGTCTCAGGCGGGCCGCTCCTCCCTTCTCAGTCGTCGAATTCCACCACGCCGATGTAGGGAAGGTTTCTGTATCTCTGGTCGTAATCCAGTCCGTAGCCAACCACGAATTCATCCGGGATCTGGAATCCGGTATAGTCCACCTTCACGTCCACAACCCGGCGCTCCGGCTTATCCAGAAGCGTGCAGAGCTTCAGGCTCTTCGGCCCGCGGTCCCGCATCATCTCCATCAGGTAGCTCAGCGTCCTGCCGGAGTCCACGATATCCTCTACAATGATTACGTCCTTATCCTTCAGCGGCTCATCCAGATCCTTCACGATCTTAACGACTCCGCTGGACTTGGTGGAGCTTCCATAGCTGGAAACGGACATGAAATCCAGGGACACGGGAACCGTAATTCTCTTCGCCAGCTCGCACATGAAAAAGCTGCCTCCCTTGAGGACGCAGAGCAGATGTACCTGCTTTCCCGCATAATCCTTACTGATCTGTTCTCCGATCTCCTGGATGCGCGCATCCACCTCTTCCTCTGTCAGCAGCACTCTGATTCTCTCAGCCATTTTCCTTTCCTCCTCTTATGTGTATCCGAAGCACCCTTTCGGTAGATTCCGTCACCTTAACCGCACTGCTGATCCGGTGTCCGATCACCCACAGAATGTGGCTGCCGTCCGCCAGCAGCGGCAGAGCTTCTCTTTCGTCCGCCGGAACCTTTTCCTGAATCAGATATTCCTTCAGGCTCTTTCTCTGCAGCCTGTCATTGATCGCAAGATAGTCTCCCGGCCTTCTGGTACGAAGTACCAGAGACTTTATTCTATCATAATCCAGCCATTTCGTATACGCTTTTTGTTCAATTCCCTGAGATTTTTCCCAGTCAGAGAGGATGATTTCCAGCGTCCCCATGCCGGGGATTTCCACTGCCGCGCTTCCCGTTCTGCGCACCTCCTCCAGAAGATCGGCTTCCGTTTCTCCGCCACGCCCGGAGGATGTTTTCCCGCCCTGTGCGGAGGGTGTCTCTCCGGCAGTTTCCATCTTTCTTTCCAAAATGACCCGTCCGAACTCCCGTCTGGCCTCCAGGCCGCCCGGCAGCATACGTCTGCGTCCGCTCTGTCTGGCAAAAAGCGCCTGCACATCCAGAATATGGCGCTGTCCGATATCCTTGCCCCCCTCCGAAAGCTCCTCCACGAGAACTTTCAGCATCTGGGTCTGCAACAGCCCGTCGCTGGCAAGAAAGGCCTGCACATCCAGACCTGCCGTTTTTTCTGTGCGAAACACCAGGCACTTCTCCAGCCTGGCACGCGCCTGCCCGTCCATATAATCCGATACCTGCGCGAGCAGCCCGGCTGCCTGTGCCAGATGGAGTCCCGCTTCCCCGCAGATTTCCTCCTCCACGTAGGGAATGACCCGGCGGCGGATCCGGTTTCTGGTATAATCGTCGGTCTCATTGCTGGCATCCATGCACCAGGAAATTCCGTTTTTTTTCAGCCATTCCTCGATTTCCTCCCGCCCGGTATCCAGAAGCGGACGGATGATCTTTCCCCGCACCGGACGGATGGAGCCCATTCCCTTCAGTCCTGTACCGCGGAACAGATGAAACAGCAGCGTCTCCGCCCGGTCGTTCCGGTTGTGGGCAACAGCGATCCGGTCCGCGCCGAACTGCTCCGCGGCCTCCTCAAATGCCTGATAGCGCACTTTCCTTCCGGCTTCCTCCAGAGACATATGCCATTCTCCGGCCTTCTTTTTCACATCCTCTTCCTTCAGAAAAAAAGGTACATTCCACTCCGCACACAGCCCGCGCACATATGCGGCGTCCTCCCCCGCTTCCTCTCTGATGCGGTGATTGACATGAATCGCTCCGATCTGCCAGCCGCATTCCTCACTCAGCCGCACGAGCAGCGCAAGAAGACAGACAGAATCAGCGCCGCCTGATACGCCTGCGAGAATCCTGCTTCCCCGCCGCGCCATTTTTTCCTGTTCCATATACCGGCGGACCTTCTCCGCCAGCCGGTCCTTCTGCCCAACCTGACAGGCCTGCCGGTCCATCTGCTCCGGCTGCTCCGCCGTTTTCGGTAATCCCGCCCGTTTTTCCTTCACAGGCCGGTCCGTTTCTTTTGTAGTATCCGTGTCCACCGCAGTCCGGCGCCTCCTTCCAGCTCTTTTTCCACTCCTGGAATTGCCCTCTATACCAGCAGGCAAAGCACAGGCCGTTTCTGCCCTTCACTATATCCAAATTCCCGGCGGAAGTCAAATTCCTTCTCCCTTTTCCCAGATTCCCGCGCAGAGCACCGTCATATCGTCCCGGATTCTTCCGCCGCGCTGCTCGATGGCAAACCGAAGAAGAATTCCCGCCATCTCCGAAGGAGAAATTCCGTTCATCCCCGAAAGCAGGGTTTCCAGCTGTCTCTCTCCATCCCCGTTCGGCCAGCCCTCCGTCATGCCGTCTGTCATCAGGATAATATAGTCTCCATCGGAAACGCTTCGTTTTACCGGCTGAGGCTGCGCATCCCCGCAGGCGCCCAGGGGAAGCGCAGTTCCTGTGATCCTCTCCACCGCGCTTCCGCGCTTGATAAAGCCGGCTGTCCCGCCCGCCTTCAGAAAAGTACACTCTCCTTCATACAGGTCCAGACAGCACAGATCCAGCGTGGGCAGGTTCTCCGCGCTTCCCTCTCCGGCCATGGCGCTGTCCATCAGCCTGACCGCCATCTGCACGTCAAGCCCTGCCTCCAGCATGCTCTCCACCATATCCACCACGGCTTCACTGTCCCGGCAGGCTTCGTCTCCTGATCCCATGCCGTCCGACAGGGCCAGCACCAGCTGCGCGTCTCCCGCTTCAAAGAAGGCAAAATTATCTCCCGAAACCGTCTCTGTCTCTTTCACCGCCCTGGCTGTTCCGGTCAGATAAACATACTCCGGCTCCTCCTCAAAGAAATAGCACACCGGCTCCTCGCCGATGAAAAAAGGATTCCTTTTTGCGGAAACCAGCCGCATATCCAGAAGCACGGAAAGGCAGCCGGCCGCCTCGTCCGCTGTCCGCGCGCCTCTGTTCCGGGAAGGTCTGGCTGACAGAAGGATGGACAGCTCCATGCGTCCGTCCCCCCTCTGCACCAGATAAATCTCTCTGGCGTTCAGCCCTTCACCGGTAAGACCTCTGATGATCTGCTTCTGTCTCCGGCTTCCCAGCCGGATGAATCGGACGGATTCCTCTGCCGCCCGATTCATCATTGCCGCCATCTCCTTCAGATTGCCGGCGAAAAGCTGCCGTTCTTTTTCCAGGCTTTTCCGCAGAAAAAGAACGGTTCTTTTCTGCCGCATATCCTCCTGGCCGGATGCGTCCGGCAGGCCGGTATCCTGCCCTGCCGCTTCCTGCCCTTCTGCCTCACTCCTGTCCTCCGCAAAAATCTGCGCCAGATTTTGAAACGTATCCGCGCATACCCTGATTTTTCTCCTGCCATATTCCAGAAGATAAGCGGACTGCGCCGTGCTGCCCGATTCCCTGTTTTTCATCTCCCTGCCGCCTTTCCCGCTGCCCTCCTTCTCCGAAGGCAGCGCATATTACGTCATTCCTTCCCGTTTACGCTTCATTATATTCCCTGCCAGGCGCATGATTTGTCAAAGCACAGGCGGCTTTCCTTTCATCCGTCCACGGATTTCTACATTTTCCGGCGGCATTCGGCCTTTTTCTTTATTCAATTCCTGTTATTTCATTTTCGGGAAGATTGCAGATAATATCCATAAGAATGCTTTTTTATTCTTATCCTGACATAAATGATACAGAACGGATGAAATATTCTCCGCATTTCCCTTCAGTTCCGTATCTGTCAGCCGCACATAATCCCGCATATCTCCCGGAACAGGATTCAGAACGAAGATCCTTCTCAGATTCTCCAGCACTTGCCGGATATAATTCAGGCATTCTCTGTCCCGATCTGTAGCAGGCTTTGTCCTGAAAATCTTTTCCCCTCCCGAAAGAGTGGTTTTTCCATCGCGGACCTTATACAGACCTTCTTCCTCAACCTGAACCCGCTTATGGACACCAATTTTTATATAAAAATTGCCATTTTTTCAGTTTTTATTCACTGTCTTCCAATACTGAAAACAAAAAAGGAACCGGTGCCTCACGCATTCCGATTCCTTTCTATTCCTCAGGCTTATAAATTATCTCGCCCTCGTTAACCAGACCCAGTTTATCCTTCGCCACTTCTTCGACGTATTTCTTGGTCTGCGTATATTTTCTATATTCTTCAATCTGTTCTGCGCGTTCTTCCTCCGCGTCAATCTGTTCCTGCAGCGCCTGCTCCCTCTCCCGATAAGACTCACGCTTCTGACGCAGTCCAACGCTGTTGATGGAGACCACAACAAGAAGCATCAGCACCACAATCGTCACCAGAAACATGCCCATCCGGTTCTGGCGCTTTTTGCGGAACACCACTTTCCTTTTGATCACTGGTCACACCTCTTCTTTTTCCAGCCTGTGACTTTTATTTTAAGCCCTTTCTTCCATGCCGTCAACCGGGAATTTACCTGGATTTTTATCAGATTTTTCATCTTCTTTTTCCTCACCCGCAGCTCCACAGCCGCCCTTCGCGCTGCTCTCCCCGCCTGCCTCCTGCTCCATCGCAGCACGGCACGAAAGGGAGCCGTCAGCTTCCAGAACATTTTCCCCAGAAAATGGAGTATCCCGTTAACCGCTCCGGAAACCAGCCTGACGAAGCCGGCGCTCAGCGTCTTTTTATATAGAAGCATTCCTGCTCCCGCGCCAATCACTGCGAACCAGCGGAACATGCCGTTGTTTTCATAATAGAGGAGATAAAAAATGCCTCCCGTTGCCATCACCCAGAATACCAGATCTTCCAGAGAAATCCAGAAAATCCCGTGGGGTATGATCCTTCTCAGGATCCTGAAGAGGTCATAACAGAAGGTAATAAATGCACCAAGGAGAAAGGAATGCAGCATAAACCATACTTCCCCTGCGATCTGGCTGCTCATACCCACCTCGTTTCCGCACGGATGTCCGCACTATTTGAAGAGCCGGGCAAACAACGATTCTCCCTTTGCGCCGTATCCCGCGCTTTCCGAATAGGTCAGGCTGTCTATTTTGCCGTCCACATCCACTTCCCCCTTGTCCAGCATCAGGCGGCTCACGTGCAGATCGTTTCCCTTAATCATGAGCATCCCCTGCTCCGTTTCCAGCAGAACCTCGGCAACGTCGAAGGACAGCACATCGCAGACTCCGGTGATGTTACACACATTCCGGTCCGTCATGATGATTTTATGCGTTCTCATCCTGCCCGCGTTCAGATCTTCCATCGCTCCCACTCCTCACTTTTTTTCTTTTAGAAATATATGTGGAGGAATGGGAAAATATGAGTATGGTTTCCGCGCCAGCCGATTTGCCGTCTCTTCGCCCGCATTAAAAGATTTATCCCTTCATCCCCCGGATTACCCGGGGACATCTCTGATCTCTTGGATGGAATTTTTAAGGGAATTTCAGACTGTATATTTCCTTTTCCTAATTCTCATCTTCCAGTTCCCGGATGCCGGGATTTCTACTCACAAGAATGCAAATGACAATCCCCGCTGCTCCCGCAAGCAGGAACATCAACCCCATGCCCGCGCCGTCTCCATAGCCCACCAGCCTGACGAGTATCCCGGGAACACCTTCGCCATCCCGCATATACGGCTCAAATATATAATCTGCCAGCGCGACTCCCGCCAGGCATCCCAACGGCGTCAGGCCCGACGTGATCATTCCCTGCAGGGAAAAAATCCGTCCCTGCAGGGAAACCGGAACCCTTTCCCTCAAAAGAACCGTCTGGTATGTCTGATAAACCGGCGATCCGAAACATCCGATAAACACAACAATACACCACCATGCCAGGCTTCTTCCCATTCCGAAAAGCAGAATACCGGAAAGGCACATCACGCTTCCTCCGAACATGACTCTCAGTTTTTCCTTTGGCTGCTTTGCCAGGGACATCCACAGACTTGCGCAGAGTCCTCCCGCCGCCGCGACAGAGGAAACAATTCCCACAACGGACTCATTGTTTCCCGTTCTCGCGAGCAGAAGCGGGGAATACATACTGTCAAAGGAAATGGCCCCCAGAAATTCCAGAACACTGTACATGATCAGAAGAAGCAGAATACTTTTCTGTCCTCTTAAATAATCGACTGCCGTCTTCATGCTCTTTCTCAGCCCGTCAGAGCCTGTTCCCGCTCCTTCCCCTGCGCGGTCCGGTATTCGTATGAAAAGAAGCAGTACGAAAAAGGCAAACGCAAAGGTCGCCAGATCCACCGCAAGCACCAGCTGCAGTCCACCGAAGCCCAGCAGCGCCGCCAAACAGACTGACAATCAGATACGGCAGGGTGCTGCAGACTGCCAGAAGGGATGAGGCCATCACCTGACCGGTGCCGCTGTAAGCCCATATGACAACCGCAAGCCCCGTCATCGCCGACCCCATCTGAGAAACGGTCTGACTGACCAGAAAAAGCAGAAACTTTTTATGGCTCCGATAAAATCCCCTATCAGTCCTCAATGTATTTCACCCGGCTTTCCCTCAGAAGCTTTTCATATTTGAAGCAACCCGGCTCATGGTCGTTTATGATTCCGCATGCCTGAAGATGCGAATACACAGTAACGGAGCCCAGATATTTGAAACCTCTTTTTTTCATATCCCGGCTCAACCTGTCCGACAGCGCGTTTTTCGCTTCTCCTTCTCCCCGCTGATGCTTTCTGTAAACAAATGTCTGGCCATCCGAAAAGGACCAGATATACCTGTCAAAGCTGCCCCATTCGTCGATAACCTTTAAAAAGCACTTCGCATTATTGATAATCGCTTCAATCTTTCTTTTCGACCGGATCATGCCCTCCGTATTCAGGATACGCTCCACATCTTCATCCCCATACAGCGTGATCTTCCGAAAATCAAAGCCGTCAAAGCATTGCCTGAAAATTTCTCTTTTCTTCAGCATCATAGTCCAGTTCAGCCCGCACTGCATCGCTTCCATCAGCAGATATTCAAAATGCTTTCCATCATCATGAAGCGGATTTCCCCATTCCTCATCGTGATATTTCTGGACGATTCCACCGTCAAGACACCATTTGCAGCGTTCCATTCGCAGCCCACCTCTCTTTTCTGCAGCGTTCCTTTTCGTCCATCATACCTCATGGCCGCGACAACTACATGTCGTAATTCGACAAAAATTTTTGAGCTGTCCCGATCAGCTCATTCCGGTATGTCTCAGGCCCTGTCACTCTGACCATGTCCCCGAAGCTGAGAAGACCTTCTGTCCGGCTTCTCTGATCATAAGCAAAATATCCCAGATGAATCAGACAGGTGAACACATCCTCCCATTTTCGTCTGCGCCTCCTTTTGAAGACTGGCTTTTATTTTGATTTTATCATCAGAAAATCCTTATGGCAAATAAATCTGAATGGATACTGGTACTGTATTCAGCATTAAGAATATGGTATACTGCTACTATAAAGGTCAACTGTCTTTCTAACGGGTATGGAGCATAATAATATGCCGGTAATTTCTCTTTTTTATGGAATATTGTTATCTTCCTGATGTTGTACAGGTTGTCCCTTTCGAAGACTATACGGTAGATGTATATTTTGATGATGGAAAAATTGTTTGATATGATGCCATGCCTTTCCTGGAAGATGGTAACTTTAGCAAACTGAAGGACTTACAGATATTCATGAATTCCTGTACTATATTCTTTCTTCCCAGCGCATTTACCACATCGGCCCTTTTATTTTTCGTTTTTCTGGCAATATATTCGATCAGACTGCAGGTAAAGAAAAGATCATTATCCTTACGGCTTTCCCGGCCTTCTGTTTTTTTAGACTGCTCCATTCCGTTTTACCTCCCCACTGCCTGCAGATGATTATCTACAGATACTTGAACAGCTCCCCCGCATTCTCCTTGCGGACGGTCTCCTGTACGTCAAGGACCTCCACCTTCACGTCCTTATTCCCAAACTGTATGGTGATGATGTCTCCTGCCTTCACGTTCGCGGACGCCTTTGCCGGTTTGTCATTGATCAGCACACGGCCGGCATCGCAGGCCTCATTGGCTACGGTACGCCGCTTGATCAGGCGGGATACCTTTAAATATTTATCAAGTCTCATGTTTTTTTCCTTTCTGCCGCCGTACGGCGGCACTGTCTGTGCGTGCGGGCACGCCATCCACACAGCCGCTTGCCAGGGCATTAATACAAAAACAGCGGATGCCGCGTGTTGCGAAGCATCCGCCATTTCTCTGCA
>ERZ1643247.2882-NODE-2882-length-12904-cov-6.952370_pt1 | contig 12904 bp, 12 predicted proteins | sample MGYA00579264_ERZ1643247 | MGnify/ENA primary metagenome ERZ1643247 (study PRJEB29033, sample SAMEA4952262) | chicken gut metagenome | biome: Broiler Chicken; feature: Gastrointestinal Tract; material: Caecum | place: Ireland | collected 2018 | study: Broiler... | reverse complement strand
TTTCCATGTCAGATTCTTTTGCAATGATAGAAGATATTGTAGTTTTTCCTGTTCCCGGCGCGCAAGATATATAAAAAATACCCTTTGGCACCGTGGCGTGTGCTTGGCATAGACAAGTGCGGCTCGCTTCGCTCGCCGCGCAGCGGCGGGCTATTCGTGCACGCAGTGCTTTGCGGCACAGCCGCAAGCCTCCTTAGGGCGCGCCACAAAACCCGCAGATGGAAATTCCATCTGCGGGTTTTGTTATGCGCTTATAAGGCGCCCGAACCGATTGCCCCGCTGGGCGCAAGCTATTCGCGCTCTCAAAATTTTGCCCCGCGACAGCAGGGAAAACCTCCTTAGGGCGAACGAAAAGGCTGCGGACGATATTCTTCCGCAGCCTTTTCGTGTAAAAACCGATCGTTTGCCTTCTGCCGAAAAATACCGCCCCGTCAAAACCTCTCGCTCTTTCAGGAAATGGCTGCCTGCATGTCATACACAGGCGCGAAGCGGAACACGACTGTAAATTCGTATGTTACGTCGTATTTTTCGCCATACTCGTCTTCCATATAACTGCTCCGATAAATGGAGTATTCGATACGGATCGCCGCATCAGCGGCTGTCGCTATTGTATACTGCCCCATATATGCCTCATCCGATCCGCTGCCGACCGAAACGGCGGTAACGCCCGCCTTGCCTGGCAAAAGGTCCGCCAGAACAAACGATTCCGTTTGTTCGCCGAGGCCGGGAACGTTCGCCGTAAGCGACGCGGTAAAGTCGATCCGATCCTGATATGCCGCAATCTGCGTAAAATCAACAATTTCATCGGGGTTGGTCATGCTATACCGCACCTCGATCCACGCTTCGTTTGCATCGGCAGGATAATAGACGGCGTTTTCGTCCTGATAATAGAGGTAATAGTCCCTTGCTTCCCATTTCGCGTCCTTATTGGTGTTTGTAACCGCAATTTTATTGAGAGCATCGCCGTTGTTCTCGTCCAGCCCTTCAAGCGTGAGAACATATGTTTCGCTGTCGTCATACCCTGTATACTCGCAAGGCGCTTTGGTTATGGTATAAACGCCGTCCTCCGCCGTCAGCTCTTCTTCAAACAGATACACTTTTACGTTGCTGAGATCGATCGAGCCGTTTCTGTCATCAAGGGTAAAGGAAGCGTTTGCAATGGTACTGCCTGCCCCCACAAGCTGCGGTTTGATATATTTTTCCCCGTCAAAGCTCCACACGCTGCCGTCGGCGTTGACCGTCCAGCCCCAAATTAGAAGCATGCTGGGGTCAAACGTAATGCTGATCTGCTTGGCATACGCACCTGCTTCAATTCCCACGGGCAACAGGTATTCGTGCAGGCCGCTCCCGTATTCTACCAGATTCGGCGTATCGCTCCCGACGGTTGCAAATCCCGTTCCGCCGAAAAATGCGCTGTGCGGATATTTTTCAGAACGAAGCAGAAGCCCGCCATACATCCCGCCGTTTGCAAGCGGCTCCTGCAAGGCGGAAAAGGTCGTCCAGGCGCCCGTTTGCCCGCCCGCCGTCAGATCCGCAAGGCGCCGCCAGCTTTCGCCCGCCCAGACTTCAAAATCGGCGTAAATGCCTTTCTGCAACGCCTCGTCCTCCGACTGAGGATTTTGCGGCGTATCCGTCGTTGCAAATTGCAGTTCGATCTTATGCTCGTCGCAGCTGAGCGCAAGCGTCTGATCCGCAGTGACGCTGCCGAGCGCGATCTCGCCGACTTTCTGAAAATTCCAACCGATGCTTTCAACGTCGTACCCTTCCGCAAGCGTGAACACCACGCCCGATGACTTTTCCGCCCCCGCAGACACCTCTAACGTAGCGGCGTTCAAATAATCGGCAAGGTACACTTCCACCGTAACCGTTTTGCCTTCCTGCGCCTGTACTTCGGTATTGTACGAAGCGTTGCTGCCCGCATAATTGAAATATACGGGCGATGTCTCCGTGACTTCCTCCCCGTTGAACGTAAACGAAACCGTGTGCGTCACCGCCGACGAAGGTTCGCTGCTACATGCCGCCGCAACGCAAAGGCATGCCGTGCATACCGCCAGCAATACTCCAACCAAAAAAATTTTTTTCATAGCTCTCCCCTTATCCTATATTTTTATTATATGCGATCCGCCGACCTGAATCAGCCGACCTTTCACCGTTTTTATCCAATAAATTTATTTGACGCCGTTTTGCCGTTTTTTTAAAGAACCAGCACTGCGACCGCCGCGACCCCGCCGATCAGCGCCAGAATAAACACGATCTGCAAGACCCCTTGAATGATATCAAATACTTTGTATTTTTCCTCCTTCGCAGGATCCGCCTGCACTTCGGGTTCTGTACTCTCGCCTTTTTTACGCGCCAAGATCTGCCTGCGTTTGGCGACTGTGAGTGCCATGCCCCACGCCGCCATACGAAACGCAGTAAAAGCATATACCGCGCAAAATTCCAGCGTCGCCACGGCGAAAGCGACAAACAACAGCCCGATAAAAAATAAAACGACGATTTTACCGACCCCGCCGCCGAACGCACTGTTGTTGTGCAGGGAGGAAAGTAGCCAATATTCTAGCCCTAGCGTGACCCCGAGGAACAACATCGAAAAGATCAGCGTCAGAATACGAACGCCCGTTCCTCCTTTTTCGTACCGCCTGATCCCCCCGTAATGCCGCCTTGACGCGTCAAACAACCATAACAGAAACCGCATGCTCACTCCCCTTTGTTTTCTGTTTCATGCCCCGTTTTATAAACCTTTTTCTCTTGTATAATAAAATTTTTGCTATTTGTATGCTCATTATATCATACGTGCTTCATAAATGCAATACGTTTTGTAAAAAATACTGCGGCGCGCCGTTCGATGCGCCGCAGACTACCGCCAAATGACATCCGCTTATTGCCGCCGCGCGCAAAAAACGGTCCGCTTACTTGCCGCCGTGCTCCTTTTTCCAGCGCTTGATCTCGGCAAGGCGCGCCTTGTACTTCGCCTCCAGCCCCTCCTCGGTCGGCGCGTAGTACTCCCGCCCCGACAGGGAATCGGGCAGGCACTGCATCGCCGTCAGCTTGTCCGCCGTATCGTGCGCGTATTCGTACCCCTTGCCGTAGTCGAGCTCCTTCATCAGCTTCGTGGGCGCGTTGCGGATGACGAGCGGCACAGGCTCGGCGAGCTGTTCGAGCGCGTCTTTGCGCGCCCGCCCGTACGCGACGTACAGCGCGTTCGACTTGGGCGCCATCGCCATGTACACGACCGCCTGCGTCAGGTGCACGGTGCATTCGGGCATGCCGATGAAGTGGCACGCCTGGTACGCCGCGACGGCGATCTCCAGCGCGCGCGGGTCGGCGAGCCCCACATCCTCCGAGGCGAAACGGGTCACGCGGCGGGCGATGTACAGCGGGTCCTCGCCCGCTTCGAGCATGCGCGCCAGCCAGTACACGGCGGCGTCGGGGTCGGAGTTGCGCATGGATTTGTGCAGCGCGGAGATGAGGTTGTAATGCTCCTCGCCCGTTTTGTCGTACAGGAGCGATTTTTTGGAGGTGATGCCCTCGATGGTCTCGCGGGTGACGGTGGTCTTCCCGTCCGTACCAACGTCGCCGTTGAGCACCGCCATTTCGAGGGTGGAGAGGGCGCTGCGCGCGTCGCCGTTCGCAAAGACGGCGATCGCCTCCAACAGCTCGTCCGCGATCTCCACCTGCTGCGCGCCGAAACCGCGTTCGTCTTTGAGCGCGTGCCGCAAGAGGGCGACCAGCTCCTCCGTTCTGAGCGCCTGCAACACGAATACCTTGCAGCGCGAGAGGAGCGCGCCGTTCACCTCGAAGGAGGGGTTCTCCGTCGTCGCGCCGATGAGGATGATGCTCCCCTTTTCGACAAAGGGAAGGAAAGCGTCCTGCTGCGCCTTGTTGAAGCGGTGGATCTCGTCCACGAACAGAATGGTCTTTTCGCCGAAGCGGCGATTCTTTTCCGCCTGCTCCATGACCTGCTTGATCTCTTTGATGCCGCTGGTCACGGCGGAAAAATCGATGAATTTCGCGCGCGTGCGGTTGGCGATGATGCGCGCGAGCGTCGTTTTGCCCACGCCCGGCGGGCCCCAGAAGATCATGGAGCCGACTTTGTCGCTCTCGATGATGCGGCGCAGCACCCTGCCCTCGCCCAGAAGGTGCTTTTGCCCGACGAACTCGTCCAGCGTGCGCGGGCGCAGCCTTGCCGCCAGCGGCAGGCTCGCCTCATCCTCGAACATGGTTATCTGTTCCGCCATACGCGCTCCTCCTTTCCTTCGCTGCCGTTCGGCGGCGCCGCTTGCCCTGCGGCGGCGACCGCAGCGGGCAGGCGCTACCGCAGCAAACGCTGCCGCAGGGCCGCCCGCTTCTTTACCGCAATCATAGCAGATACGCCGCGAAAAGTCAACTTTCGCAGGAACTTTGTTCTTTTGCCGTCGACCGAAATACACTGAGCCGCCCAAAATACAATAAGCCGCCCCGAAGCTATTGCTTCGGGGCGGCTCGTTTTTGGTGCGCCTGCCGAGATTCGAACTCGGAACGTAGCCGTCGGAGGGCTATGTTTTATCCAATTAGACTACAAGCGCAGTTCGGTTCTGCCGCACGCGGCGCCCGTTTGCGCCTGCATGCTCCCCTATTATAGCAAATCGCGCGCGAAATGCAAAGAAGTTTCGCCGCACATTCCCGAAAATTTTTGCATAAATTGTTAGTAGCGGGCAACGCCCGCCCCGAAGAAACACAAAAGAGGCCGTACCAATGACGCTTGCGCTTTGCATGATCGTAAAGAATGAAGAGGCAGTGCTCGCGCGCTGCCTTCAAAGCGTGCACGGCGTTTTTGACGAGATCGTCATCGCCGACACGGGTTCGACGGACGCGACAAAACAGGTCGCCGCCCGTTTTACGCAAAACGTATACGATTTTCCGTGGCAGGACGACTTTGCCGCGGCGCGCAATTTTTCCTTTTCGAAGGCGCATGCGGACTATATCATGTGGCTGGACGCGGACGACGTTTTAAAAGAGCGCGACCGCGCCGCCCTTTTGCAGCTGAAAGAGAGCTTTGACGGCACCGTCGACGCCTACCGCCTGCGCTACGACGCGGGCGAGGACGAACACGGCAACGTGACGCTTTGGTTCATCCGCGAGCGCATCGTGCGGCGGGCGTGCGGCTTTTTGTGGCAGGGCGCCGTGCACGAAACGCTGTGCATCGGCGGCAACGTGCAGGATGTTGCCATTGCCGTGACGCACAGGCGCGGCGAACACAAGGAGCGGGGGCGGAACCTGCGCATCTATCTGCGCATGCTGCTCGCGGGCAAAACGCCCCGCGGGCGGGAGGCGTTCTACTTTGCGCGCGAGCTTGCCGACAACGGGCTGGATTCCGCCGCGGCGGACGCATACAGCTACTTTTTGCGCGGCGAGGGCTGGGCGGAGGATAAGATCGGCGCCTGCCTCGGGCTCGCGCAGATCCGCCGCAGGCAGGGCGACACGAACGGTCGGCGCGCGGCGCTTTTGCAGAGCTTTTGCTACGGAGAGCCGCGCCCCGCCGTCTGCTGCGAACTCGGGCAGCTCTTTTTGGAGCAGAACGAGCCGCGGCAGGCTGTTTTTTGGTTCAAACTCGCGTACAACGAGGGATTGCACGGACAGGGCGACGGGTTCGTCTGCCCCGACTGCGGCGGCTACCTCCCCTGCATCTGGCTGTGCGTGTGCTACGACAGGCTGAGGGATACGGAGCGCGCCGCCCTGTGGAACGAGCGCGCGGGCAGCTATAAGCCGCAGGATGCAAGTTACCTTCACAACAAACGCTATTTTGAAACTTTGAAGAACAAGGGGAAAACGACATGAACGATCATATCAGATTTACCTGCCGCGGCGAATGCGGCTGCTCCTGCGATCCCTGCTGCTGCGGCAGCACCGATACGCAGGTGACCGTCCTGCGCGGCTCGATGGGTCCCGCAGGTCCCACCGGCGCCCAAGGTCCCGCCGGCCAGCGCGGCCCGACGGGTCCGACGGGTGCGACGGGTGCAACAGGCGTAACCGGCGCGACGGGCGCGACGGGCGCAACGGGTCCGCAGGGTCCGACGGGCGCGACAGGTGCGACGGGCGCGACGGGCGCAACGGGTCCGCAGGGTCCCACGGGTCCGACGGGTGCGACAGGCGCGGACGGGAACACAGGCGCGACGGGCAATGCAGCAACGGTAGCGGCAGGTACGGTCACGACGGGCGAACCCGAAACAGAAGCCGCCGTTACGAATTCCGGCTCGGAAAACGCAGCCGTGTTCGACTTTGTGATCCCGCGCGGTGCGACGGGCGCGACAGGCGCGACGGGCGCAACGGGTCCGCAGGGCCCGACGGGCGCGACAGGTGCGACGGGCGCGACGGGCGCAACGGGAGCGACGGGCGCAACGGGTCCGCAGGGTCCCACGGGTCCGACGGGTGCGACGGGTCCGACGGGACCTGCGGGTACGGACGGGAACACAGGCGCGACGGGCAATGCAGCAACGGTAGCGGCAGGTACGGTCACGACGGGCGAACCCGAAACAGAAGCCGCCGTTACGAATTCCGGCTCGGAAAACGCAGCCGTGTTCGACTTTGTGATCCCGCGCGGTGCGACAGGCGCGACAGGTGCGACGGGCGCAACGGGTCCGCAGGGCCCGATGGGCGCGACAGGTGCGACGGGCGCGACGGGCGCAACGGGCGCAACGGGCGTAACAGGCGTAACGGGTCCGACGGGCGCGACAGGCGCGACAGGCAGCGTGCCTGTGGAAGCGCTCTCTGCCTATTCGATCCCGACGCAGACGGTCACGGATAACGCGGCGGTCATCTTTGACCGCACGGCGGCGCAGCAGGGTACGGCGATCACGCACGCGGATAACTCCGCGGACATCACCATCGGCGAAGAAGGCACCTACTTCGTCTCCTTCAACGGGACGGCGGCGCCGCAAAACGCCGTTTCCCTGCCCGAGACCAACCTCGTGCAGTTCACGCTGAACGGCACCGCGCAGAACGGCGCGTCCACGCAGCACATCTTCACGACGGCGGACGAAACGTCGGCGCAGTCGGCTTCGCTCGTGTTCAATGTGACGAGCGTGCCCGCAACGCTGCAAGTTGTATCGAGCGGCGGCAGCTTCCTGTATTCGGGCACGACGCTGAACATCTTTAAGATCGGGTGACCGTACAGACGGTCGCCTTACAAAAACGACGCGGCGGGCGGGGATATTCCCCGCCCGCTTTTTTCTGCATAAAACGTACTATTTTTACTCCTTACTGACCCCTTGTTCGCCCGTTTTCTGAGCGGCGAGCAACTCTTCATACAGTTTTTCCGTTGCGTTCGCCTTGTTCGTGTCTATACGGCTGTACGCTATATTGAACAACATATTATCGATATAAATATTGTAAGCGCCTTCCGCCAACCCGTTGTACTTTTTTGTAACTTGCTGCTCGAATACGGCTTCTTCGTCGTATTGTACGACCGACGCCTTTACGCCCTTTCTTTGCAACTTTTCGCACATTTTACGGCAGGCAGACGCGCCGAAATCGTTCATGACCAGCGCCGAGCCGAATTTTTTCAGCTTTTTGGAAAGTTCCTTCAAACACTGTTTCCGAGCCAATAAATAGTAATCCTTTGCCAGCAGTGCGTTCGTCGCCGCAACTGCCGCCTTGCGGTTCGCCTTTTCCCCGCTCAATGAAATGCTCCACCCGTGTCCGAGCGCCTCGCGCAGTTCCTCTTTCAGCGCGCTGCGCCGCTGCGTTTTCTGTTCCTCCTCTTTGCGCCGCCTGTCTTCTTCCTTCTGCAAGCGCTTTCTCTCCTCCGCTTCGCGGCGGGCGCGCTCCGCCTCCGCCTTGCGCTGCGCTTCCTGCTCCCGCTGAACCTGCGCCGCAAGCGCTTCACTGTACTGAAAGGTAAGCGTGTACCGCGTTGCGGCGTTCGCGCCAAACATACTATCTATCGTGCCCTCTTCGGCGATCTCGTTGACGAGTTCATACCCCTTCGCGCGCATTTCCGCGATCGTCTGTGCCTTTTTGCGCCCCACTTCGCGGTTTACTCCTTCGACCGTTCTCGTCACGATCCCGTTGCCCGAATTCCATGCGTCCTTCAAATCGCTGAAAAAGCCCATCCTTTTTTCTCTCCCGTTTTCCCGCCCGAAAAAGAGCAGGATACTTTCGGCTATATAATAACACATTACCCCCCCCCTGTCAAGCGAAATAGCATCGCCATGGGAACTTTTGAACAGGCATACATGCCTTGCGCAGACTCACCGATCCCGCCGCGCCCTCGCGCGCTTGACGAACGGCAAAAAAAGGTCTACAATATATCCGCACATCGGAGGAATGCCATGCTTTTGACGGACGTACACAACCACACATCTTTTTCGCCGGACGGGCGCAACAGCATGGAAGACATGCTCGCAACCGCGTACAAAAAGGGGCTTGCCTGGTACGGCATCGCCGATCACTTCAACTACGACTACGACCGCATGCACCTGACCGAGGACGGAAAACCCGTTCCGCCCATCGACGCCGCCGCCTACTTCAAACGCGGGCGGGAGATGCAGAAGGAATACGAGGGGCGCATGCATGTGCTCATCGGCGCGGAGTTCGGCTACGACCACCCCACGCGCGTACAGCAGCGCTACATCGAAACGGAGCAGCGCTACAAGCCCGATTTTGTGGTGAACAGCGTACATACCTGCCTGGGAGGCGATTGCTTTTTCCCCCACTACTGCGACGGAAAGACGCGCGCCTACGCCTACAACGTATACCTGTACCGCGTTCTGGAGAGCCTTGACGCGTCCTATCCCTACGACATCGTGGCGCACATCGGCTACTGTGCGCGCAACGCGACGTACGACGACTTTGTGCTGCGCTACGAGGACTTTGCGGACGTGCTGGACGAAATTTTAAAACGCATCATCGCAAAGGGGAAGATCCTGGAAGTGAATTCGAGCGCGAAAAAACTGGGCGACTACCTGCCGGGCAAAGACATCCTCACCCGCTATTTCGAGCTGGGCGGCAGGGAAGTTTCCTTCGCGTCCGACGCACACTTTGCCGAGCGCGTCGCCGACCGCAGGGCGATCGTCGTGCAGATGCTCAAAGAAGTCGGTTTTTCCTATATCACCGTGCCCTTCCGCGGCAGGCGCATCCGCGTGGACATCTGAGCGCCCTTCGACCCCGCAAGGCAAAAAAAGGGGCGCGCCCGAACCCATTCGGGCGCGCCCCTTTTTGTCTGCCTTATAAAAATGTTACGCGGGATGGGTCATAAAACCCCTTCTGCGCGGGCGCCTCGTCGGGCACGCCCACGGCGATGAGCGCGACGGGCACGGAGGTCACGCCCAGCACTTTCTGCACTTCGCTCGTGCGCGGTTCGGCGGGGTAACAGCCGCACCAGCACGTCCCCAGCCCCATATCCGCGGCGGCGAGCAGGATGTTTTCGGTCGCGGCGGCGCAGTCCTGCTGCCAGAAGTTGTGCTTCGGCTGCAGATCGGGCCTGCCGCACACGGCGATCGCCCACGAAGCCGTAAGCAGCATTCTGCTGGCGGGGTGCGCCTCGGTCAGCCGCTGCAAAATTTCGCGCTTGTCGGTGACGACGAACTCCCACGGGCGGCTGTTCACCGCGCTGGGCGCGAGCATCGCCGCCTCCAACAGGCGTTCGATCTGTTCGCGCGGGACGGCTTCGGCTTTGTATTTGCGCACGCTGCGGCAGGCGCGGATGGCTTCCATGGTCTGCATACGGGTCCTTTCTCCTTTTTTCTCTATTGTACCGCGGCGGCGCGGCTTTGTCAAGTTGAAATTTCCGCGCGGGTGTGGTATGATAGGAGCATGGAATTACGGGACGGCGAAGTTGCGGAAGAGCTGCTGCTCGGGAAACTGAAGATCATCCAGAACACGCGGCTGTACCGCTTTACGAGCGATTCGGTGCTGTTGTCGCGCTTCGCCACGGCGAAAGCGCGCGACGATGTTGCGGACTTTTGCGCGGGCAGCGGCATCGTGGGGCTGCACTTTTACGCGCTGCACCCGCAGGTGCGCCGCGTCACCCTGTTTGAAATGCAGCCCGAGCTCTCCGAAATGAGCGCGCGCACCGTCGCGCTGAACGGCCTTACGAACTTTACCGCCGTCTGCTGCCGCGTGCAGGACATCGGCAGGGAGTACAACGAAGCGTTTTCGCTCGTGTTGTGCAACCCGCCCTACGAGCGCGGCGGGTTCGGAAACGAAGAGTACAAAAAGGCGATCTGCCGCAAGGAGATCACCGTGACCCTTGCCGAGGCGGTCGCCGCCGCGGCGAAGTGCCTGAAATTCGGCGGCAGGCTGGCGCTGTGCAACCGTGCGGACAGGCTCGCCGAAGTGCTGTACACGATGAAGGGCGCGGGCATCGAGCCCAAGCGCGTGCAGTTTGTGCGCGGCACGGCGGGCGCAAAGCCCTACCTTTTGCTGTGCGAAGGGGTGAAGGGCGGAAAGCCCGGCACCGAACTTTTGGAGGACATCGTAAACACGAAGGCGGAGGGCGCGACATAAAGCGCCCGCGTTCCCCGCGCAAAGCGCCGGGAACGCCTTCCGCCCGAAAAACCGAAGGGAGAGAGAACATGGTCACATTCGTAGCGACGCCGATCGGGAATTTGGGCGACATCACGCTGCGCGCCTTGGAAACGCTGCGCGGCGCGGACGTCGTCTTCTGCGAGGACACGCGGCACACGCTGAAACTTCTGAACCATTTTTCCATCAAAAAGCCGCTCGTCGCCTGCCATAAGTTCAACGAGCGCGCCGCCGCCGAAAAGCTCCTTGCCCTCGCGCAGGAGGGGAAGGAGGTCGCCGTCGTGACCGACGCGGGCACGCCCGTCATCTCCGACCCGGGCAACCTGCTCGTCTCCGCCCTGCGCGAAGCGGGCGTCCCCTACACTCTCGCGCCCGGCGCGTGCGCCTTCGTTTCGGCGCTGGTGCTCTCCGCATTTTCCGCGGACGTATGCGCGTTTTTGGGCTTTCTGCGCGGCAAAGCGAGCGAAAAGCGCGCCTTTTTGCGCAGGTACGCCACCTTCGAAGGCACGCTCCTGTTCTATTCCGCCCCGCAGGACGTAGACGGAGACGTCGCCCTCCTGTACGAAGCATTCGGCGACCGCGCCGCCTGCGCCGTGCGCGAGATCACCAAGCTGCACGAGGAAGTGCAGCCCTTCCGCCTTGCGGAAGGGCTTGCGGGCGAAAAGCGCGGGGAGTACGTTCTGGTCGTGGAGGGCGCAAAGAGGGCGGAAAACCCGCTCAACGCCCTGCCCGTGCCCGAACACATCGCGCACTATACGGCGCAGGGCATGAGCGAAAAGGACGCGCTCAAAGCCGCCGCGCGCGACCGCGGCGTACCCAAGAACGAACTGTACAGATACACGATGAAGGACCGATGAACATGCCCGCCTCCCCAAACAGACCCAACCTTATTTTTTTGAACGGCACGATGGGCGCGGGCAAGACGGCGACGGCGCGGGCGCTGCAGAAGCTGCTCCCCGCCTGCGCGCTGCTCGACGGCGATAACGTATGGGATTTTACGCCCTTTTGCGTGAACGAGCGCACCAAAGAACTCGCCTTTGCGAACATTTCCGCCGTTTTGAACAACTACCTTGCCTGCGGGCTGTTTGAAAACATCGTGTTTTGCTGGGTCATGCAGCGAAGGGAGATCGCGGAAGAACTTTTGCGCCGCCTGCGCGGGGAATACGCATACCGCCCCTTTACGCTGCGCGTTTCCGCATACGAGCTGCGCGCGCGGCTGGAGCGCGACATTGCGGCGGGCAGGCGCGACGCGGGCGTGCTCGCCCGCGCGCTCGAACGGCTGCCGCTGTACGAACATTACCCGTCCGTGCACATTGACACGGACGGGAAGACGGTTGCGGAAACAGCGAAAGAAATCGCCGAACAGCTGCGGCTGTATCCGCCCCGCTAAAATGAAGACGCAGGCGGGCGCGGAAATTTTTCCGCGCCCGCCTGTTTTTGCTTGCCTGCCCGCGCCGTGCGTGCTATCATAGTTGCGGAAAAAACGGAGGCGGACGCATGGAAGACAAGACCAACGTGATGCGCATGTTCGACAAACACAAACTGCCCTACACAAGTTACAGCTACGAGCAGGACGAGAACACGACGGGCGAGGAGGTAGCCGCGCGGCTGGGCATGGACCCCGCGTCCGTGTTCAAAACACTCATGACCGTCGGCGCGAGCCGCGAGCACTATGTGTTTGTCATCCCCGTGACGGGCGAGCTCGACCTCAAAAAGGCGGCGAAGGCGGTGGGCGAAAAGAGCATCCAGATGGTCAAATCGAAAGAGCTTTTGCCGCTGACGGGGTACATCCACGGCGGCTGTTCGCCCGTCGGCATGAAAAAGCTGTTCAAAACGACGATCGACCGAAGCGCCGAACAGTTTGCCGCGATCGCGTTCAGCGCGGGCAAGCGCGGGCGGCAGGTGCAGACTTCCCTGCAAAACCTTGCCGCACTCATCCCCTTTTCCCTCGCCGACCTGACCGTATGACCTAGCCGCAGAAACGCTGAAAAACAAACGCCCCGCCGCGGGAGCATGCTCCCGCGGCGGGGGTTCTTTTTTGTCTTTTTTCCTGCCCTTCCCGCGCCCTTGCGCCGCCGTTTGCCGCGCCTTACAGCACTTTGGAAAGGAAGTCTTTGAGCCGCTCGTTCTGCGGGTCGCCGAAGATCTGCTGCGGCGTGCCCTGCTCCTGTATCTTGCCGCCGTCCATAAAGAGGACGCGCGTCGCCACTTCGCGCGCAAAGCCCATCTCGTGCGTGACGATGACCATCGTCATGCCCTCGTCGGCAAGCTCTTTGATGAGTTCGAGCACTTCGCCGACCATTTCAGGGTCAAGCGCGGACGTCGGTTCGTCGAACAGCATCACCTTCGGGTTCATCGCGAGCGCGCGCACGATGGCGATGCGCTGGCGCTGCCCGCCCGA
>ERZ1643247.2881-NODE-2881-length-12907-cov-24.427171_pt1 | contig 12907 bp, 9 predicted proteins | sample MGYA00579264_ERZ1643247 | MGnify/ENA primary metagenome ERZ1643247 (study PRJEB29033, sample SAMEA4952262) | chicken gut metagenome | biome: Broiler Chicken; feature: Gastrointestinal Tract; material: Caecum | place: Ireland | collected 2018 | study: Broiler... | reverse complement strand
ATTATAGAATAAGTATGTCAAGATTGCAACCCAACGATACATGAAATTCTATCCAATATGGATACATCCCGTCTCGCTCTTGGGAGATATCTGATCATAACCGCTGATATCCTCCCTTAAATCTCTTTTCAGATATTCAAAGACAGCGTCTTCTCCCTCCCGGGCATACATGGTCAAAAGCTTCGTAAGATATTCTCTGGAAGCATCATGCATCAAGGATCCGCCGATTCCATGGTTAAAATATTCCAGCGGACTTTCCTGGGTAAATTTGTCTCCATTATATATCTTTCCGGCGCTGACCCGGTCCACAAACATCTCCGCCATATAGCGTTTTGGAATCTTCATTCCCACAAGTCCCTTTTTATGAGGGTCCAGACTATAATCGATCCAGTACTCAAAATGGTGCTTATTCCTTCCTTTGTGGTGCAGCCATGCCTTCGAATATCCTTTATCCAGACGTTCCGCGTTATTCGGACTTGCATTTCCCTGATAATAACGGATTCCCGCAAGAAATTCCGTCGGAGAATACTTTGACATATCATGCATCAGCCCCTGATAATAAAGTCCCAGACGAAAGCAGCCCTTTGCGACCAGTATCTTATGCTTTGTAATTGTCTTAAAATGTCCAAGAATATTCATCTGCAGCACTCCTAATTTGTCCTTTACTATTTAATATATCAAAAAGTCCTGCCTGTGAAAAGTATCTTTTTTCTCGGTTTTACAAATTACTGTATCCCATCAGCTTCTTATCAACTTCACGTGCCGCGTCTCTTCCTTCACGGATTGCCCACACGACCAGTGACTGTCCGCGGTGCATGTCGCCGGCTGTAAATACATTCTTGACGTTTGTCGCAAATCGATTCGGCTCTGTCGCCACATTTGTCCGTTCATTGACTTTCACTCCAAAAGCGTCTGTGACATAAGACTCACTTCCCAGGAATCCTGCTGCGATCAGTACCAGATCTGCCGGAACTTCTTTCTCTGATCCCGCAATCGGAACCATTGCCATTCTTCCTGTTTTTTCATCCTTTTTGCTTTCCAGAGAAACCAGAACCGCTTTGCAGACTTCGCCCTTCTTATTCATCTTAAATTCTTTTACCGTCGTTGTATAAAGACGAGGGTCATGTCCGAATACCGCAATGGCTTCCTCCTGACCATAATCTGTCTTGCAGATTCTCGGCCACTCCGGCCATGGATTGTTTTCCGCACGCTCATCCGGAAGCTTCGGCATCATTTCCAGCTGAATGACACTCTTACATCCATGACGGATGGATGTTCCGACACAGTCATTTCCTGTATCACCACCGCCGATGACAATGACATTCTTTCCTTTGGCTGAAATGTATTTTCTGTCCTTAAGTCCGGAATCTAAAAGGCTCTTTGTCGTTGCTTTTAAGAAATCTACCGCAAAATAAATTCCTTTCGCTTCTCTTCCCGGCGCCTCGATGTTGCGAGGATGAGAAGAACCACACGCCAGAATAACAGCATCATATTCCTTTTTCAGCTGTTCTGCTTTGATGTCTTTTCCTACATCCGTATTTGCGATAAAATGAATTCCTTCTTCTTCCATGATCTTTAATTTGCGTTCAACAATTTCTTTTTCCAGTTTCATGTTTGGAATTCCATACATTAAAAGCCCTCCGAAACGATCAGAACGTTCATAAACCGTAACTTCATGTCCTCTCTTGTTCAGAGAATTAGCCGCGGAAAGGCCTGCCGGACCGGAACCAACGACAGCAATTTTTTTACCGGTGCGGAATTTTGGCGGATGCGCTTTTGCAAGCCCGTTTGCATACCCATATTCAATGATACTCAGCTCATTTTGCTTGGAGCTGACCGGATTTCCATCCAGCCCGCAGGTACAGGCATTCTCACAAAGGGCCGGGCAGACCCGCCCTGTAAATTCAGGGAACGGGTTTGTCTTCTTCAGCCTTAAATATGCCTGATCCCAGTTTCCTGTATAGATCAGATCATTCCATTCCGGAACCAGGTTATTCAAAGGACATCCAGATGCCATTCCGTTTAATATCTGTCCTGACTGACAGAATGGAACTCCGCAGTCCATACATCTGGCGCCCTGTTTCTGCTGTTCTTCTTTGGAAAGAGGAACATGAAACTCATTAAAATGCTTGATTCTTTCTTTTGGAGATTCCGCTTTTGCGTCTTCTCTCTGATAATCTAAAAATCCAGTTGGTTTTCCCATAACTTCCTCCTTCTTTTACTCGCTGGCATTCATATAAAATGCTTCAATCTGTGCCTGTTCGCTGCTCAATCCCCGTTCTTCCATCTGAACGATCAGATTCTGCATCTTCTTATAATCGTTCGGCATGATCTTTTTGAATTTTGGCAGATAATCTCCCAAATTACGAAGGATTTCTTTTCCTTTTTCGGAATTTGTATATGCTACATGTTCTTTCAGCATGTCTTTTACTTCCATAACATCGTATTTAGATGTCACCGGCTCGATAGCAACCATTTCTTTATTCAGATTCATGTACAGCTTGCTGTCTTCATCCAGAACGTAAGCGATACCGCCGCTCATTCCGGCCGCAAAGTTCTTTCCTGTTGCTCCCAGCACAAGAACACGTCCTCCTGTCATATATTCGCATCCGTGGTCTCCCACACCTTCTACAACTGCTGTCGCACCTGAGTTTCTGACACAGAATCTCTCGCCTGCCACACCGTTGATAAATGCTTTACCGCTGGTTGCTCCATATAATGCCACGTTTCCGATAATGATATTGTCTTCTGCCTTGAACTTCACGCCTTTTGGCGGACAAACCACAAGTTTTCCACCGGATAAACCTTTTCCAAAGTAATCATTGCTGTCTCCTACCAGCTGAAGCGTCAGTCCTTTTGGAATGAAAGCTCCAAAACTCTGTCCTCCGGCACCATTACATTTTACAGTAAAAGTATCATCGTCCAGTGTTCTTTCACCCCAGCGTTTCGTAATCTCAGCTCCAAACATGGTTCCAAATGTACGATCGATATTCGTTACATCAACTTCAATCACTTTTTTCTGTTTTGTCTCCAGCGCTGGTTTCAGTCTCTTGATCAGCACTTTGGCATCTGCCGTCTGATTCAGTTTAAAATCAAATACATTCTTATGGCTGTATTCAATCTTTGCTGCTTTCACGTAGTCTGTGCAGAGAATTCTGGACAGATCCACATGTTTTTCTGCTGCCACATGGTTTGGCTTAAGCAGATCAGTACGTCCAACCAGTTCATCAACTGTGGCAACACCGAGTTTCGCCATATATTCTCTTAATTCTTCCGCGATGAATCTCATGAAGTTTACCACATATTCTGGTTTTCCGCGGAATCTCTTGCGCAGTTCCGGATTCTGAGTTGCAACGCCAACCGGACATGTATCCAGATTGCAGACACGCATCATCACGCATCCCAGCGTTACAAGCGGTGCTGTGGCAAATCCGAATTCCTCTGCTCCAAGCATGGCTGCGATGGCAACATCACGGCCGCTCATAAGTTTTCCGTCTGTTTCCAGAATGACTTTATTTCTAAGATCATTCATGATCAGGTTCTGATGAGTTTCTGCAAGTCCAAGCTCCCATGGAAGTCCCGCATTATAAATGGAATTTCTTGGCGCGGCTCCTGTTCCACCGTCATATCCGGAAATCAGGATAACCTGAGCCCCTGCTTTGGCAACACCGCAGGCAACAGTTCCCACACCTGCTTCAGATACCAGTTTTACAGAAATACGGGCATCAGTATTGGCGTTTTTACAGTCATAGATCAGCTGTGCCAGGTCCTCAATAGAATAAATATCATGATGAGGCGGCGGTGAGATCAGTCCTACACCTGCTGTTGAATGACGGGTCTTGGCAATCCATGGATATACTTTCTTTCCAGGAAGATGTCCGCCTTCTCCTGGTTTTGCTCCCTGCGCCATCTTAATCTGAATTTCTTTTGCACTTACCAGATATTCACTGGTCACGCCAAATCTTCCGGATGCTACCTGTTTGATCGCAGAACAGCGGTTTAATCCGTCTCTTCCTATTACAAGACGTTCCGGGCGTTCTCCTCCCTCACCACTGTTTGACTTTCCGCCTAACATATTCATGGCGATTGCCAGAGTCTCATGAGCTTCTCCGGAAATAGATCCATAAGACATCGCTCCGGTCTTGAAACGTTTTACAATGGAATCTACACTTTCTACTTTATCCAGAGGAATTCCTTTCTTTGGATAATTGAATTCCATAAGACCTCTTAAGTTGCCAGGCTCTAATTCTTTATCAATCATCTGCGTGTATTCTTTGAACATCTTATAATCCCCGGTCCTTGCAGCGGTCTGCAGTGTATGGATCGTTCTTGGATTATAGAGATGCTGTTCTTTTCCGCTTCTGTATTTATGACTTCCGTCACTTTCCAGAGTCAGGTCATTTTCCAGTCCCAGCGGATCAAATGCTGCAGCATGTCTTGCGTCTACGTCTGCTTCCAGGTCTTTCAGTGAAATACCTTCGACTCTGCTGACAGTATTTGTAAAGTATTTATTTACCACATCGGAATTGATACCAATTGCTTCAAAAATCTGAGATCCCTGATAAGACTGCAGAGTTGAAATTCCCATCTTAGACGCAATTTTCACAATTCCATGAAGAATCGCATTGGTATAATCATCCACTGCCGCATAGTAATCTTTATGAAGCATTCCTTCATCGATCAGCTTCTGGATTCCCTGAAGTGCAAGATAAGGATTTACCGCACATGCTCCATATCCAAGAAGCGTTGCAAAGTGATGTACTTCTCTTGGTTCTCCGCTTTCCAGGATCAGGGCTACAGAAGTACGTTTCTTTGTCTTGATCAGATGCTGGTGCATTGCGGATACTGCCAGAAGTGATGGAATGGCAACATGATTCTCATCAACGCCTCTGTCAGATAAGATGATAATATTCGCTCCATCACGATATGCACGGTCTGCTTCTACAAACAAACGATCCAGCGCTTTTTCCATGGATGTGTTTTTATAATAAATGATCGGAAGTTCTACAACTTTAAATCCTTCCTTCTTCATACTCTTGATTTTCATCAGATCTGTATCTGTAAGAATCGGATTTTTTACCTTCAGGACACGGCAGTTCTCAGGTTTCTCATCCAGGATATTGCCTTCTTTTCCAACATAGATGGTCGTAGAAGTGATCAGTTCTTCCCTGATCGCATCGATCGGCGGGTTCGTTACCTGGGCAAACAGCTGTTTAAAGTAATTAAATAACGGCTGATGTTGATTGGACAGTACTGCAAGCGGTGTGTCTGTTCCCATGGCCGCGATTGCCTCAGAACCATTCAGAGCCATTGGCTGAATCGTTGTTTTCAGGGCTTCATAACTATATCCAAACGCCTTCAGAAGTTTTTCTCTTTCTTCTTTTCCATAAGAAGGAACCGGCTGATTTGGAATCTTTAAGTCTTTCAGCTCTAAAAGATTGCTGTCCAGCCACTCTCCATAAGGCTCTTTCTCGGCATATTTTTCTTTTACAACATCATCTGCGATCACTTCTCCCTGAACCGTATCTACCAGAAGCATTTTACCTGGGCGAAGTCTTTCTTTTACAACAATCTTCGTTGGATCGATATCCAGAACTCCAACCTCGGAAGAGAGAATAAGCTGATCGTCATCTGTAATATAATATCTGGAAGGACGAAGTCCGTTACGGTCGAGGACTGCTCCTACCTGGTCACCATCGGTAAACAAAATGGAGGCCGGTCCATCCCATGGTTCCATCATGGTTGCATAATACTGATAAAAATCCTTCTTTTCCTGTGAAATGACTTTATTGTTTTCCCACGGTTCCGGAATCGTGATCATCACTGCGTGAGGAAGATCCATACCGCTCATAACAAGGAATTCCAGTGTGTTGTCAAGTCTTGCAGAATCTGATCCATTCGGATTTACAACAGGAATCAGCTTGTGCATCTCATTTTTCAGATATTCAGATTCCATGTTCTCTTCCCGGGCAAGCATCTTATCCGCATTTCCGCGAATGGTGTTGATCTCACCATTATGAACAATAAAGCGATACGGATGCGCCTTTTCCCAGCTTGGTGTTGTATTCGTACTGAATCTTGAATGAACCAGGGCGATCGCGGATTCATAGTCCGGATTCTGAAGATCTTTAAAGAAAGTACGGAGCTGTCCTACCAGAAACATTCCTTTATATACGATAGTACGGCTGGATAAAGAAACTACATAAGAATCCTCATTACTCTGTTCAAACACCTTCCTTGCGATATATAATTTACGGTCAAAGGCCAGACCTTTTTCCACTCCTTCAGGTTTTTTGACAAATCCCTGAAGAATCCGCGGCATACATTCCAGTGCTTTCTTTCCAAGGACACCCGGATCTGTTGGCACTTCTCTCCATCCAAGGAATGTCATTCCTTCTTTTTCCACAATGATCTCGAACATCTTTTTTGCCTGCTGAAGCCTCAGTTCATCATTCGGGAAAAAGAACATACCGATTCCGTATTCTCTCTCATTTCCGATCTGAATTCCGGCTTCTTTACATGCAGCAGCAAAAAATTTATGTGAAATCTGGAGCATGATTCCTACACCGTCTCCGGTTTCTCCTGCAGCGTCTTTTCCTGCCCTGTGCTCTAATGTCTCTACAATCTTTAAGGCATTATCTACTGTCTGATGATTTTTTATTCCTTTGATGTTGACGCAGGCACCAATTCCGCAGTTATCATGCTCAAAACTAGGATCATATAATCCCGGCGTCTGATTCATCTGATTCGTCATTTTCATTCTCCCTTCGTCAAGTTTTATTTTTCACTTATCATACACAACTTTTTTCAGGTTGTAAAGGAAAAAATTCTTAAGTTGTCAGATTATTAGATATTTTGAGGATTTGTAGATATATTATCAGATTTTTTATCGAGTTTTTCCTTATTTTCTTCATTTTCGCAATTTGGACTGAAAAAGCGCTCCGCTATTATTGTACTGTTTTTCTTTTTATATTATACTGGAATTGGAAATATTTTCGAAAGATGAGGAATGAATTATGAATGAGTTAAAAAAAGAAAATCCTCTGGGCTCCGAAAACATCGGCACTCTGCTGGTGCGCTTTGCGGTCCCGAGTATTGTAGCTATGCTGGTCAGTGCCCTCTATAATATGGTAGACCAGTTTTTTATCGGAAGAAGCATCGGCATGCTGGGAAATGCCGCCACCAATGTAGCTTTTCCCCTTGTCATGATCTGCACTGCGATTGCCCTGATGTGCGGCGTTGGCGGCGCGGCTAATTTTAATCTTTCCATGGGGCGCGGTCAGAAGAAACGGGCTGCTTCCTTCGCCGGCAACACTATCGTACTGCTCCTCTCCCTTGGCATCCTTCTCTGTGTCGTAACCAGGATCTTTTTAGAGCCTTTGATGCTCCTGTTTGGCGCAACTCCAAAAGTACTGGATTATTCCATTGTTTATACCGGCATTACTTCTTTGGGATTCCCGTTCCTGATTCTCACAACAGGCGGAACCAATCTTGTCCGTGCAGATGGAAGCCCTAAGTTTTCCATGGTCTGCACCCTGACCGGAGCCATCATAAACACAATTTTGGATCCATTGTTTATTTTTGTTTTCGATATGGGAATTGCAGGAGCCGCATGGGCCACTGTAATCGGTCAGGTTGTATCCGGCATTATGGTCATCGGATATCTGACCCGTTATAAAACAGTAAAAATAGGAAAGAAAGAATTAAAACCGAATTTTGGCTATTTCAGAAAAATCGCCTCCCTGGGCATGGCTCCATGCTTCAATCAGCTTGCCATGATGACCGTTCAAATTGTGATGAATAATGTATTGACACGATATGGTGCCGCTTCTTCCTATGGAAGTGATATCCCTCTGGCATGCGCCGGTATCATCACAAAAGTCAATATGATTTTCTTTTCAGTCAATATCGGTATTTCCCAGGGGCTGCAGCCGATCATCAGCTTTAATTACGGCGCCGACAAACTTCGACGTGTAAAAGAAGCATACCTGAAAGCCATTGCTTCCGCTACACTGATCAGCACCGCTGCCTTTTTATGCTTTCAGTTTTTCCCACGGCAGATTATCGGGATTTTCGGTTCTGAAAGTGAAGCATACTACCAATTTGCCGAGAGATTTTTCAGGATTTTCCTGTTCTGCACTTTTATAAATGGTATTCAGCCGATTACATCGAATTTCTTCACGGCCATCGGAAAAGCCAGCCGGGGTATCTTCATCTCTCTGACCCGCCAGATTATTTTCCTTCTGCCGCTGATGGTCATTCTTCCTATGTTTTTCGGAATTGACGGCGTTATGTATTCTGCACCGATCGCCGATTCTGTTGCGGCAGCATTTGCCATAGGATTTGCAGTATGGGAACTTAGAAAATATCCGTCTCTGAAAGAATAAACAATTTATGACCGCACCTTTGAAATTCCCCTTTTTTCTTCATTTTTCGCTTTCTTTTGTCTATACAAAATGGTATAATCTCCTTTGTGCGTTAAAAAAGCGTTAAAAAAATTTTTAAGAAAGGAATGAATTTCAATGGACAACAAGTCAGAATTCAAACCGTATATTCCGGCGGACAAAATCGTTCCGGAATTTACCGTCACTTCTCTCTTGATTGGTATCCTTCTTGCTATCGTATTTGGCGCTGCCAATGCGTATCTTGGACTTCTCGTTGGAATGACGATTTCCGCTTCTATCCCTGCGGCCGTTATTTCCATGGGAATCATTCGTGTCATCCTCCGAAGAGATTCCATTCTCGAGAACAACCTGGTACAGACAATCGGCTCTGCCGGTGAATCTGTTGCCGCAGGAGCAATCTTTACTCTTCCTGCATTATTTTTATGGGCAGAAGAGGGCAAGATTGCATTTCCAAGCATTCTGACCATCTTTCTGGTCGCTTTGTTTGGCGGTATCCTGGGTGTATGTTTTATGGTTCCGCTTCGTCAGGCACTGATCGTAGAAGAACATGGCACTCTGCCGTTCCCAGAGGGAACAGCCTGTGCTGAAGTTCTTTTGGCAGGTGAGGAAGGCGGTTCTAAAGCCGGAACCGTCTTTGCAGGTCTTGGCATCGCCGCTGTATATAAATTTGCGGCAGATGGTCTTCATCTGTTTTCCAGCGAGATCGGATATGCCTTTAAAAGCTATGCCGGTTCTCAGATTGGAATCCAGGTACTTCCATCTCTCGCAGGTGTTGGTTATATCTGCGGGCCTAAAATCTCCAGTTATATGCTGGCCGGAGGCACTCTGAGCTGGTTCGTCTTAATGCCTTTGATTGCCTTATTTGGCGGAGACGCTGTTGTCTTCCCTGGCACAGACCCAATCTCCTCCATGGCTCCTGGCGATATCTGGGACAATTATATCAAATACATTGGAGCCGGAGCAGTGGCAGCGGGTGGTATGATCAGTCTGATCAAAACCTTCCCTCTGATCATCCGTACCTTTAAACAGGCTATGAAAAGCATGTCCAGCAAGCATGCGGATAAGAATGCTCCCCGCACCCAGCAGGATCTTCCAATGCCTCTGCTGATCGGAATCATTCTTATTATCGCAGTTGCCATCTGGCTGATTCCTACCTTCCCGGTTAATCCAATCGGTGCATTGATCGTTGTTATCTTCGGATTCTTCTTTGCATCTGTTTCTTCCCGTATGGTAGGACTGATCGGATCCTCTAACAATCCAGTATCCGGTATGGCAATCGCGACACTGATCATTGCCACTCTGATATTGAAAGCTACCGGAACTATCGGAACTACCGGTATGGTAGGCGCCATCGCTATTGGCGGTATTATCTGTATCGTTGCAGCGATTGCCGGTGATACTTCCCAGGATTTAAAGACTGGTTTCATCGTTGGCGCAACACCGAAAAAACAGCAGATTGGTGAGATGATCGGTGTCGTTGTTTCTGCAGCTGCCATTGGTTTTGTCCTTTATCTGCTCAATGAAGCATGGGGATATGGAACAGAACAGATTCCTGCAGCTCAGGCAACCATGATGAAAATGCTGGTAGAAGGTATTATGAACGCTCAGCTTCCATGGGCTTTAATCTTTACCGGAGTGTTTATTGCAGTCGTTATCGAAATTCTGAAAGTGCCGGTTATGCCGTTTGCAGTAGGAATGTATCTGCCATTCAGCTTAAGTGCCGGAATTATGGCCGGCGGTATCGTACGTTTTATCGTAGAGCGTGTCAAAGGTACAGAAAAAGAGAAAAAAGAGCGGAGCGACCGTGGAGTACTCTTTACATCCGGACTGATCGCAGGAGAAGGTATCATGGGAATCGTGCTGGCTGTCATTGCCGTTGCTAAAATGGATGCAGCGATCACTCTTCCATTCTCTCTGCCTCAGATCGGAAGCCTGATCATCTTTATCGTACTGTTATTTGGATTGTACCGATTGTGTATGAAAAAGGAAAAATAGAAAATGAAAACAAAAAACCAACGGAATTATCTGGATTTTGTACCGGTTAAAAACCCGGATATTGAATATCAGACCGATGAAAGCGGAATCGTAACTCTTTTTGTGGAGTGGACCGGTTTTTATCATCGCATCGCTCAGAAATTTTTCCATCGGCCGAGAGTCAGCGACATCAGGCTGGATGCCTATGGAAGTTTTGTCTGGCTCTCCATCGACAATTCCAGTGATGTACACCAGTTGTCAAAAACACTGGATGCTGAATATCCGGATATGGAGAAATCACTTTCCAGACTGATCAAATTTCTGGAAATTCTTCACGATAACCATATGATTTACTGGAAAGGAGAATCATGCAGCTGATCCTTCACTATATTCCTTATGTTCTTCTGTTTGCAGCCGCTACAGCCCTGATCTATGGATGGGGGCTCTGGCGGACCATGCGTCAGAAACAGGATCTGTCCAATATGCTCAGTTCCAAAGGAATTACAAAAGTTCGAAAAACTCTGCGAAAAAACGGCCCTATGACCCGCGCAGAACTGGAACCCGTGGTAAAAAATCTGACCGCGAAACAGCCGTTTCAGAGCAGACGGCTTGCGGTTACCAACCCAGGAGAATTTTTAAATTCCATTCTTCCATATATGTTGAAGCAGAAAATGATCACGGAAGAAAGAAAAAACGGAAAGATTCTCTATCGATACAGGAAATAATAGAAAGCCGGATGAATCCGCGGCATCAGCTGCGAACCCATCCGGCTTTTTGCTGTCATTCTCTCAAAAACTGATTTCAGATACTTCGATCCGTCTGATCTTATTTTTCTGCCAGTCTTCGTAATACATCTTTTAATAATTTGTAAAATCTTTCAAAAGAATCCAGCGGAAGATTCTCTTCCGGCGTATGGACATGATACAGCTGCGGACCAACAGCAATGGCGTCCAGTCCCGGAATCGCATCACAGAACAATCCGCACTCCAGCCCTGCATGAAGAGCTTCTGTCTGCAGCTCTCTTCCGAATAATTCTCTGTAGCTTTCTTTAAATACTTCACGAATCGGAGATTCTTCCAGGAAATTCCATCCCGGATATTCCCCACTGTATTCTGTAGTGAAACCAAAGGTATCTGCCAGAAGCCCGATCCTTGCCTTCAGCTCATCCTGAAGAGATGCCACAGAAGAACGAGGCGAAAATACAAGAACCAGCTGATCCTCATCAGCACATACTACCCCAAGATTCACAGAATTCACCACAAACCGGTCCATCTTAATATTACGGCTCTGCACTCCATTTGGAGCAAGATAAATCGCCGTTACATAGGCTTTGGCATCTTCTGCCGGTACAGCTTTTACCTTCTGTCCTGCTTCTGCCGTTACCTCACATACAAAACCTTCTTCATACGGAGTAATCTCATCCGCAAGAACTCCTGCAAGATTTTCAGCTATTTCTTCTGCTTTTCCGGCTTCTTTTGGATCAGCATAAATCAAAGATGCCTCACATTCTCTTGGAATGGCATTGTCTTTAGTTCCTCCGGCAAATGAGACAAGTTTTCCATCCGTATTTTTCATCAGCTGGTATATAACTCTTGCCATCAGACGGTTGGCATTTTTTCGTTCCAGATCAATGTCTGTACCGGAATGACCGCCCTTAAGTCCGGACATCACAATTTTTACCAGGGTTCCTTCTGCTTCTTCCCGGACAATTTTTCTGCTGCATTCAATGCGGAGCCCCCCTGCACAGCTGATTGTCGCGATTCCCTCTTCTTCTGAATCCATGTTGATCATCGTACGGGCTGAAATCAAAGACTTATCGAGCGCTTTCGCTCCATTCAGCCCTACTTCTTCCTCTGTCGTAAACACGCATTCCACCGGGGGATGCTTAATATCTTCATCATCCAGCACCATTAACATTAACGCAACCGCAACGCCGTTATCTGCCCCAAGGGTTGTTCCATTTGCAGTCAGTACTCCGTCTTTTACAATCAGTTCCAGACCATCTTTTGTAAAATCGTGGTCAACTCCGGCAACTTTTTCGCATACCATATCGATATGCCCCTGAAGCATTACGGCAGGGAGATCTTCCGCTCCCTCGCTGCCTTTCTTTTTGATGATAACATTGGAGGCTTCATCCTGGTGTACCCACAATCCCCTTTCTTTTGCAAAGGATACAAGGTAATCACTGATTCCTTTTTCATTTCCTGATCCTCTTGGGATTGCGCTGATTTCCTCAAAAAAATGAAATAATTTTTCCGGCTGATATCCTGTAATCTTATATTCCATTATAAACTCTTCCCTTCTGTTTATATTTAGCATGGATTTTCATGCTATTTCTGCCGTTTTCTATTGTATCAGATTTATAGAAACAATTCATCCTTTCCGATCATTTATTTATCGTTTCCTGGCACAAGAAAGAAGCCTGCTTTGCAGGAGTTCCCTGGGAACAAAAAACAGGAAGAGGGGTCATCTCTTCGATTTCTCCTCTTCCTGCATGCCTCCGTTCATCTCCGGAAGCTTTTTCTCTA
>ERZ1643247.2880-NODE-2880-length-12909-cov-5.481095_pt1 | contig 12909 bp, 12 predicted proteins | sample MGYA00579264_ERZ1643247 | MGnify/ENA primary metagenome ERZ1643247 (study PRJEB29033, sample SAMEA4952262) | chicken gut metagenome | biome: Broiler Chicken; feature: Gastrointestinal Tract; material: Caecum | place: Ireland | collected 2018 | study: Broiler... | reverse complement strand
GCTAAATTTGATATTATATTTCAGCAAATATGCAGTCGAGAAATCTCGGCTGCTTTTTAAAAATAAGAGTCTCGCTAGCGCTGGTGGCAAGGAGATTCTTCGCAAGAAAAATTTCTGCGTTTATAGCGGTTTTGCTGCGCAAAAGCTCGCTTTTTACACTTGAAATTTTTCTTTATACCGACCAAACGCAAGTTCCAGCTACGCTTGGGAACTTGGTCGGTACTCCCCTAGCGAAGTAAACCTTCGAAGTAAAATAAGGCTTATACACAGAATGACAGCGGGGTAGGGCGTTGCGGAGTCTTCGAAGCCACTTGCGAAGGCTTTGCTCCGTTGCGACGAAAAAGGTTTTCCTTTTTCGTCACCCTGAGCGGAGCGCGCAAGCGCGCAGTCGAACGGGTCTCCGTCGGGCTTGCGGAGTTTAAAATTTCCCAGCGCTCAGCCATGGAAGAAATAATTGCTTATAATTCTTCCATGCTTAATGCTAGACGCTAAATTTGATATTATATTTCAGCAAATATGCAGTCGAGAAATCTCGGCTGCTTAAATTTCTTCAAAGTCTCTTGCGAAGACCTACTCCGCTGCTTCAATCAATCTTTCAAGCTCGTCTGCTTGATTTTTTACTATGGCCAAAACGTCCTTTTCTGTTAAATTGTTTTTTGCTCTGTACAATATTTCATAGTCTAAGCTAATATCTTCATGCCCTTTAAGTTTTTTTGCTATTTCCTTCCAATTAATATTGCCAAATTTGTTTAAAGTGTGTTGGTCGGCTGTTCCGTCGTTGTCGTGTAAATGAAGAGCTATAAGTTTATCTGAAAACTTTGTTAAATAGTTGAAGTCCGGGTCATAAACGTGGTTATGCCCGGAGTCGTAACAAAATTTCAACATAGGGCTTGAAATTTTTTCAAACACTTCTAAAAATAATTTTTGGCAATCTATATTTTCTATGGCTAGCGGCACGTTCAATTTTTCGCAAAGTGCAAGAACTTCTCTTAACCTTTTTTCTCCAATTTTTGAATACTCTCCATATAAATGCACGACTACGCAAGTAAAGCCGTATTTTTTTGCTATTTTTACGTCTTTAATTAGCCTTCTTTTTAAGTGCTCGCCGGCTTTTCCTTCTTGCCAAAAGTAGGGGAGTTCTTCTCTGTTATATTGCATATGTAAACTGGAAAGCTTAATGCCGTATTTTTTAAATATTTTAATTTGTTTTCTAATAGAGCCATTTTGATATTTGAATTTTTTATCCGCATTTGTAATCACCGACGTAAAGCCGGCTTCTTTAATAAGTTTGGCGGATATTTCTGGTTTTAAATTGAACCCAAAATAAAAACTAATTCCTTTGTTCATATTTCACCCAAAAAGCATTATAACACTATAAAATGCTAAATAAAACTAAAAATAAAAAAAATTTACAAACTTTTACAAAAAGTGCTTAAAATCGTTTGACAATTTTTTATATAAATGGTTAAAATAAGGTATCAAAATTAATTTAAGGGGTTAAGGGGTCCTAAGCCTTAACAATTTAAGTTAAATTTTGAACTCTTATTAAGGCGCTAAGTTTTTCTATGCCCATTTTTAGGACTGATGGGTTATTTTTAGGGAAGCAAAAAACTCCTTATAAGAGAAAGTTTTAAGAAATTTTTCAAAATATTTAAGGAGGAATTTATGAAAAAGAAATTTAAACTTTTTGCTACCATTGGTTCACTTGCACTTGCAGTTTGCATGATGACAATTGGTGTTTTAGCAGCTAGTACTGTTACATTAGATGTTAATTCTACTGTATCATTTAATGTTTCTTCTGTATTTTCTACAATAACAGGTGTTGCAGATGGAACAGGAGCTGCAGCTAAATTTACAGTAAAAACATATTCAGGAGAAGGTACTTCTATGACTCCTGTTGCTACTATTGCTGCACAAGACTTAGGAAATATGAATTTTACTGATGATGATACTCAAATTGTATACACATTTACAATTTCTAATGATGCACCTGCTGGTACAGGTAATACATCTGTTCAATATTCAGTTGCATTAGCAGGGGAAACAACTACAGCATTAGAATCAGCTACTCAACTTTCAGGTGAATTTTCTGATAACGCATCAGGCAAAATAGCACAAGGAGCTAAGGCAGTTACTGTTACATATACTTTAACTCTTAGTGATGTAACAAAGTCTTTTGCAGCTGTTAACATTTCATTTGATATTTCAGTTTCAGCTGTTGCTGCTTAATCTCAAGTCCTAATAGAGATTAAAAAAAATTAAAAGTCCTAATTAAAAATTTCTTTTCAATTAAATACAAAAAACCTTAAATGTAAGTTTAAGGTTTTTTGTTTTATATATATTCTTTACTAAATTTAGTAATAACATATAAAAATCTTTACTTTTTGGCTAAAAAATAATTATAAAAGTAAAGATTTTATTTAAGATGCAAACTTTTTCATAAAATTTAGCATTTAAAATTTCCAGCGCCCAGCTATCGTCATCCTGAGCGAAGTCGAAGGATCTTGCTACTATAGCAAGATAAATAATATGCCATGCAGAGTTAAAAAGGTTAAACTCAAATGTAATAAAACTTTAATATCTCTGCAAGCTTTAAAAGAAAGCCAAACGCTAGTGCCAAGATCCTTCGACTACGCTTACGCTTCGCTCAGGATGACGGAAGGCTTGGCTATGGAGCTGTTTTAGACTACGCTGTTAGATGTGTAGCTTTTTATTTGAGGTAGAGTAAGATTGAGAAAAAAGTAGTTTCCGATAGTATAGATGGCAACAATAAATAATAGTTCATGGACATAGATTTTACTTGCATTATTGAATAATATTTAAAGTTTATTGCAAAGTTAAAACTAAAACTTCAACTATTAAAAACTTCCAAAGCCCAGCTAACGTCATCCTGAGCGGAAGAAATTATGTTAAACTTAGGTTTTGCTAGACGTTTGCTATAATTTTTTATTATGGTTAATATGCAGTCGAATGGATCTTGGCAGTAGCGTAAAGTTTTCTTTTAAAGCTAGCGGAGTTAATAAAGTTTTTATTTTGTTTGGGTTTAACCTTTTAACTCTGCAAGCCATGTTCTTATCCATTCTGCCTCAGCAAGATCCTTCGACGCGTCAAAGCACGCTCCGCTAGGCAAGTTACCAACGTAACTGTGCATATCGCTCCGCGGCTTTTCCTTTTCCCCAAAAATCAAAGTATTTTTGGGGACCCCGAAGTTCAGGATGACGAAGTGTTGGGCTTTGGAGCCTTTTTAAAGTATTGCTTTTGGGAATATATTCTGCGGTACAGAGAGTAAAACCACACGGGGAAATATTTTTCACTGGCAGGGAAGCCTACCATATAGTATAGGTAAAAGCATTAATTTTTCATTATATCTTCATATAAATCTTTAAAATTAGGGTTAAAAGTTTTAATTAATTCTATTTTCTTTTGTCTTGTCCAGCCTTTAAGTTGTTTTTCGCGCTCTATGGCGTTAATCATAACATCAAATTTTTCTATGTAAACAACTTTTGTAATGTTATATTTATCAGTAAAACCTTCTACTAAATGTTTTCTATGCTGAAATAAGCGGGCTTTTATGTTCCCGCTTACCCCTATATAAAGCAAATTATTTGTTTTGTTTGTTAAAATGTATAAGTATGCTTCTTTCATTTACATCTCATCTATTGGGTTGATGCAAACTAATTTCATGTCGGCTTCAAGTACGTTCTTTATTGTTCGAACAAAGTTTATTTTGCCTGCGCTTTCTTGCTCGTCTTCTGTAACTATTCGCGTTTCGTTGTAGTATGTGTTAAATATCTGGCATATGTCTAGTAAATACCTTGAAATTAAACTTGGCTCGTAGCGCTCTTTTGCTGTAAGGATAATCTCGTCTCTATCTGCAAGAAGCTTTATAAGCGCAAAGCCGGCGGCAGAGTTTTGGAAATTTGGCATAATTTCATCGTTAAAATCGTATTTTTCTAAATATTTTTTTATTAGGCTATTGCATCTTGCGTAGGTGTACTGAATATAAGGCCCCGTTTCGCCGTCGAAAGAAACGGCTTTTTTTAGGTCAAACACCTTATCTTTAATTCTATCCACCTTTAATATGCTGAATGAAATTGCAGATAGCGCCACGTTTTTTACAATTTTGTCTTTCTTTTCTTCGCTTAAATTTCTATTTTTTACAACTTCGTAAGCTTCGTTTTCCGCTTCGTCTAAAATATCTTGGAAAAGCGCTTGCTTTCCTTTACGGCTAGCTATTTTTCCTTCTGGCAAGCTAAACATTCCGTAGGCTATATGATGAAGCTTGTCGGCATAAGGCTTGTTTAAAAGTTCACAAATTTTAAATAGCTTTGCAAAATGGCTGTTTTGCTGGCTTGCCGTAACGTAGAGCATTTCATCAAAATGATAGCGGTTATATCTATCTTCCACAGCGGCAAGGTCACGCGTTACGTAAAGGCTTGCGCCGTCTGAGCGCTTTAACACGCATACGCCAAGATTATATTCGTTCATGTCTATAATTGTGGCGCCGTTTTCTACTTTGGAAAGCCCAGCTAGGCGAATTTCTTCAAGCGGCTCTTCCATTTTATCGTTGTAAGTACTTTCGCCGCGCCAGTCGTCAAAACTTATGCCCATGCGAGAAATTAGGCGCTTTGTTTCTTCTATTGTTATGTCTATAATCCACTTATATATCTCGTATTCCGTGCCAGATTTCTTCTCAATTTGGCTAGAAGCGTAGCGCGCCTTTTCAAGTAACTCTTCATTTTCATTTGCGCAGAATTTTACGTAAAGGTCTTGAATAGCGTCCATTCCGCGCTCTTCAATCTCTTCTTTATTGCCCCAAAGTTTGTAGGCTACCACCATTTTGCCAAAAGGTGTGCCGTAGTCTCCAACATAGTTTATTCTAACCACCTTATAGCCAAGCGCTTCACAAATTCTAGCTAAACTTTCCCCAATAATAGTTGTGGTGAAGTGCCCAATGTGAAGATATTTTGCTAGGTTTACAGAACAATAGTCTATGCAAACAACTTTGTTTTCTCCAATGTTTGGAAATTTAACTTCTTTAAGTTCGTTTAAAACGGCTTTGGTTAAATAATTTTTGTTTATAAAGAAATTTAAATAGGCGCCCATAGGTTTTACGTCTGCAACTAGTTCAGATTCTAACGCTCTTTTAGCATATCTTGGCATAACGTCCGCAGGTGCCACACCTTCTTTTTTTGCTAGCACAAAGCATGGAAGAGAAAGGTCTCCCATTTCTGGCCTTGGGCAACGTGAAATCAAGCTTTCGTCAACGTCTAAAATTTTTGCAAGTTCTCTATATAAATTCATAGAAAAGAATGTAGCATATTATATAAATTTTGTCAATTAAATTGACTTTTTAAAGCGTTTCGCATTAAAATACTTTTATGGTAACATTAATTATTTTAGATGGATTTGGAGAGCGCGAAGAAGTAAAGGGCAATGCCATAAAACTTCAAGGCACGCCGAACCTTGATAAGCTTATAAATAACTATCCACACACGCTAATTTCTGCTAGCGGAGAAGCCGTAGGTTTAAGCGCTGGGCAGATGGGCAATAGCGAAGTTGGGCATTTGAATCTTGGTGCGGGCAGAGTAGTGCTTCAAGATTTAAGCAGACTTAACCACGATATTGAAACGGGAGACTTTCAAAAGAATAAAATTTTTAACGAGGCCTTTAAACATAGTAACACCCTTCATTTAATGGGGCTTGTTTCCGATGGCGGCGTGCATTCCCATATCAACCATTTAAAAACGCTAATAGATATGGCGCACAGTGCAGGCGTTCAGCACATATATGTACACGTGTTCACAGATGGTAGAGACACCTTAAAGGATAGCGCGCTTGGCTTTGTGGGCGACCTTGAAGAGTTTATGAAGGGGAAAAATGCAGAAATTGCCACAGTTATAGGCAGAGTTTACGCCATGGACCGCGAAAAACGCTATGAGCGCGTTATGAAGGCTTATGACGCAATTTGCCTTGGGCAAGCGGAAAACTATTTTCAAACTGCAAGTGAAGCCATTGAAGCTAGCTACGCCCAAGGTGTGTACGACGAGTTTATAGAGCCGGCTATAATAGGCAAACCTAAAACTATCAATTCTGGCGACAGCGTTATCTTCTTTAATTTTAGAACGGATAGGCCAAGAGAACTTACTGAGGCCATAACTGAGAAAAATTTTAAAGAATTTCCTACTAAAAAACTTGAAAACCTATATTTTGTGACCATGACGGAATATTCGGACGAACTTAAAAACGTTCATGTGGCGTATCCTGCGGAAGAAATTAAAGACGGGCTTAGTGAAACTATTTCAAAGGCGGGGCTAGAGCAGTATCACGTTACGGAAACAACAAAATATGCTCACGTTACTTTCTTTTTTAACGGCGGAAGGGAAGAGCCGTTTGATGGGGAAACGAGAAAACTTATAGAGACCAAAGACGTGAAGGATTTTAGCGAATTTCCTGAAATGCGTGCCTTTGAAATAGCGGAAGACGCTATGCGCGCAATCAGTGAAGATAAATATTCTTTTGTGCTTATAAACTTTTCTAACCCGGATATGATAGGCCACACGGCAAATTTAAAGGCTACAATGCGTGCTATTGAAGTTGTGGACAAGTGTGCATATGCTGTGGCAATGGCTACGCTTATGGTGGGCGGCGATTGTATTATTACCGCCGACCATGGTAACGCGGAATGCCTTGAAGACGAAAACGGTAACCCTGTAACCGCGCACTCCACAAACCCTGTACCTTTTATTTTGGTTAGTGAAAGATATAAAGATGCAAAATTAAGAAAAAACGGCAAACTTGCAAACGTTGCACCAACAGTTTTAAAGCTGCTAAACTTAAAAAAGCCAGAAGCTATGACGGATAGTATGATAGAAGACTAACGGAAAGCCTAAATTTTGAAAAAATTTAGAGCCGCCTGAAAGGCGGCAGCGGGCGGAAGCCGCCCGCGCTTTCCGTTAGTTTAGTTTAATAAAAAATTAGTTTAATCTAATAAAAAAATCAGCTTTAAAGGCTGATTTTTTATTTGCCTTAAAAAAGGCAAAAGGAGAAAAGGAGTATGCCTATTGGCACATGAAAAGAACAAGAAAATTATTTTTCTAATTCGTAATAACTACCAGAGTGTTGGGTAGCAGGGAATCTCTGACCTTTTTCAAGGTAAGTAGAACCGCCGTTGTGGCCTTCGCTATCATAAGCTGTATAGTTACCACTTTCTGGGGCCTGTTCTCCAGGACGCCATTTTTGATTGTTTTCCATTTTTACCTCCAAGCTTATTTTGTGTAAAAGAATAATTATTATTCAAAAATATTGCAAAAATTAATAAAAAAATATATAATTAAGCCATGCAAACGATTTTAGATTTTAATTTTGAAAAATTAAAGGAAATTATTTTAAGTTTAAACGAGCCGAGTTTCCGCTCTAAGCAGCTTTTTGAAGGCTTGCATTCAGGCAAAAAGCTAGAAGAAATTTCAAATATAAGTAAAGCTTTTAAAGAAAAGCTACTTTCAAAATACCTAGATTTTCCGGCAGAAATCTATAAAAAATTAGAAAGTAAAGACGGCACAAAAAAATACGTTTTTAAATATCTAGACGGAAACATTGTAGAAGGCGTATTAATGAAATATAAGTATGGCTACACCTTGTGCGTTTCCACACAGGTTGGGTGTAGAATGAACTGCTCTTTTTGCGCTTCGGGGTTAAATGGACTTATAAGAAATTTATCTTGTGGAGAAATTCTCGCCGAAGTGCTACTTGTAAATAGAGACCTTGGTGGCAGTGTGAAGGATAGGAAGATAACAAACCTTGTGCTAATGGGCAGTGGAGAGCCGCTAGATAACTATGCTGAAGTAGTAAATTTTTTGAAGATTATAAGTTCGCCGGAAAGTTTAAATATTTCTCCTAGAAACATATCGCTTTCAACTTGCGGGCTTATTGATAAAATAGATAGGCTATCCAAAGAAAATTTGCCAATCACTCTCACAATTTCCTTACATGCACCAAACGGGCAAATTAGGGAAAAGATTATGCCAGTGGCAAAAGCGTATAAATACGATGAATTAATAAAATGTGCAAAGCGCTATTTTAAAAACACGGGCAGACGCGTTGTGTATGAATACGCACTAATTGCAGGTGTAAACGATAGCTTAAAGAATGCAGAAGAGCTTGCAAGAAACTTGAAAGGCGATTATTCCTTCCATGTAAATATTATTCCACTTAACGAAGTAAAGGAGCGTGGGCTTAAATCTTCTAAAAACGCGTATACTTTTATGAATGCACTTGAAAAGTTGGGGGTGAGCGCAACGGTTAGGAGAACTATGGGAGAAGATATAGAAGGCGCTTGTGGACAACTTAGAAATAAAATATTAAAAGATGAAAATTTATGAATAAATTAATAAAAAATAATATTATTTTAATAAAAAAATCTAAATTTTTAACATTTTTATATGAAATTGATAATTTAGAAGAAATTAAAGAAATATTAAATAATTTAAAAATAGAGCATAAAAAGGCTACGCATATTTGTTACGCCTATAAAATAGGTGTTAATGCAAAATATTTTGACGACGGAGAACCTGCGGGCACTGCTGGCAAGCCTATATTTAACGTTATAGAAAAGAAAAATTTAAATAACGTATTAATTATAGTTATTAGATATTTTGGTGGAATAAAACTTGGTGCGGGCGGACTTTTTAGAGCATATTCTAATTGTGCGTCGGAAATTTTAAAATAAAAAAGCTGCAAAAATTGCAACTTTTTTATTAATTTTAATTAAATTTTTAACGAATTTTTTTAAATTTCTCTTGTTTCGTTTATGCCTTCAATAAATCCGCAAGGTGAAGGGCAGGTGTAGTCTGGAAACGTGCAACGCGCGCCTTTTGAGTAAGCTTTTAATGTGTCTTTTCTAGGGTGATTTTTTCTTTCAAGTTCTTCTATATATTTTTTAAGAGTTCCGTTCGTTACGTCGTTTATTTCTAGTTGAGCAAAGGAACATTTTCGTTCTTTCATTTTTAAAATAAAGTTTTCAAGTGTTCCTTGTTCATTTATATTAATTAGCATGCCCTGTGGAAGTACGGAAGATTGCTTTTTACAATCTTCTAGCCACTCTTTGCAAAGTTTTTCATCATTTCTTAAAATTTTTGGCAAATAGAACTCATCTGTTTCAAGTAAACTCATGGAATACCAAATTGTTCTGTGCCTTTGCGCTTGTGCAAGTTCTGCAAAGGAAGCTTTATATCTTGTGGAATATGTATCGCCAAACTCTTCAAAAGGTGTGTAATCTGAAAATAAGCTTAGCTTTCTTTTTTTATCGTCTGCATTAATTCTTTCATCAACAAGGCCAGTAACTTTACTAACGGCTTCACAAAATTCTTTTATGTAAGGTTTAAGTGCGTTTCTAAATTTATTATCCGTTTGTGTTTCTAGTTCGTTCATTAAAAAATGATAAACTCTATTAAGTTGCCCATATTGCACAGTGTAGAGCATAGATGTTGGCGTGAAAACGGAAATTAAGTAGCGCGCATTTTCTTGTGCAAGTTTTTCTATTTTATTATTTGTGAAAAATTTTGGGTATTTTTTTGATATTTTGCCGTAATTAATTCTTTAAATTTATTTAGCCATTTATTATAAAGCTCTTTTTCTTCTTCTTTTAATACCATTTTTGTGTATCTTGCAGATTTTTCACTTGTGTTGTACATCTTTTCATTGTTTAGAACCATAGCAAGAGCCTTTGGTATATCTTCTAAATATAGGCTAATTGATGCGTGGTCGTAAACGCTTAGGTGCTTTGAATTTTTTGTTTGATTTATCCTCGCCTTTGTTTTCTCGTCGGGTTCATTTAAAAGAGTGTTTAAGTCTGCCGGCATATAGCAGATGCCTGCGGCTTTTCCACTAAGGTTATCGAACTCTTCCTTTAAAGTTGGGCTTTTTTGAATAAAATCTGTTTGCGCAAGTATACTTATTTTCATTTGTGTTTCTCCGAGGAGAGATTAACACAAAACGTTTAAAAAGTCAAGTTTAGTTATTGGTATTTAATAAATTCAAAAAGGCTTGTTTGTTGTTTTTTAACCTTTCATCGTCGCTAAGCTTTATTGCTTCTTCTACGTTTGTTAAGGCCTTGCTGTATTCTCCGATATTGTAGTATGCTAGTGAAAGATAGTCGTAGGGAAGAGAGCCCCAGCAAACTGGCGATGAAATATAGGTTAGCGCGCGCTCTTTTATTTTGAACATCTCTTCAAAAGTAACTGCGCACTTTAAAAACTCTTTTTCTTCGTAGTAGAGAAGAGCAAGTTCAAAGTAGGCTTCTCGCGTGTAGTTGCATTCAAGAATTGCTTTTAAAAAATATTCTTCGGCTAAATTATATAGCCTTTTATATTTATAACATAACGCAATAAACCTTAGGCTTGCGCAGCGCTCTTCCGCCCACGTGGCAGTGGGAAGGGCTAGGTGATATTTTAGCGTTTCAATAGCTTTGTCGTACTCTCTGTTGAACATATACTCGCGGCCTAAATAGTGCGCGTTTCTATCGTCGTTCGGGCGCTCTTTTAAACTGAGCTCTAAAAGCGGCAAATAGCTTGCTCTGGATTTTGTGTTGTCTGCCTTGTGGTTTAACTGTACACCCGGGAGTGTGATTGTATCATAAACATTGTTATCTATTTGAGTTAAAATTTCATGCACGGGGTGCGTCCAAATAAACGCGCCTTTTTTATGCATTTTATCCGCCATAAAAACATAACCTTCGCTACCGTCTGGATTAAAGTTCCAAGTGTAGCGATATCTAGCGCGCCCGGTGTTTTCCGTCCAATTTTCTTTTAAAATTTTACACCAGCCTTTTTCAAAATATTCGTCTATATCTACGCAAACGCAAATATCCGTATCTTCCGGCACAAGTTCTAAGCTGTCGTTTCTAGCTTTATCAAACCTAAATTTTTTATATTTTTTTTGTTTTGTTATTACTCCAAGTTCTTTAAAACGCTCAAAGGTGCCATCCGTGCTTCCTGTATCTAGCACGCAAACGTAGTCTGCTTCCTTAACACTTTCATACCAGCGGTCAACGAATTTAATTTCATTTTTTGCAATTGCATATACACATACTTTTTTATTCATACTTAATTTTTATGTTTTAAATTTTATTTTTGTGATATTTAATAAAAAATCTTTAAAAAATTAAAAAAATATGCTATAATTTTTAAAAAAATGGAGATTTTTTATGAATTTAAAGCAAATTTTTGAAAATTTTAATGCCTATGATAATAAAACGGCATTAAATATTATTAAAAAAAATAATGAAAATAGTTTAGATGTAAACGATAAAAATTTAATTATTGTTGCTGGCCCAAACGGTAGTGGAAAAACTACGCTGGTTGCAAATTTATATAATAGCCGTGCGCTTTCTTACCCATACCTAAACGCCGACCTTTTTGCAAGCACACTGCTATCTTTTATAGCAGACGACCTAGAAAGAAATAAAAGTTCTATGTATTACACAATGGATAAGGTGGCAAAATACATAAACATAGGCAAAAGTTTTTGTTACGAAACCGTGCTTTCACATCCAAGTAAAATAGAACTTATTAAACTTGCAAAGGAAAAGGGGTATAAAATAACATCAATTTTTGTGTACACCAATTCGCCGAGCATAAACATAGAGCGTGTAAAAGCAAGAGCGGAGCAGGGTGGTCACGACGTGCCTATTGATAAAATCCAGAGCAGATATTATAGAAGCATAGAGCTTTCAAAAGAATTAAAACTCTTATCAGATAAGTACTATTCCTTTGATAATTCTAAAACTTTAACAATTAAAAACCTTGAAATAGAAAAATAAAAGTGGAAGCTCCACTTTTATTTTTTATTTATATGCTTGTGCTGAGTGATTTTTCTTTATTAAATTCGCCTTAATTAATGCATCTTCTAAATATTTGCCGTCATCAATTATAATTTGCTTATATTTTGGTTTTGAAAATTCATCAATAAATATGTTGAAATTATTTTTTACTTCTTGAATAAATTCTTCAGTGTTACCCCTGTCGCGATAACATTTTATAATATTTTGCTATTTTTAACAAAAAAAGATAAGAGAGTATTCCGCTTGGTCTAAGTTTGGGGCTCTTTTTGCAACAAATTTGAATTTAGATGTGTGCTTGTTTGGCGGAGCGACAGCAACGCCACTTGTATATGACAAGCGCACGTCTAAGTGTCAAATTCTAATTTTTTTTAAAATCTATTATTATTAGTACACTTATATGATGATCTTATGCTATAATATCAAATCAGGAGAGATACATAATTTATGTTTTTTAAAATCGCAACCATTGAAGATAAGAATAAAATTTTAGATTTTTATTATGAATATTATCTAAACAATAAAGAAATATATAAGCCTGAGATGTCTCTAGATGAATGGCTTAAAAAACTTTTTTGTAATTATCGTAACAAAGAAGTGATGTATTTAATGTATAGAAAAACAGATAATAAATTGATAGGTATTTCTATAATACGTTTAGAATTAAATGACTTTCTAAAAATGTATTGGGGGAATGTTGGATATTACATTAATATAACAGAGCAGAATAAAGGTTATGGTAAACAATTATTTAGGTTTACTTTACGAGAATGTAAAAAATTAGGCTTTGAAAAGGTTTTAATTGTTTGTTATAAACAAAATATCGTATCTGCGAAAATAATAAAAGCCAATAAAGGTGTTCTCATAGAAGAAATTTTAGATGAAGACAATAAGGAACTTTTACAAAGATACTATATACAATTAACTTAATATGTTTGTAATGTTGTGCTGAATAGTTTAGCTATTTTGCACGTTTGCTCCTTTATCCCAAAAATTAAAATTTTTGGGAACCCTATAATGTGGCGGAATGGCAGCCGCTTATAACTAGTTAATATAAAAAAATAATCCTCGCC
>ERZ1643247.2878-NODE-2878-length-12914-cov-39.581460_pt1 | contig 12914 bp, 11 predicted proteins | sample MGYA00579264_ERZ1643247 | MGnify/ENA primary metagenome ERZ1643247 (study PRJEB29033, sample SAMEA4952262) | chicken gut metagenome | biome: Broiler Chicken; feature: Gastrointestinal Tract; material: Caecum | place: Ireland | collected 2018 | study: Broiler... | reverse complement strand
TCTTCAACTGGTTTGCTATGTATTCTTTTATCGCTGCTGTGTTCTTTCCTACTGTTGTAACCTATCTTTATGGACATTATCGGCAAAAGGGCGGGAACGGGCATAAGTAAAGCGTATGAGTTGTTGTACCCATACGCTTTATCGTTATGTATTGGAATTATTGAGCTTATAGCGCAGAACAGATGCAATATCGACTTTATAGACGATATCTATCACGCGCTCTTTACCCGTATGCTTCGGATGACCGCCTACTACCACACGGTCTAAAAGCTCATAGCACATTTCGCGGGTAAGTTCCGGCGCTTCGAGATACTTCTTTATGTTCCGTATAAACTCATCTGCGCTCTGCATCGTGTTCGTCGTTTCAGTAAGCCGTGTTTCCAGCTCTGCTATTTCGGCTTCGAGCCTTTTCTGTTCATCAGAATATTTCTGTATGAAACTGATACAAATATCCTCCGGCATTTTACCCTTCAACTGCAATGCTCCTACAAGTTCGTCGTATTTCGTGTAATTAGTCTGTTCCTGTTCAAAACAATTCACGGGATCCATAGGCAGAGCTTTATAGTCCGTAAAGTCAATGGATTCGACGACTGTTCCTCGCCTGTCCGGTCTGTTGCGAAGAAGATTGATGAAGCGGTCTACTTCACGATAGCAGGCAAGTTTGATGGAGATTTCTTTTCCTTTGCGGTCTTTGCCATAAATTTCATTGGCTGTATGACCTACAAATTGATACAGAAAGCAGATAGCAGTCTGGGCTACGTCATAGCCGTCCGATACGATATAGTCTATCTCACTCATATGGTGCAGGTCTTTGATGAGCCCTATATACAGCCTGTCTGCGACTTTCATATCGAACTTCTTTACAGTCCTCAATGCTTGCAAAGCGATCATCTCGCCCATGAGTTTGACATTCTCATTTGAGATTGGTTCGGCGAACAATTCGCCTTCGTTGCGATACTTTCCGTTTGAGAACTTAGTTACCAACATTTCCATTTTAACACCTCTGAATTTGTATTTGCCTTTTTCGGGCAACAGGCGGAGGTGCATAGGACGGTTGGTGTCGGTACTGTATATATCAAGTCTGCGGAAGTCAACGGGACAAAGGCAAAATCGTTGCGTACAAGTCCGGAAATGCCTCATAGACGGCAAAAGAGCCGAGCAAGGAAACAATCCTTACTCGGCTCTCAATTCGTTTATATAGGTGTTTTAAGCGACGATTTTGCGGCCGTTGACGTCTGCGAGGAACTATGCTACCATAGCCGACCGAAAAAGCAAATTCAAGAGGTACATGGAACGGGAATAAAACCAATGAAAGAAAGCCATGCGCGGCGGAAAAAGCGGCAGCCGATCCCCAAGCGGGTTAGCGGAGACGGCTCCGCGCCGCCTCGCTTTCGGTTTGGTTTTCGGTGTCGTCCTTTTCGTGGCGTGTGCTTGGCTGCGGCGGGCGAAGCCCGCCGCACTTGTAAAATACAAGGTGTCGCGTAATGCTCTCTGAGAGTAAAAAGGCGACAGAAATTGACGGAAAACGAGTATTTACAAGCGATTTTAGAGCGGCTCGACAAGATTATAAACGCGTTAAGTTTGCACGATACAAGGACACGGACAGCACCCGAAAGTTGCCCGCGTTTATATGCGTATCTCGAAGAGTGGTTGACGGAAGTCAAAGCGCCGAAAATCAAGCCGAAAAGCCTTGCCGTACTGCGCAGCGGGATAAATCTATACATTAAGCCTGTAATAGCGAATAAGCCTTTGAACGCCGTCCGCACGCCCGAAATGCTGAAAGCAATCGAAAAATGCCCGCATAGTTATATGCGGCAAGTGGTGTATAGTATCTTCCGCGCGGTGTTTAAGCGTGCCTATCAATATGACTTAATCGAGGACAACCCCGCCGAAAAGTTAGATTTTGTCTATCACAAGCGCCAGAAAGGCAAGGCGCTGACGAACGAGGAACAAGCGGAATTTATAGCCGCGATACAGGGCGATTATATGCGCCCGCTATGGCTATTTTATCTATTGAGCGGGGTACGATGTCAAGAGGCATTAACGCTACTATGGACGGATATAGACGAAAAGCGGGGGCGTATTTTTATACGGGGAACGAAAACGGAGAACGCGGAAAGATATATCCCGCTTTTCCCGCAGCTAGCGGAGTTATTGAAAGAGATACCCCGAACGGGTGAACGGGTATTCCCCTATACATATAGGGCGGTGCAGTGTAGTTTTTACCGCATACGGGCGGCAAGCGGTTTGAAATTCCGCATACACGATTTGCGGCACACGTTCGCAACGCGTTGTCTTGAAAGCGGGATAGCAACGAAAACCGTTGCAAAGTGGTTAGGACATAAGCGGACGGCGACGACGGACGAAATATACAGCCATTTGCTGACGGACTTCGAGCGGGCGGAAATGGCAAAGTTTAACCCGAAAATATAGACGGTAGCGACTGCCGCCGCGCCGATCGGGAGCGCCTGACCGCAGGGAATAGCGACCGCTTGGCGCAAGGCACAAAGCGAAAGGCGAAAGAAAAAGGACGATTGACAAAAGTCAACCGCCCTTTTTTATTAGTCCGTTTCGTCACTATCGTCGTAGTCCTCTTGGTGCAACGCTGTTAAAAGTCGTTCTTTTTGTATTTCCCCTGTTTTAGGATCTTGGCAATATGCTAAAAAATCATGCTCCGTTATATCATCATACCCTAAAATTTCATTGGGAGATATACTTAAATGCAAACATATTTCTAATAGAGTTGTGAAATCGGGTTCGTTTACTTTTTTTAGCCAACGGCTTACTGTTTGCTGTGTCGTTCCCAAAAGGTCGGCAAGTTCTTTTTGCGTCATTTCATTTTCAGCTAATGCCATGCGTAAATTTTCCGCAAATTTAAGTAATTCCATACTCGTTAACCTCTTTTAGGAAAATTATACACGTTTCTCGTGTAAAAAACTTGACGTACACGTTTTGCGTGTGTTATAATACGTATACACGGAAAGCGTGTATAGAAATAGCTGACTTAACGGCGGAACGGAGAAAGGAAGTAAAGAAAATGGAAATCTATGCAGTGTTGAAAGTGAACGACGGCGAAACGGGCGAGTTGCTCGAAAAAGTGGACGGCTTTTTCAGTTGCGACGAGTGCGAGAACTCGGAAGAATTTGAGGAACGCCACGGCGACGATTTGCTCGAATACTTTGAAAACAAACTTAAATATGATTACTCGGGGATGGGTGCGCTTGTAAGAATGGATGTTGTAGCCCTTGCGGACGATTACGAGGACGAGGACGAAGACGAGGACGACGGGGAGGACTGCAAGTAATGGCACGGCTGACGGTGGAACGCGACACATATGAAACGCGGGATAAAAAGGAATATTACAACTATTTCGTGCGCGGACAGGTACGCGGGCGCGAGGTACGGGCGGAACTTGCCCCGAAAAACAAGGATTTTGATGGTTACGAATTGCTTGACCTTATCTTTGACATAGCGCCCACGGCGGAACTGTACATACACGACGAGGAGAGCGAAACGGCGAGCGGGAGCAAGTCACGCTATACGGTGTACGAAGTGCAGAACACGGACGAAGACGGCATTTTATACAGCTACAAGCTGAAACCGCGCGCGGAGAGTGACAAGAGCATTTTGAACGTGCTTTTGCAGAAAGCACAACGGGCGGAAGAAGTTGCGGCGGAAAAGGCGAAAGCGGAAGAACAAGCGAAAGCGGGAAAGCCGCGCGAGGGCAAAGGCAATGAAGGCGGCGCGGTATAGCGATACGCAAAAGCGGGCGTATTGGATAGGCGTCGGCATTGCCTTGCGGCATAGGAACGCCACAAAGGAATTTGCGGACAGTCTGGACGGCAGTCTATATAATTCCCTTTATGCGGGTGTCGAATGGGGGTTGAAACATACCCCCATTATCAGAACGAGAGGGCAACGGAAATGAAAGGCGAAACGCCGGATAAATGGCATTGGAAAATAACGCCGGAGCAAATAGCGAAGATAAAGGCGGGCGAGCGTGAAACGGTCAACCGCGTATATATGGACAATCTCGGCAAATTCCGCGCTATGGCGTGGCGGTATTGTGAGAGTATAAACCGCCTTGACATCGTGCAAGACTGCATACAGCAAATATACGTTGACTTACCCATCTATAATTTTAATGACACGGGCAAATTGTATTGGAGTATTCGAAATAGTTTTCGTGCCGCTGGAATGTTGACACGCCGCCCCTGTGTTTTGCTCGAAACGCCGTTGACGGATAACGGCGAAATCACGCTTGCGGACACGATAGCGGGCGCGGACGGTTTTGTGGAATTGGAAGAACAAGAAAACGCCCGCGCGGTATTGGATATGATAGCGGAACAAACGCAACTGACGGAGAAACAACGCGACCAGTTAACGGCGCTTGCGTTCGGCGTGGCGCTTTATAGGGGGATATATGCCGAAGAATACAGATACGCGCATACCGTTAACGCTTGACCTTGAAAAATTGGCTTTGAACTTTGAACGCGCGCCCGATATGACCGCCTACGAAGAACGCAAGCGAGATAACCGCGCACGGCGCAACGGACTATACGCCGCCAACCGTGAAAAACGGCTTGAACAAATAAAACGATACCGCGACAGCGAAAAAGGACAAGCGACGGCAAAAGCATACCGCGAGAGAAAGCGGGAAGAACGCAACGCATACCAAAGGGAATGGCGCAAGCGGCAAGGCGAAGAGTATCGGGAAAAGCAACGTTTACGCATGCAAAATTATCGCAAACGCCGTTGCGACGTCGCAACGGAAAACAACCCCGCGGGTGCTTCTTCCCGCGTTTAATATAGCGCCCTGCTGTTTCTGTAACACCTCTTAACGGTGGGGCGCATCAGGCACACCCCGCCCCCGTCGTTTCGTTTTCTGCGGCGGGGGCTTAATATAGGCGGCTGGCGATGCCTGCCCCCCTTTCCCTCTTAATAGCCCAAGTCCCCGCAGGGGTGTTGCTCCCTGCAAGGGTGATAAAAAGAACGCAAAGGAACTTGCAAAAATGAGTGCGATAGCATTACAGCCGTATTACGGCGCAACCCCGTTTGACGGTAACTATTTTCACCCGACGTTTTTTGACGAACCCGAACGCCCGAAAAAGCGCAAGGGCGAGTTTTGTCGCGTGTATAACGACGGCGGGCATTTTATCGCCGTACCCCTCAACCAACGGCGCGGAAAGGATACACGCCGCAGGCGCATTGAAAGCGAATTGCGTGAGATTTTCGACGCGCTGTACTTCTATACGGTGAAAGAGGGCAAAAGCAAGGACGAAACGCGGGCATTTTTGCAAGACAATTTGGCGCACCTTTTCCCCGACGATACCGCGCTAAATGTGTTTATAGAGGAAAACACGAAACGCAAGTTAAATAACCTGCACAACCGCAAAAAGCGGTTTTACCGCAAGGCGAATTTGAACAAGTGGACGCACTTTATCACGATAACCTATGACGGAGAAAAGCACACGGAACAAGCGTTCCGCGCGAAGTTGCGCAAATGCCTTTGTAACTTCCACACGCGGCGGGGGTGGAAGTATATGGGCGTATTCGAGCGCGCGCCCGAAACGGGGCGGCTGCACTTCCACGCCCTTTTATATGTTCCCTCTGGTCAGATGGTGGGTGAGATAACGGAAAAGCAAGATTACAGCACGAAAAAGCACCGAATGCAGACAACGCATGAAAACAGTTTTTTTGCGGAAACGTTCGGGCGCAACGACTTCGAGGAATTAAAGTCCGCAATGCGGCGTGATTGTGTCGGCTATATTCTCAAATACCTTGAAAAGACGGGCGAGCGGATAACATATAGCCGCGGTATTCCTGCCGAAATGTATATGAACGTAGAGAAAAAAGACGTAATTACGGAAATGCGCGATTTTGTATTGAAATACGTACTTTTTGATGACGTGATAGACTGGGAAACGGACATACAAAACTATACCGCCCCGCAGGTGCGCGGGTATGAACCCCGATACCTATGTTAAAAAGGTGTAACCCCTTTCAGCGGAACGGCGACCGCCGCGACGGGTGGCGGGTTGTTTCGCAAGCGGGTTAGCGCGAAAACCCCGCCCCGCGCGGCGCGTCCGCGTTGGGTGCGACACCTTGTATCGGGGGCGCGCGTAGCGCGCCCCCGCTCGTAAAATACAAGGTGTCGCGTAATGCTCTCTGAGAGTAAAAAGGCGACAGAAATTGACGGAAAACGAGTATTTACAAGCGATTTTAGAGCGGCTCGACAAGATTATAAACGCGTTAAGTTTGCACGATACAAGGACACGGACAGCACCCGAAAGTTGCCCGCGTTTATATGCGTATCTCGAAGAGTGGTTGACGGAAGTCAAAGCGCCGAAAATCAAGCCGAAAAGCCTTGCCGTACTGCGCAGCGGGATAAATCTATACATTAAGCCTGTAATAGCGAATAAGCCTTTGAACGCCGTCCGCACGCCCGAAATGCTGAAAGCAATCGAAAAATGCCCGCATAGTTATATGCGGCAAGTGGTGTATAGTATCTTCCGCGCGGTGTTTAAGCGTGCCTATCAATATGACTTAATCGAGGACAACCCCGCCGAAAAGTTAGATTTTGTCTATCACAAGCGCCAGAAAGGCAAGGCGCTGACGAACGAGGAACAAGCGGAATTTATAGCCGCGATACAGGGCGATTATATGCGCCCGCTATGGCTATTTTATCTATTGAGCGGGGTACGATGTCAAGAGGCATTAACGCTACTATGGACGGATATAGACGAAAAGCGGGGGCGTATTTTTATACGGGGAACGAAAACGGAGAACGCGGAAAGATATATCCCGCTTTTCCCGCAGCTAGCGGAGTTATTGAAAGAGATACCCCGAACGGGTGAACGGGTATTCCCCTATACATATAGGGCGGTGCAGTGTAGTTTTTACCGCATACGGGCGGCAAGCGGTTTGAAATTCCGCATACACGATTTGCGGCACACGTTCGCAACGCGTTGTCTTGAAAGCGGGATAGCAACGAAAACCGTTGCAAAGTGGTTAGGACATAAGCGGACGGCGACGACGGACGAAATATACAGCCATTTGCTGACGGACTTCGAGCGGGCGGAAATGGCAAAGTTTAACCCGAAAATATAGACGGTAGCGACTGCCGCCGCGCCGATCGGGAGCGCCTGACCGCAGGGAATAGCGACCGCTTGGCGCAAGGCACAAAGCGAAAGGCGAAAGAAAAAGGACGATTGACAAAAGTCAACCGCCCTTTTTTATTAGTCCGTTTCGTCACTATCGTCGTAGTCCTCTTGGTGCAACGCTGTTAAAAGTCGTTCTTTTTGTATTTCCCCTGTTTTAGGATCTTGGCAATATGCTAAAAAATCATGCTCCGTTATATCATCATACCCTAAAATTTCATTGGGAGATATACTTAAATGCAAACATATTTCTAATAGAGTTGTGAAATCGGGTTCGTTTACTTTTTTTAGCCAACGGCTTACTGTTTGCTGTGTCGTTCCCAAAAGGTCGGCAAGTTCTTTTTGCGTCATTTCATTTTCAGCTAATGCCATGCGTAAATTTTCCGCAAATTTAAGTAATTCCATACTCGTTAACCTCTTTTAGGAAAATTATACACGTTTCTCGTGTAAAAAACTTGACGTACACGTTTTGCGTGTGTTATAATACGTATACACGGAAAGCGTGTATAGAAATAGCTGACTTAACGGCGGAACGGAGAAAGGAAGTAAAGAAAATGGAAATCTATGCAGTGTTGAAAGTGAACGACGGCGAAACGGGCGAGTTGCTCGAAAAAGTGGACGGCTTTTTCAGTTGCGACGAGTGCGAGAACTCGGAAGAATTTGAGGAACGCCACGGCGACGATTTGCTCGAATACTTTGAAAACAAACTTAAATATGATTACTCGGGGATGGGTGCGCTTGTAAGAATGGATGTTGTAGCCCTTGCGGACGATTACGAGGACGAGGACGAAGACGAGGACGACGGGGAGGACTGCAAGTAATGGCACGGCTGACGGTGGAACGCGACACATATGAAACGCGGGATAAAAAGGAATATTACAACTATTTCGTGCGCGGACAGGTACGCGGGCGCGAGGTACGGGCGGAACTTGCCCCGAAAAACAAGGATTTTGATGGTTACGAATTGCTTGACCTTATCTTTGACATAGCGCCCACGGCGGAACTGTACATACACGACGAGGAGAGCGAAACGGCGAGCGGGAGCAAGTCACGCTATACGGTGTACGAAGTGCAGAACACGGACGAAGACGGCATTTTATACAGCTACAAGCTGAAACCGCGCGCGGAGAGTGACAAGAGCATTTTGAACGTGCTTTTGCAGAAAGCACAACGGGCGGAAGAAGTTGCGGCGGAAAAGGCGAAAGCGGAAGAACAAGCGAAAGCGGGAAAGCCGCGCGAGGGCAAAGGCAATGAAGGCGGCGCGGTATAGCGATACGCAAAAGCGGGCGTATTGGATAGGCGTCGGCATTGCCTTGCGGCATAGGAACGCCACAAAGGAATTTGCGGACAGTCTGGACGGCAGTCTATATAATTCCCTTTATGCGGGTGTCGAATGGGGGTTGAAACATACCCCCATTATCAGAACGAGAGGGCAACGGAAATGAAAGGCGAAACGCCGGATAAATGGCATTGGAAAATAACGCCGGAGCAAATAGCGAAGATAAAGGCGGGCGAGCGTGAAACGGTCAACCGCGTATATATGGACAATCTCGGCAAATTCCGCGCTATGGCGTGGCGGTATTGTGAGAGTATAAACCGCCTTGACATCGTGCAAGACTGCATACAGCAAATATACGTTGACTTACCCATCTATAATTTTAATGACACGGGCAAATTGTATTGGAGTATTCGAAATAGTTTTCGTGCCGCTGGAATGTTGACACGCCGCCCCTGTGTTTTGCTCGAAACGCCGTTGACGGATAACGGCGAAATCACGCTTGCGGACACGATAGCGGGCGCGGACGGTTTTGTGGAATTGGAAGAACAAGAAAACGCCCGCGCGGTATTGGATATGATAGCGGAACAAACGCAACTGACGGAGAAACAACGCGACCAGTTAACGGCGCTTGCGTTCGGCGTGGCGCTTTATAGGGGGATATATGCCGAAGAATACAGATACGCGCATACCGTTAACGCTTGACCTTGAAAAATTGGCTTTGAACTTTGAACGCGCGCCCGATATGACCGCCTACGAAGAACGCAAGCGAGATAACCGCGCACGGCGCAACGGACTATACGCCGCCAACCGTGAAAAACGGCTTGAACAAATAAAACGATACCGCGACAGCGAAAAAGGACAAGCGACGGCAAAAGCATACCGCGAGAGAAAGCGGGAAGAACGCAACGCATACCAAAGGGAATGGCGCAAGCGGCAAGGCGAAGAGTATCGGGAAAAGCAACGTTTACGCATGCAAAATTATCGCAAACGCCGTTGCGACGTCGCAACGGAAAACAACCCCGCGGGTGCTTCTTCCCGCGTTTAATATAGCGCCCTGCTGTTTCTGTAACACCTCTTAACGGTGGGGCGCATCAGGCACACCCCGCCCCCGTCGTTTCGTTTTCTGCGGCGGGGGCTTAATATAGGCGGCTGGCGATGCCTGCCCCCCTTTCCCTCTTAATAGCCCAAGTCCCCGCAGGGGTGTTGCTCCCTGCAAGGGTGATAAAAAGAACGCAAAGGAACTTGCAAAAATGAGTGCGATAGCATTACAGCCGTATTACGGCGCAACCCCGTTTGACGGTAACTATTTTCACCCGACGTTTTTTGACGAACCCGAACGCCCGAAAAAGCGCAAGGGCGAGTTTTGTCGCGTGTATAACGACGGCGGGCATTTTATCGCCGTACCCCTCAACCAACGGCGCGGAAAGGATACACGCCGCAGGCGCATTGAAAGCGAATTGCGTGAGATTTTCGACGCGCTGTACTTCTATACGGTGAAAGAGGGCAAAAGCAAGGACGAAACGCGGGCATTTTTGCAAGACAATTTGGCGCACCTTTTCCCCGACGATACCGCGCTAAATGTGTTTATAGAGGAAAACACGAAACGCAAGTTAAATAACCTGCACAACCGCAAAAAGCGGTTTTACCGCAAGGCGAATTTGAACAAGTGGACGCACTTTATCACGATAACCTATGACGGAGAAAAGCACACGGAACAAGCGTTCCGCGCGAAGTTGCGCAAATGCCTTTGTAACTTCCACACGCGGCGGGGGTGGAAGTATATGGGCGTATTCGAGCGCGCGCCCGAAACGGGGCGGCTGCACTTCCACGCCCTTTTATATGTTCCCTCTGGTCAGATGGTGGGTGAGATAACGGAAAAGCAAGATTACAGCACGAAAAAGCACCGAATGCAGACAACGCATGAAAACAGTTTTTTTGCGGAAACGTTCGGGCGCAACGACTTCGAGGAATTAAAGTCCGCAATGCGGCGTGATTGTGTCGGCTATATTCTCAAATACCTTGAAAAGACGGGCGAGCGGATAACATATAGCCGCGGTATTCCTGCCGAAATGTATATGAACGTAGAGAAAAAAGACGTAATTACGGAAATGCGCGATTTTGTATTGAAATACGTACTTTTTGATGACGTGATAGACTGGGAAACGGACATACAAAACTATACCGCCCCGCAGGTGCGCGGGTATGAACCCCGATACCTATGTTAAAAAGGTGTAACCCCTTTCAGCGGAACGGCGACCGCCGCGACGGGTGGCGGGTTGTTTCGCAAGCGGGTTAGCGCGAAAACCCCGCCCCGCGCGGCGCGTCCGCGTTGGGTGCGACACCTTGTATCGGGGGCGCGCGTAGCGCGCCCCCGCTCGTCTATGCCAAGCACACGCCACGGTGCCAAATGCATAAAATTGTTTTTTCGCTTGAAACTTAAACGATATACGCCTCCATTGTAATAGCTCCGCAACTTCATCTATGCCAAGCACACGCCACGGTGCCAAAGTAGCAATTAAGGAAGCTTTACATTATTTGGATTGCCTCCCGCTGTAAACACATCAGCCCGACTTTTTTATCCCAAAATATAATGCAATATATCGACAGGAGAATTTGCAATATAATTGGCCCCCGCTTCAAGCAATTCTTCCTTGCTTCCATATCCGTATAGAACGCCTATGGAACTCAGACCGTTTATTTTTGCTCCGATAATATCATGTTCACGGTCACCTACCATAACGGCACGCTTCTTGTCCTTTATCTCACATTTTTTTAAGGCATAAGCAATCACATCTGCCTTTTGTGTCCTGCTCTGATCCATGGTAGCGCCGCATATTTCTTTGAAATATTGTTCTAATCCGAAATGCTGTACAATAGCTTTTGCAAATTGTTCGGGCTTGGATGTTGCCACTATGGCCGTATAACCGCGCTCCTTCAATCCGGACAGGAGTTCACACACGCCCTCATACGGCTTATTTTCAAAAATCCCCGCGACACTGAAATATTCGCGATAATAATCTACTGCACGTAAAGCATCGGAATGGTTTAACCCGCAATATTCCGAAAAAGATTCCGTAAGAGGCGGCCCGATAAATTTTTTGAGCAGCGGCTTGTCGGGAGCAGCGATACCAAATTTTTTCAACGCATAGATGATGGAATTTGATATGCCCTCAAACGGGTCTGTCAATGTGCCGTCTAAATCGAACAGTACGGTATCAAACAAACTTACTTCCTCCTTGCAAACATATTTAACGTATTATAAAAAATTCTTACGGCAATGTCAACCGACCGATAAGAAATGCTTGACAACCAATTTTCAGGGTAGTATAATTGTCAACGAAAATCGTTGTGGATTTTTCCTGATAAGTCATCTTTTCGCCACACAGCTTTTAGCTGTGCGGCGTTTTTTTATGCAACGGAGGTAATTTTTATGGAAAACAGTGTTATTAAAGCCATCGAAACGAGAAGAAGCGTGCGCTCTTTCAGTCAAAAGGCAATACCGGAAGAACTGCTCGACGCCGTATTGAAGGCGGGAACGTATGCGCCCACGGGAGGAGGCAGACAGTCGCCCGTTATCGTAGCCGTCAAAGACGCCGCATATCGCGATAAGATAGCGCGCCTGAACGCGGAAGTCATGGGCAAGGATACCGACCCTTACTACGGCGCGCCCGTAATCATTCTTGTTCTCGCCGACGGAAAGGCAAGTACGTTTGTGGAGGACGGAAGCTGCGTTCTGGAAAATATGATGATTGCCGCCCATTCCCTCGGCCTCGGCTCTGTTTGGGTACACAGAGAGCGTGAAGTTTTTGACAGCGAGAAAGGAAAAGAATTACTGAGAAGTTGGAATTTACCCGAAACCCTGCGCGGGGTAGGCGCTATTGCGCTCGGTTATCCGGCGACGGCACTTCCGAAGGCGGCCGAAAGAAAAGCAGATTATATCGTAAAAATCTGATTTCGGGAGGATGCGTCCGTGGATCAGACATTCATGAAAGAAAAGCCGGTTTTGCCGCTTGTTTTGAAAATGGCTCTGCCGATGGTCATATCCATGCTCGTCAATTCGCTCTATAATATCGTCGACAGTTTTTTCGTCGCACAAGTCAGCGAAGACGCCATGACGGCCATATCCATCGTTTATCCGCTTCAGAATCTTGCGAATGCCGTCGGCGTAGGTTTCGGCGTCGGAATAAATGCGGCAGTCGCCTATTATCTCGGAGCGGGCAACGGAAAGGCGGCAAACCGTTCGGCAACGCTCGGCATCATTCTCAGCGCTCTGCACGGCGTCGTACTTGCAGGGATATGCATGCTTTTGATACGCCCGTTCATATCCATGTTCACCGACAGCGAAGAGATAGCTGCATACGGCCTCGACTATTTCTATACCGTCATCGCGTTCGCGCCCGTGCTGACTCTCGGCATGGCGTTCGAAAAAGTATTGCAGGCGACGGGAAAAATGAAGACGACGATGTTCTGTATGG
>ERZ1643247.2877-NODE-2877-length-12915-cov-9.211509_pt1 | contig 12915 bp, 6 predicted proteins | sample MGYA00579264_ERZ1643247 | MGnify/ENA primary metagenome ERZ1643247 (study PRJEB29033, sample SAMEA4952262) | chicken gut metagenome | biome: Broiler Chicken; feature: Gastrointestinal Tract; material: Caecum | place: Ireland | collected 2018 | study: Broiler... | reverse complement strand
AAACAATTTTTATTAATTTTGATTTTGCAAAATACCGCTATTTGTGATATCATATAGGAGTATGGAACTGATAGACATAATAAAAGACTCGCAAGATTTTAAATCGCTATTAAACGAATATCAAAAGGGACTTTTGTCAAAATCAATACTGCTTATAAGTCCTGATATAGACTATATGCGTGCCTTTGCCAAGGTGCTTGCTATATTAATAGAAGATGGACAAATCGATAAAAACAGTGCAAATTATATAAAGATTGAAAATGAACTGCATAGCGATGTTCTATTTTTTCCAAGCAAAGATAAACTGCTTGTTGCAGACAGCGAAAAGATAGTTGAAGAAAGTTTTGTCAAACCTACTTCTTCGCCTAAAAAAATCTTTATCATATCGTCAATCGACAATTCTATGGAAAGCGCACAAAACAAACTGCTCAAGACGCTTGAAGAACCGCCAAAGAATGTCTATTTTTTGCTTACCTCTTCACAGATTGAAAAAGTGCTTCCAACAGTTAGGTCAAGATGCAATAAGATAGCCTTGCAAAAATTAAGTCCAAAACAGTTGAGCCTTATCACAGGCTTTAAGGAAGACAGTAACATAATTAAAGCAAGCGATCAAATATTGACCAACGCCAATCACTTTGCAAAGATGTCAGATTTTGATGATTTCTTTTCTTGCACAATGGGCGTGCTGAGCGAACTTAAAAATACAAAGCAGGTGCTTTCTTATTCAAAGAAATTGCAAAGATATCTTGATCGATTTGATATAATTATGAATATCCTATTGCTTGCCGTGGAAGATATGATTTTAATTAAAAGTGGACTTGAAGGTAAAAATTTGAAAGATGAAAGTCTTTTAAAAGTCAGCGACGAGTACACAATAAAGGCACTTATTGAAATTCAAAATTTGATCGATAAAGCAAGCCGTGAAAAAAGCTTGAATGTAAGTCCGCTTACAATAATAGAAAATTTACTTTTAAAGATATTGGAGGTTAAATACTTATGCAGATAGAGGTTGTGACTGCAAAATTTTTAAACGGAGTTCATGGTTATTATTTCAGCCCGAACGGACTAAATCTTAAAAAAAATGATCTTGTGATTGTAGATACTGAGAAGGGCAAGGATATTGCAAGGATTATAAAAGAAAAAGAAGAAATTGATCCACACTCTCTAAGTGAACCGCTAAAAAATGTAATAAAATTTGCAGACGAAAAGGAACTTGACTTATATTATCAAAATCAAGAAAAGGCAAAAGCACTTTTGCCAGAGATAAAGGCTCTTGTCAAAAATGAAGGGCTTGACATGAAGGTTATAAGTGCAGAGTGTAACTATAACTTTTCTCGGCTTACCATCAATTTCACCGCTGAAAACAGAGTTGATTTCCGCGATCTTGTCAAAAAACTTGCAGACAATTATAAGGTAAGAATAGATTTAAGACAGATAGGACCGCGCGACACCACACGTATCTTAGGTGGCTACGGACCTTGCGGACTTGAATGCTGTTGCCACAAAGGTTTTGGTATCAATGATCATATTTCAATTAAGATGGCAAAAAATCAAGGGCTAAGTTTAAGCCCAAATTCAATCAGTGGTCTTTGCGGAAAGATGCTTTGCTGTCTTGCCTATGAAAATGAATATTATCAAGAGATAGTAAAAAAGATGCCCAAATTAAATTCTATTGTCCTTTCTAGCGATGGCGAAGGCAAGGTTATTTACAATGACCTATTGCATCAAACTGTTTCTGTCAAATATCAAACAGAGCAGTCAAGCGAGATCAAAGAGTATACATTGGAAGAATTTAATTTGCTAAAAAATAAAAATAAAAATTAAAAAATTTAGCAAAAATTGACAAAATTCATTAAAAAACTTGAAAATTTTGCAAAAAAAGACAAAAATACAAAGATTTTATTTAATAAGGGATGAATTATGGATGTAACACTTGAAAAGGGAGAGCGAATTGAAGATCTGCAATGCAAGGGGTTAAAGATAATTCAAAATAAGAATTATTATACCTTCACTTCAGACTCAGTCATTCTTGCAAACTTTATAAATCTTAAGAAAGACGATTTTGCCATTGAGATAGGCACAGGTTGTGGCGTGATAAGCGTGCTTCTTTCTGCAAAGGTAGATTTTAAAAAGATAGTTGCCTTTGAGTTGCAAGACAAGATGGCACACCTTGCCGAAAAGAATGTCATTTTAAATGATCTGCAAGATAAAATTCAAATTATAAGTGATGATGCTAAAAATTTCAAAGATTACATAGATGGCTATGCAGATGTTGTTTTTTCAAATCCGCCATATATGCACGAGGGTAGTTTAAATAAAAACGATGTAAAGTCAATTGCTAGGCATGACAGCACCTTGCCACTCGCTGATCTATGCAAGATTGCCTGTCAAATGCTAAAATTTGGTGGCAAATTTTATATGACTTTTCCAGCAAGCCGATGTGCAGAAGCCATCCATACCCTGATAGAAAACGGGCTAGAACCCAAACGCATGTTTTTCACCGAAAACAATAAGCGCGAAATAAAACTCATAGTTATTGAAGCTGTCAAGGGTGCAAGACATGGCGTGAAAGTACTTCCAAATCTTGTCACAAATGATATAGATGGACAATATCTTAAAATTTTACAGACGAAATATTTTTTGAAAAATGAAAAATAATTCTTTAGAGTGTAGAAAACAGTGATCGAAAATTTTGATTACCTTATTTCTCGACTTAAACAAAATATTAAAATAGAAATGCCACAACGGCATTTTTTTTGTATTAAGATTGTTTGACAAAATTCTATAATATGTTAAAATATTCTTGATGAAACTAAAGATATTTCAAAACTACGCAATTTTTGATGCTACTTGCGATATGGTTGCCTCTATTGACAATCGCGATAGCGAAATTGAACATATAGTAGTTGTGCCTGACAAATTTTCATTGCAATGCGAGAAGATGATCCTTGAAAAAATCAAGGATAGCCTTTTTAATGTCAATGTTCTTGGTATCAGTCAGGTGGCAGACCGTGCGTTCGAAATGCTTGGTAAAAGTGTAAAGGTCTTGCCATCAAGTGAACTTTTGCTTTTAACGATGAAGGCGATTGAAAATGTTCGGGACAAGTTTTTAACCTTTCAGAAAAGTGGAATAAATTTCTGCTATGAAATTTGTAAGATTATAAGTCAGCTAAAAAGTTCGCTCATCTCGCCCGAGGAGTTAGATAGACAAGGAGATGACCTTAGCGGAAAGAAATATCATGATTTAAAACTTATATATCAAGAATATCAAAGATTGTTAAATGAAAACTTTGATGAAAACGCACGCCTTAAATTTTTGATCGAACTTTTAAATGAAAGTGACATCTTTAAAAATACATATTTCTATTTTGGCATGTTTGACTCATTGACTCAAGAAGGCTATAGTTTAATAAGTGCCTTGGTCAAGGCAAGCAAGGGCGTGTCGGTTGCCATAGCAATGCCTATAAGTATAGCAAACGACTATATTTACGAGCAAGACATATTTAATAAACTGCAAAAGATTGCTTTAGACTATGAATTGCCAGCGGAAGTGATAACTAATTGCTCTGACAAAGAAAGCGTCAAATACTATATGGCGTCAAATCTTTTCGGACAGGGAGAAAAAAGCAAAATTAAGAGTGATTTTTATTATAATTTTTCTTCTAGTTCTATGTCCGATCAGGTCAATGCATGCGCAAAACTTATCTATAACTTTGTCCATGCAGGCATGAAGTATAGTGACATCAAAATAGCCTTGTCTAACGAAAGCGATTTCTCTCTCAATCTTGAAGAAACTTTTGCGCGATATGATATTCCTATCTACATTTCTTCATCACTACTTGCCATCGAACTTCCTTTAATAGACCTTGTCATCAAATTTTTGCAGGTTATATATTTTAATTATGCAAAGGACAGCCTACTTGCACTATTTAATCACAGCCTAGCTGGCGAGAGCGAACTTGTCGATCTTGTGCAAGTATACAATGTGTCAAATAAGAGAAAATTTATAAAATACATAAAGGAAAAATTTGAGTTTTCTTTCATCTTTGACGAACTTGAAAACTGTCAGTCAGCCAGCGATTATCAGGGAGTAATCGAGAAAATTTGCGAGAATTTCATGCAAAAACATGAAAAAATGCTTGAAAAACTTGAAAATTTGTCATATTTAAAAGAAAAACAGATAAATGAGCAGGCTTATGATATCTTGACAGAAGCTGTCAAATTGATTTCTAAATATAATGATGTGATCGAGCTTGATGAGTACTATAAACAGCTTTCACTTATCTTATCCTTTAAAAATGTTGAAAGTGTGCCTGCCTTTGTTGACAGTGTGATTGCTGTGCAGGCAGAAGAAAACTATGCAGGATCATGCAAAGTGCTTTTTGTTCTAGGGGGCGAAAATTTGCCGAGCGTCCAAAGTGACAGCGGACTTTTAAACGATGATGACATTTTTTCATTTATCCATAAAAAGAAGATTGAGCCGACAATTCGCATGATCAATAGGCGAAATCGATTTAAACTTTTCAATCTTCTGCTTTCTCCAACAGAAAAACTGATAACTTTCTATAACGCAAGTACCGATGAAGGTAAGAAAAATGAAGTGCCTGCCTTTATTCAAAGTCTAAGCGATATTTTTGATGCTGAAAATATATCTTCAAATATTTTCAATCTTCAAAATTTAATAAGTCGAGATTTGATAGAAAAAGAAAGAGATGTTTTTCTTCTTTCACTTGGCAACAAGAAAAATATAATCAATGAGTACCACAAAATCTTAAGCGATGACCTTAAGACAAAAATAGACTGTGAATTTCTAGAGTTTAAGGCGGACAAAAGTTTTATCCATGATGGAGAAAAGGTGTTTTTTGACAGGGGATATATTTCGCCGTCACAACTTGAAACATTCTTTAATTGTCCCTTCAAACATTTTGCAAGATACGGTCTTCGTATCAATGAAAAAAGCACAAGTGAGTTTTCTTATGCTGATGCTGGAACAATTATCCACAAATATTGCGAAGATTATGTAAGAGAAACCATGACAGGAAAAGAGAGTAAAATTGAGCTCTTTGTAGAAAAAAACTTTGAAAGAATAATAAAGGAATGTGATCTTAAAGAAAAGATAGAAAGCGAAGACGCGAAACGCTCTCTTATCAACTTTTTGAAAAGACAAGCCTATCTTGTTTTAAAAGATGTGAAGGACGAACTTGACCTATCGCTTTTTAAGCCATATAAACTAGAATATAATGTCAAGGCTAAACTTTGTGACAATATTGATCTTGTTGGAAAGATTGACAGGATTGACAAAAGTGATGACTATTTTCGTATTATTGACTATAAATCAGGCAAGGTTGCATCCCCACTTCGAGAGCTTTACTTTGGCACAAAACTGCAATTATTCTTATATAGCGCACTTGTGCAAGAAAAGCTCAAAGCTAGACTTGCGGGAGCAATCTATTTCAATGCAAGAAGTGAATATTTTTCGCCTCGTGATGAAAAAAAATTATTTAAGGGACTAATTTCAAATGATGAGAGTGTGATAGAGAAGTTTGATAGAAATTTGCATGCTTTTGGCGAGAGTAAAAAACTTGGCATTTCACAAGGCAAGAAAGGCTACAGTGGCAGTTTGATTGCTAAGGATGATTTAGAAAAATATCAACAATATTCGCTTAAATTATCAAAAAAAGGGGTAAATCTTGCAAAAAAAGGATATATTTTGCCAAATCCTATCGATAATACTTGCGAAAATTGTCCTTACAAGGCACTTTGCTTAAATGATTCTAAGTCCTTTAGAAAAAGTCAAATTGTAAATAGTTTTAAAGATGTTAAATTAGGGGAAGATGATGAAACCAACTGACGAACAACTCAAAATTCTTTCAAGCGACAAAAAAAACATGATTGTTTCCGCTTCTGCAGGTAGCGGAAAAACCTTTGTCGTGATTGAATATCTTTTGATGCTTATCACACAGCGTCATGTTCCGCTAAATCAAATACTTGTTTTAACTTTTACTAAAGCTGCGGCAAACGAGATGCGAACGCGTGCATTAAAAGCAATTCAAGCTTCTCCAAAAAGCGAATTCATGACGCGTCAACTTGATGAGATCTATACTAGCGACATTTCAACAATCGACTCTTTTTGTGAAAAGCTAATAAGACGAAATATAGACAAGTTAAACATAAGTGAAGGCTTTAGTGTGATTGACGAAAATGTAGCTTCATCTCTAAAAGCCAAAGCCTTTGCAAAGACCATTGAAAAGGTGGCGGATGAAGAATATTTTGATCAAATATATTTCACATTTAAAAGAAATAAAGATGAAATTTTTGCACTCCTATCTTCTATGCAGACCTATCTAGATAGCCAAGATGACAGCGAAGAATTGCTAGACAACGTCGAACTCAATATTCTTAAAAACAGTAAAAAGGCAGAAGATTATATAATTGAAAGGATTAAAGGCTTGCAAGATAAGGCAAATAAGACGCTTGAAAACATTCTCGAAGTAGAAGAAAATTATTCTGACTTTTATATGCAACTTTTAAATATATCAAAAATTGAAATTGACGGTGATTTTTGCAAGATTTGCAAGGTTTGGAATGATATAGTAATGCCCTCTTTGCCTCGTTTTAAGACGGATAAAGAGTCTGATAAAGAGAAGATGAAAAAGGCAAGAGATTATTTATCTCAAATAAAGGGTATCACTCAAAATTATTTCGATTTAGATAAAGAAAAGTATGATCAGCTTATAAATAATCAAATAGCAAAGAATGTGATCAAAATGTATAGAGTTTATCATGCTTTCTATCAAAAATTGAAAGAGGAAAGAGATGGTATAGATTTTGCCGATATTGAAAAGATTACAAGACAGCTTTTGCAAGATGAAGGCATTTTAAAACAATTGCAAGATAAGTATAGATATATCTTTATAGATGAATATCAAGATACAAATCCTCTGCAAGAGGCAATTATCAAGCCTATTGCCGAAAAGGGTGCATTTATTGCAGTGGGCGATCAAAAACAGGGAATTTATGGTTTCCGCAATGCAAGCATGGAAATTATGCAAAAAGATATTGAAAACTTTACGATAGATGATGACAGTGTTGCCTTAAACTTAACCGGCAATTTTAGAAGTGATGGTCGTGTACTTGAATTTATCAACTCAATATTTGAAAAGGTCATGACAAAGGAAAGTATGGGCATAGACTATAAAAATACATCTATGCTCAAGGGCATGAAAAACTTTGGAAAGGGTTCTTTGCCTTCGGTTAACGTTGATTTAGTCGCTAAGGACACGCAAAAGAGAGAAAATCTTGAAAGCATCTATGACATAGAAAAAGATTTAGGAATCAATCTATCAAAAAACAAGCGTGAAGTAGATACAATTCTTGCCCGCATTGACGAACTTTTAAAAAGCGAGATCTATGATGGTAAACTAGAAAGAAAGAGAAAGGTAAATCAAAGTGATATTGTCATTCTCTTTAGGTCACGTGGATCAATAATGAACGAATGCTATCATTCTTTACTAGAAAAAGGATATTCTGCAGTAGCAAGTGCAAAACTTTATCTGCTTGATGATTATCATATAAGGGTGGTGCAGAGTTTGCTTTCGCTTGCCTTAAATTTTAAAAATGACATAGCACTTGCAAGTGTCCTTAATTCTCAATTTGGGCAAATAACACTTGAACAGCTTTTGCAAATAAAAGGGCAAGAAAAGTTTTTATATGAAGCAGTGCAAAAGAGCAGTAATGAAAAAGTTATCAAATTTTTAGCCGATTTTGAAAAACTTAAGTTTGATATGCAGATTTTTGGTATAAATAAAGCTCTTCGCCTTTATTTTGAAAAAACTTCATACTATGCTTTTATCAATTCGCTTTCTGATGCTCAGTCAAGACGAGCAAATCTAGAAAAGTTTTTAAATATAATATTGTCTAGCGGAAATGATTTTAATTTGCCTAGATTTTTAAGTTATCTAGACGACAACAAAATACCATGCACAATGGCAGAAAATAGTGTTGATGCCATAACGCTTACCACCATTCACGCAACTAAAGGGCTTGAATTTCCTATTGTAATCTTGGCGGGTGCGGGCGAGAGTTTAGCGGGTCAAAATATGCATGGCTTCAATTTCAACAGTACCTTTGGGCTAGGTACAAGTATGGTCGATCTCGAAAGTAACATAAAATATCCTTCGCCTATCTATATTGCAAACAATCTCTATAAAAAGCGAAAAGAGTTTATAGATGAGATTATGATTTTCTATGTTGCGTTGACACGTGCGCAAAATCATCTATATATAATAGGACAAGCTCAAGAGAAGGATATAGAATTTACTTCCGATATATTTGACAGAAAGAATTATCTTGAAATCATCTTAAATGCACTTGGCGAAAATTTTACTTCGCAAATTTTTTCTCAAGGTCAAGTTGAAACCGAAAATTATCGTTTCAGCATAATCGATGAAGATCTGCAATATTTTCACGAGCAAAAAAATATAGCAAATGATAAAAAGATAGGCAGTTTTGATGATGAAATACAGCAGTATATAAACTTTTATTATCCAAACAGCGAAATCTGCAAACTGCCTTTCAAAAACTCTGTAACCGCACTTTTGAATTTGAACAAAGATTACAGTGCAAGCGAAAAAGAGTATATTTTAAACAACATAGACGATTTTGGAATAGGGCAAGTGACAAATGTTATCAAAGTATCTAGAGAAGACAGGATAAAACAGGGACTTGCATACCACGAGGCCTTAAAACTTTTAGACTTTGATAAGATTTCTTGTGCTTTAGATTGTCAAAGACAGTTAAGCGAAATTGCCTTTGTCATGCATGAAGGATATGCACAGCTTATCGATGCAGATCTATTATATAAAAATATTGCACGCGTTAAGGAAGTTTTAAAGGGTCAAAAGCCTCAAAAAGAGAAACAATTTATCATGAATTGCACGCTAAAAGAAATCGGCGTAAAAGATATAGATGAAAAGGTGATTGTCCAAGGAATTATTGACTTATTTTCACTTGGTGAGAATAATATTTTAATAGACTTTAAATATACATCCACCTTTGATGAAGAAAAAATTGTAGAAAGATATATTCAGCAAATCAAACTATATCGCATGGCTCTAGTTAAGGCATATGATATCAAAATCGATAAATGCTATATTCTTTCGCTAAAAAATGCAAATTTAATTAAGGTTGATTTATAGTCAATTGCTCATTTGTAAAAATCTGTCAACTTTTCTATTTAATAAACGTATTTCTTGCTTAGTACTTATTTTAAAGCAGTAAAATTATAAAAAAATAACTAAAAAAAATTATCAAAAAAATAGTAAAAAAAATAATTAAAAAATAGTCAAAAAAAATAAAAAAATATTAGTAAAAATTTTTTTAATGTGTTATACTAACCTTAAGTTAAAAGGAGTTTGATATGTTTTCGCTAATAAATACTATCGATTCTTCACTTAGGGTATTTTTCAATCAGCTTACCGAAGCACTTGGCTTTGGTGGCTATCTTGGAATTATTCTTGGTGTTGAAGCATTATTTATCTTGCTTTTTGTCATAAAGACAGTTTTTTCTTATGAAGCAAGACTTAAAAGAAGCCTTGATAAATCGAATAAATGGCTTTTTAAATACAAAAAAATTGACACAAATAATATAAAGGATTTTAACAATGTCATAAAAACTGGGCCAAAAAGATTGGTATATTATTGGCAACAATTTATTCTCTATCGTGATGGTGGACCAAGTGCCTATATGACAGAAGAGAATGTAATAGAAAAACCACTCAAAACGAGCAGTTGGCTTAACAATATTCGCAACCTTATGATGCTTACAGGAGTGTGGGCAATAATTGCATTCTTGTTTGGTGTTGCATCTCAAGCAGGACAAACTCTCACTTTCCAATCAATTGCAGTTACTCTTTTCTTCCCTTGCATTGTCCTAGTAATAGGTGCGATTGCAATTATAATTTTGAAAGGTAAACGCGTATTAAATCTTGATGATATATATCACTTATTCCATATCTTCTCAAGATTTGTTACAAACGCATGTGTTGATCTTCCACCATATATTGATTTTGATTTGCTATTCACTGCGAAAGAAATTGAAAATGGCAATGCTCAACTTCGTGAATACTATGAAGCACGTGCAAGAAAAGCTAAGGAAGAATTTGAAAAGGCAAAAGTTTCTGAAGAAGAAGTTCAACAATTCGACTTTGGTGATGTTGGCGTTGAAGGCACGCTTCTTCTCAACCGTGCAATGAAAGAAAGCGGAACATATCTAAATAAACAAAACCAGGCACTTTCTCAAATTGCTCAAATTGAAGGGCAGAAAGATGCTTTAAAGCGTAACTTTGAAAATGTCCAGATGGACTTGCAACGAAAAATACAGGCTGCTAAGGAAAATATACAAAAACTTATCGAACAACAGGCTGCGACAACCAGCCGTATTGATATAGGCTTACTTAGACAACAACAAGATAAGGAAGCCAAGAAAAAAGCGCAACTCGAACTTGACTATGAACATGAAGAGCAACGCTATAACTCATCTAAAAAAGAACTTGATGACGATATTGCAGAACTTAATAAGATCCTTGATCAAAGCTTGCAAGACGCACAGAAAGGTATGGCGAGCGAATATAAAACCTTCTTTGAAAAGGTTATGCAAAGTGCATACAAGTCGGCTGCCAATAAAGTTAAGGAAGAAAAACAAACGCTTATTGATGAGCGAGATAAGAATGAGCAAGAACTTATCAATGTTCAAACACAAATTAAGCGCTTAATGGACGAAAATGCAACTCTAAGAGAGAAATTAGAAAAAGTAGAGCCAGATTTTAAAGCGCAGGATTCTACTCAAAACAATGGTCACTATGACGAAAACGGAAACTACATCTATGAAGATGGTTCATATCATGATAAGGATGGAAACTTCCATGACACAAATGGTGATATATATGACATGAACGGTGTACTCGTTTATTCTCACGCGCAAAAGATTGCCGAAGAGGAAGCCAAGGTTAAGGAAATAGAAAATAATCAAAAGACTGATTTTGGCGCATATCTTGACGAAGAAGGCAATGTTGTAAGCATCGTGCAAGAAGACGAAGATCAAACTTCACAGCAACCTGAAAATACTGAACAAGAGAAGGTTGAAGAAAATAAAGAGAGTGAAGAAACAAAAGAAACTGTTGATGCTAAAGCCGATGACGAGAAGGATTTAACGCAAGACACACAAACAGAGCAAGAGAAAACAGCTCAAACAACTGACGAGCCACTGACTGAGCAGGCTGTAAATACTGACGAGCAACCTAAAGAAGAAAACGCTACACAAGAAGAAAAAGTGGCGAAAAAACGCGGTAGACCACGAAAGGTCGTTTCAGAAAAAGCGGAAGATGAGCAAAACACTTCAGCACAGACAGCGCCAAAGAAACGCGGTAGACCTAAAAAGGAAGTAGGTGACGAACAAAAAGAAGAAAAAAACACATCTCCAACTCCAAAGAAACGTGGCAGACCAAGAAAGACAACTTCAGATTCTCAAGAAGATAAAGAAAATCAAGATACACAACCAAAGAAGCGTGGCAGACCTAGAAAACAAACAAATGAAGGCAATGTCAGCGATATCAATGAAATGATTATGAAAATGGAAGAAAAGTTGAGCGATATTCAAAATAAACTCAACTCAACTCTTGACCAAGCCCTTCAAGATAAGTCAAGCGATAGTCAGGACAAAGATAATCTTTTAAAGGAAGTTGAAGACTTGCAAATTCAAGCACAAAAGGCAAAGGAAAGCGGAAGTGAAGAAGAACTTGCCGAAGTAAATAAAAAACTTGAAAATGCAATTTCCTCACTCTCGGCGCTCAATTCAGATGATAATAAATAATTTTATTTCATATCTAAAGGTTTAATAATCAAAAAATGCTTAAAGCGAAAAAATCATTAAAATGGCTTTAAGCATTTTTTTAATATTTTTTTCTATATAAAATTAAGCATTTCCTTTACTAAAAATCGGTGTGTCGACAAATTAACAGACCGCAAACGAAACAAGCGAAGGTTTGCGCTCGAAAGGTGGCTTAACCACTCTCTTTTTGGTCGCGCCGTTTGTCTACAGTCTGGCATTTTTTATAAATAAATGTATTTTATTTTTATATTAGCAATATTTCATTTTTAAATTGTTGTTATATCTTAGCAAAATTTTGTTTTTAAATACAAATTTTGTCTTTTTTTGTCCTTTTTTGTTTTATATAAATATTTTTAAATTGCGGTGACAAATTAATAGAAAAGGAGAAGAAAACATGAAAAAATTAATCGTTTCCGCGCTCGCGCTTACTATGCTGACAAGTGGCTTTGGAATTGCGAAAATGCCTTTGTCACAAGAAAAATTTAATTATCAAAATGCTCTCGCTTGCTACCAACAATCCATGAAAGAGAGTAATCTTGAAGATGGCATTGAGAAAATGGTAGATACTATTTTTAAAGATACAAAGAAGGAAGAAAATGAAAGTCATTTAAAGGAAGTGCAAATATCTTCTTTGTTAGACAATGACACGTCTGTTTGCAATACAAATGAAGATATGGTGAAAGAAAAAGCACAAGATGACAAGAAGAATGCTAGTGATTTAGAAGACAATCAAATTTCTGAAACTTTGAATCTTTTTGATAACGAAAGCAAGCAGGATCTAAAAGATGATGCTAATGAAAATGATAATGTTAAAGTAATTTCAAAGTTAGAAGAAGATAACAGCGAAAAAGTCAAAAATGTGGATGAAGAAGAAAGGGCGGTTGATACAAAAAATGCAGATCAAATTGAAATGATAGAAAATATCAATGATACCTTGACTCAAGATCAAAACGAGGAAAGCGAAAGTCTAGGTGATGAAATTGACGAGCAAGACGCTGTAAAAGAGAATATTGCAGAAAAAGAAGATA
>ERZ1643247.2874-NODE-2874-length-12921-cov-4.058449_pt1 | contig 12921 bp, 6 predicted proteins | sample MGYA00579264_ERZ1643247 | MGnify/ENA primary metagenome ERZ1643247 (study PRJEB29033, sample SAMEA4952262) | chicken gut metagenome | biome: Broiler Chicken; feature: Gastrointestinal Tract; material: Caecum | place: Ireland | collected 2018 | study: Broiler... | reverse complement strand
CGTTTGCTATACTGCAAATTAAAGGAGATCAGGTAGCTGTCGTTTCTTGCCGCTGGAAGGACGGAGAAGGAAATATAGAAACGACAGGACCTGTATTAAGTCGCTCCCTGCCGATTACCCGGAAAGATAAAATTTATTACAATGCTTTTTCACACAATGATTATCAGAGAGAAAATCCTTTGCAGGATGCATTGGCATTCCGTTTCAATTGTGTGGAAACCGATCTTTGGCTGATCGGCGGGGAGGTGTATGTCGGACATGAAAAACCGGAACCCGATCCGGCAATCACTTTTGAAAATTTGTATCTGAAGCCACTGATCCGGCGAATTAAGGAAAACGGAGGGAAAGTATATCCCGGAAGTGAACGTCCCTTTTTCCTGATGGCCGATTTTAAAGCGAATGGAGAAGGAATCTATGAAGTTTTGAAAAAACAGATGGAACCTTACCGCAAGTATTTTTGTTCTGTAAAAGATGGCGTATATCAGGAAGGAGCAGTCCTGTTTTTTATTTCCGGGAATCGTCCGTTATATTCCCTGCCTTCGGAATCTTTACGGTTTGCTTTTTTAGACGGACAGATCCGGGATCTTGGTAAAGGAATGCCGGCTTCCCTGACTCCGGTGATCAGTGATAATTACCAAAGTTATTTCAGTTGGGACGGCAACGGGGAAATGCCTGAAGAACAGTATAAAAGAATGGTGGAGATAGTGAAAAATGTTCATCAGGGAAAAAAAATGTTCCGTTGGTGGGGAGCTCCCGATACCGAAGCTTTTAAGAGGTTATTTCTACGAACCGGTGTTGATCTGGTGGGTACCGACGACCTGAATCTATTATATAATTTGCTATCGGAAAATGAATAAGCTTGTCTTTTGTGTTATAATAACGTCCCTGATTTTCGGCTGTTCTTTACAGAAAGGCCGGTTGGCCCGGGAAGTGAATCCTTTTGTAGGGACAGGTTTTCACGGACATACTTATCCGGGGGCTACGGTCCCGTTCGGAGCTGTACAGTTGAGTCCGGATACCCGGAAAAACGATTGGGACGCTTGTGCCGGCTATCATTACAGCGATTCGCTTATCTCAGGTTTTTCGCATACGCATCTCAGCGGAACCGGATGTATCGATTTCGGAGATATCCTCGTTTATCCGGCAAGTAGGACACTGGATCCGGAACAAGGAGGGAACTGGCTTTCGCCGCTTCCCTTTTCCCATCGGCAGGAATGGGCATCTCCAGGCTATTATAAAGTGATGTTACCGACAGAAGGTATACAGGCAGAGCTGACCGCTACACCTTACACCGGAGTGCATAGATACCGCTTTACCCGGACAGGTGAAGTGTCTGTTGTCATCGATCTGGCTCATTCGCTGACCAGTGAGACGATTCAGACTGCTTATCTGGAACAGACTGCTCCGGATGAAATTTCCGGGATGCGGAATACTTCTGCCTGGGTAAACAATCAGCATATTTATTTTGCGGCCCGCTTTTCCCGTCCGATAGAAACTTTGACTTGGGTAAAAGAGGGAAAGGTATGCCGGGGTACTGTTCGGATCGACGGAGAAAAATTACAGGCTGTCGCTACATTTCATGTAAAGGCCGGGGAAACCATAGAATTGCAGGTCGGAGTGTCGGCTGTCAGTGTGGAGAATGCCCGGCAGAACCGGGAGCATGACCTGATAGGGCAGGATTTCGAGGCTGTGTGCAAAAAAGCTGATAAAGCATGGCAGTCACAACTTTCCGGGATCCGGATCAAAGGCGGGAGTCCGGAAGAAAGGGTGAATTTCTATACAGCCTTATATCACAGTAGTGTCGTTCCTAACCGGATCAATGATGTCAATGGGGAATACCGAAGACACGATATGGGCATCGGGCGGACCGGGAAAGGTAAAAACCGATATTCTACACTTTCCCTTTGGGATACCTTCCGGGCCTGGCATCCGATGATGACCCTACTGGATACTGCTTTGGTTGCCGATATAGTCCGTTCTGCTCTGGATATTTACGAAATAACCGGCGAATTGCCTGTTTGGCCGTTAGCTTCAGGAGAAACGGGTACTATGATCGGATATCACTCCGTCTCTGTCATCGCAGATGCCTGGATGAAAGGAATTCGCGGTTTCGATGGTGGGAAAGCCTTGGAAGCGATGGTACGGTCGGCTGAAAAAAATACCAAAGGAGCTGATTATTACATCCGGGAGGGCTATATTCCTGCAAATTTCCGTAAGGAATCGGTTTCTTGTTTGTTGGAATTTGCTTATGACGATTGGTGTATTTCCCGGATGGCAGAGGCATTGGGTGAACAGGATATCGCCGGACGTTTTGCCCGGCGTGCCCGTAACTATATCCATGTCTTCGACGGTTCCTGCCGTTTTTTCCGGGGAAAACGCTCGGACGGGAACTGGGAAACCCCCTTCAATCCTTATGAGGCTGGACGGTCGTATACCGAGGCCAGTGCCTGGCAATACCGTTTTTTTGTTCCCCATGATGTAAACGGGATGATACAGTTGTTCGGAGGAGAGAAGCAATTTCTGCAGGACCTGGACAGTCTGTTTTCGACAATCTCCATGGTGGAAACTTCCCTTTCGGATATCACCGGGCTGATCGGCCAGTATGCCCAAGGTAACGAACCCAGCCACCACATGGCGTATTTGTATAGTTATGCGGGACAACCCTGGAAAACACAGGCGATGGTCCGCCGTATTCTGAAAGAGATGTACCGGAATACACCCGAAGGGCTTTGCGGTAATGAGGACTGCGGACAAATGTCCGCTTGGTATATCCTGAGTAGTCTCGGTTTCTATCCGGTATGCCCCGGTTCTAACGAATTTGTGTTCACTTCACCCCTGTTTCCCCAGGCAACCCTAAAGCTGGCAAATGGGAAAACACTGGTCGTTAAAGCCAATGAACCGGAGAAGAACATATATATCGACAAAGTCTGGTTGAACGGTAAGGAAATAGACCGGAATTTTATCACCTATGCCGAGCTGATGCAGGGAGGGGAATTACGTTTTCAGTTATCGGCCGAACCTAATCTGCAACGGGGAATTTTTTCCGGTAGTTTCCCTTATTCTATGAGTAAAGGAAAACAGGTATCTATCCCTTATGTTTCAGAAGATTTGTATTTGTTTGAGGAAGAGATGACTTTCAAGTTGGGTAGTACCACTTCAGATACAGAAATCCGTTATACCCTGGACGGAAAAGAACCGGATCGGACTTCTCCTCTCTACCGTGATTCCGTTCAAGTGAATCACTCCTGTATTTTGAAAGCAAGGGGATTCAAAACCGGATATGCACCAAGCGAACTTCTGACTTTGCAAGTGGAAAAAGCAGTATACCGGCCGGCGTCACAAATTCAGGATACCGGAAAAGGTATCCGTTTTAGGTACTACGAAGGTAAATTCAGTTGTGTTTCGGATCTCGAAAAAACTCAACCGCTGGACTCCGGTTATGTGTCGGCTATCCGTATAGATCGGGCCCCGGCAGACGATCATTTCGGTTATATCTGGGAGGGATGGATTTATATTCCGGAAACCGGAATATATGAATTTGAAACGAGATCGGATGACGGTAGCGTCCTTTACATCGGTTCTCAAAAAGTCGTAGATAACGACTGTTCACACGGAGCCGTATCCGCCTCCGGGCGAATCGCCCTGGAGCAAGGTTACCATCCCTATAAACTCCTCTATTTCGAAGACTATGAGGGGCAATTATTGGAATGGAATTGGAAATGACGGAGTCGGTTGTGCTTTTGTTTTGTGAAGTTTGCCTTCACTAAACAAAAGCACAATTTAGTTTTCCAGATTGTATTCTTTCAGTTTGCGGTATAGCGTCCGCTCCGATATGCCCAGATCTTTCGCTGCCAGTTTGCGTTTCCCATGGTTTTTTTCCAGAGCTTTTGTAATCAGTTCTTTTTCTTTTTCTTCGATAGAAAACGACTCCTCGATGACTGCTTCGGTATCCTGAATATGATCTTCCCGGTGGTTGAGGAGGGTTGGACTGGGGGAAGGAGTGAATTGTCCCGGTTCGTGATCGTAGAGATTCCTCAGTACCAGAGAAGTGGTTGGCTCGGTAGTCCCTGTTTCTTGCTGAGGTTCATTTTGCATCAGATCATAGACCAGGCGTTTCAGGTCGTTCATATCCTTTTTCATGTCGAAAAGGATTTTATACAGGATTTCTCTTTCAGAGGCGAAACTGGCTTCTCCTTTGTCGTGGCCGGTGGTCAGGGTCGGTAACATCGGATCGTGTTCCGGTATATATTTACGTAAGGTGGTTTCATCTACCATACGTTCTCGTTCGATGATGGAGATTTGTTCCGTTACGTTTTTCAGTTGCCGGATATTTCCCGGCCAACGGAAGTCCTGAAGGATTTTAACGGCTTCTTCCGTTAACCGGACTGCCGGCATCCGGTATTTTTCGGCAAAATCGGCGGCAAATTTCCTGAATAACAAAGGAATGTCTTCTTTACGTTCGCGTAAAGGAGGGATCGTGATCGGAATAGCATTCAGGCGATAATACAGATCCTCCCGGAATTTTCCGTTTTTTACCGCTTGCGGGATATCGAGGTTGGTAGCTGCGATAACCCGAACGTTGGTTTTCTGTACTTTCGAGGAGCCTACCCGGATAAATTCTCCCGTTTCCAATACCCTTAATAGACGGGCTTGCGTCGGTAAAGGCAGTTCTCCTACTTCATCCAAAAAAATGGTTCCACCGTCCGTTACTTCGAAATATCCTTTCCGGTCGGATACGGCTCCGGTAAAAGCTCCTTTCTCATGACCGAAAAGCTCGGAGTCGATCGTTCCTTCAGGAATCGCACCGCAGTTTACCGCTATATACTGAGCGTGTTTGCGGGTACTGTAGGCATGGATGATACGGGGAAAAATCTCTTTCCCGACTCCACTCTCTCCGGTTATCAATACGGACAAATCTGTCGGGGCTACTTGGGTTGCAATATCGATGGCCCGATTTAAACCCGGATTGTTTCCGATGATTTCAAATCGTTGTTTGATCGCTTGTATATCTTCCATATTCAGCTATCTTGTTCATATTTTCTTCCGGACCTGTAAAAGTTACAGGTACTCTGACAAAATTACATTAAAAAGCCCGAATCAGGAAACATTTATTCATTTTTACTCTTTCAATAAATCGATTATTTTAATTTCTCTTTTGATTTTTTCTAACCGGCCGTATCGGTCGCCTGTCGTTTTTGGGAGACTGGGTTTTGTAAAAAAAAGAGACAACAACTCTTAATAAAATGTTAGAGGACTATCGTGGATATCACAAATATAGGTTAAGATGGAAGAAATTAGACTTTAATTGAATCCCATTTTGTAAATTGCATCATCATTTACCAAAACTATTTAAATCATATTATGAAAAAATTAATTCCTTTGATGATGTGTTTGGTGCTAAGCGTAATGGCTTTTGCGCAAACGGGAGTGGATTTCCAGCATCTGACATTTGATGAAGCATTAGCTAAAGCTAAAGCAGAAAAGAAACTGGTTTTCGTTGATTGTTACACAACTTGGTGTGGTCCATGTAAGATGATGACAACAAAGATTTTCCCGATGAAAGAAGCCGGAGAATTTTTTAATCCTCGTTTTGTCTGTGTGAAGTTCGATATGGAACAGGGAGAAGGGAAAGAACTGAAAAATAAATTAGGTGTGCGGGCTTATCCTTCTTTCTTTATTATCCGTCCGGACGGAACGGTACAACATGCTGTCGTCGGTGGAGGTGAACTGGAACCTTTTATCGAAAGAGTAAAGAAAGGGTTGAATGAAAAGACTTCCTTGCTGTATCTGAATCAACAGTACGAAAAAGGAAAAATGAATAAAAAGCAATTATTGGCTTATAAGGTCGCTTTAGATGATGCTTACGATCAGAAAAAAGCAGAGCAGGTAAAAAAAGAATTACTGTCTCAGGTCACCGAGAAAGATAAATTGAAAAAAGAATTCTGGCCCTTGTTTGAAGACGGTACTTGTACGGTTGGAACTCCCGATTTTAATTTGATATTGGCCAATATTCCGACTTTTGAAAAAAATATAGGGAAAGAAAAATTGGATGAATTTTTATTCTCTGCTTATAGCCGGGCTTTGTCTCCACACCTTTATGGAAATAAAGAAAGACAAACCGTATCTTTGGATGAACTGAAACAACAGATCGGTAAATTGGATCTTCAGAAAAAGAACGATTTGTTGTCTTTATGTGATATCGCCGGATTGGTGGCTCAGGGAGATGTGAATCAGTTGGTATCTAAAGTGGAAGAAAACGCTGCTACATTGACCGGAAACGATTTATCGTCTATGCTGATGGCTTTCGGAGCTATGCGGGATAAAGCGACTAAGGCAGATTATAACCGTATGGTTGCTGCCGCTGAAAAAATGATGGCTAACCCCGCTAATAGCGAAATGAAAAATTACCTGGAATATTATGTGGAATCCTGGAAGAATTTAGCTCATGTAGGGGTTAATTTTCAGGACTTGACTTTTGAACAGGCAGTAGAAAAGGCTGCTAAGATGCGTAAACAGATTTTTGTCGACTGTTATACTTCCTGGTGTGGGCCTTGTAAATATATGAGTAACACTGTTTTCCCACAGGAGAAAATGGGAGATTATATGAATCCGAAATTCATTTGTGTTAAATATGATATGGAAAAAGGAGAAGGACCTGAATTAGCTAAAAAATTCGGTGTTCGCGCTTATCCTACTTTTGTCATTTTGAATACGGATGGAACCGTGCGTCATAAATTTGTCGGCGGTGGTGAACCGGACCGGTTTATCGAACGGGTAAAGGATGCTTTCGACGATAATAAAGCAACCGGTGTACTGGATGCAAAATATGCAGAAGGAGCCCGGGATAAGGAATTCCTGGCTAAATATGTGGAAAGTTTGATTTCTATGTATTCTCCGGATGCTTCGAAAGTAGCTGCAGAATTGTATGGACAACTCACCGATGAAGAGAAAGTATCGGCTGATTATTGGTTTATTTTCAATAATCCTGATTTAGCTCCGGCAGGCTCTGAAGCTTATGAATATTTGTTGGCAAACCGGGAGAAGTTTGCACAAAATAATACGGAAGAAGCTGTCGATAAACGACTGTCCAGCGGGTATCAACGTAAATTGATGATGATTTTCTACGGACGGGATAAATCGACAACAGCTGCCGACCTGGATCAGATGAAGAAAGAGATTGTCGGTCTGAAATTGAAAAATGACAAATCATTGGTAGGGCAGATCAATATCGCTAAAGCACTCTTAGCCAATAATCCGAATCAGCTGCTTACAGTCTGTGAAAAAGAAGTGAATAACCTTTCTCCGGAAGAATTCCCATTCTCGATAATTGCCGGAGCAAAAGAAAAAGCTACTCCTCTGCAGATCAACCGTTGGAAAAAGATCGGTCAGAAACTGGTAGCCAAATGTGAGGATAAAGACATGGCAAAGCAAATGGAACAATATATCGAATCTATGTTTGCTAAAAAGTAGGTAAATAGTTCTGTCCGAAATAGAAGCGAAGCTGTGTGAATCGAGCATTCACACAGCTTTTCTTTTGAATTTTTAGAATTAACTATGAACTCCTTGCTTTCTAATCCTCTAAAAAGCATTATTTTTGTTTTTCATTGGCAGCTTAGGATGAAAACAAAAGAGGAAATATTCATAGAACAAATTAATCTGAAAAGGCGGGAAGCCTATCACGAATTATTTCGGAGATTTTATCGGTCTCTGGTGATATTTGCTCTGAAATATATTGACGAACAAGGAGAAGCCGAAGATATCGTACAGGAATTATTTGTCTCTGTATGGGAAAAAGAAGAGAAATTTATGTCTTATGCCAGTTTTCGGGTGTTTCTCTATAATGCTGTGCGTAATACTTGCCTGAATCGGATAAAGCATAAAAAAGTCGAGGAAAAATATGCCGCTTACAGACAGTTGCATCCTGAGAATCCGGAACTGGACGATTATGATATCATGGAAGAAGAGATCTATCGAGGGCTTTTCAAGACGATAGACGAGTTACCACCCCGTTGTAAAGAAATATTTTTACTGCATTTGGATGGAAAGAAAAATGAAGAAATAGCCGCCCAGTTAAAAATAACTTTGCTCACAGTCAAAACACAGAAAAAAAAAGCGCTTCGATATATTCGTGAAAAAATGCAAGATTTTGGCTTGTTGTATATTTTGTTGATCTAGAGAATGTTGGTTGTAAAAAATCCTATTCCTGTTTTTTAACATTCATTTTTAACTTTTTTGCGTACCCCTTTTGGCATCTCTTGTTGTCTTTATGTAAAAGAAGTGAAAAATGTCTGAAGTGAACGATCCTATTATTCAGTTGATTGAAGAGTACTTATCCGGGGAGATGGAAGATGTCCGGAGAGAGGAATTGACGGCTTGGCTGGATAAAAAGGAAGAAAACCGGCTTTTTTTCGAGCGGTTGATACAAGATGGTACATGGGAACAACGGTGGAGACAATGGGAAAAGATCGATACCGAAGCTGCTATCCGGCGTTTTGATCGGTGTACCCGATTGGACCATGGAAAAAGAGCATATAAACGGTGGGTTGCCGCAGTCGCTGTGGCTGCATTGTTATTATTGGCCGTCGGTTTTTCACTTCGGCAGTTGATGAACCGTACGGAGGTAGCTCCGGTTCTGGTGGAGAATATCCTCCCGGGAAGCGATAAAGCTATATTGATTTTGGCAAATGGCGAAAAGATGAAGCTGGAGAACAGCGATTCTTTGCAAGTCGATTTGGGAGCAGGAAACCAATTGGTGAACAAAGATAATCAGTTGGTTTATCAGGGAGAAGAAACCGGGGAATTGCAGTATAATGAATTACAAATACCCCGGGGAGGTGAATATCAGGTAAAGCTGGCAGATGGGACGATAGTCCGTTTGAATTCGGGTTCCTCATTGAGGTATCCTGTCGCTTTCGGAAAAGAGAAGCGTGAAGTGGTGCTGAAAGGAGAAGCTTATTTTCAGGTGGCTAAAGGGAAGGCTCCTTTTTATGTGCAGATTGGAGGGTTGACTGTGAGAGTATACGGGACTGTTTTTAATATCAACAGTCATTATTGCGATCGTATACAGACGGCTTTGGTAGAGGGGAAAGTAAGTATCCTTCTAGGTGGGAAGGAATTTATGATGAATCCTTCACAATTGGCCGATTTCGATGTATCGTCCGGGACGCTGGATATCCGGGACGCTGATCTGACACCTTGTTTGGCTTGGACAAAAGGACTTTTTATTTTTAATAATCAGACCCTCGGACAGATTATGTCGACATTGTCTTTGTGGTATGATATGGAAGTATTTTTTCAGAATCCAGTATTGGAGCAACTCCATTTCACCGGATGTGTCAGACGTTATGAAGCGATCGATAATATTCTGAAAGCATTGTCCGAGAGTGTGGGCGTGAAAATAAATAAACAAGGCAAGACATTAACTGTTAGCTACTGATTCTTTTTGCGGAGAAAATACGGAAGGTAGTGGCATACCTTCCGCATACTAAGAAGACGAATAAAGTATTGTTCCACCAATCTTTATTCAGATTGTTAAATTAATAACTACCAAATTTATGAAAAAAATCTGGTTTTTGCTCAAATTTTTTGAGCCTAAAAGATGTAAAATCTGGAATGTAATGAAATGGTGTGTCATTTTCACTGTTTTTCTTTCCTTTAGTGTATCGGCAGAGATCGCTGCGCAACAAGAGAAAGTGAATTTGAATCTTTCCAAAGCTAATTTGCAGACTTTATTTCAGGAAATTCAGCGTCAGACAGGGCTTTATTTCGTGTATAACGAGGAACTTTGTAATACTTTCGGAGAGGTGAATGTGAATGCAAAGTCGTTGTCGGTGAAACAAGTACTGGACGATATTTTCCGGGATAAAGAACTGACTTATTACTTTGAAGATAAGATTATTGTGGTGAAGGCTGCACTACCGCAAGCGAAAGAAGAACAACGTAAAATTACCGGTAAGGTTATGGATGCGGAGGGGAGTCCTCTGCCGGGAGTTGGGATTGTGATCGAAGGTACAACAATGGGTGTTTCTACGGATGTAGACGGTAAGTATACGCTCGAATGTCCTCCGACAAAGGATTTGGTTCTGGTATTTTCTTTTGTGGGTATGAAGCTCCACCGGGAAGTTGTCGGTAATAAAACTGTAATCGATGTCAAAATGGAGGAGGATGTACAGCAGATGGATGAGGTCGTGGTTACCGGTATATTTACCCGTAAGAAAGAAAGTTTTACCGGTTCAACGGCTACCTTTAAAAAAGAAGAGTTGAAAATGGTCGGAGCTCAGAATGTGATTCAAAGCTTGAAGACGTTGGATCCTTCTTTTGTAATCATGGAAAATAATGATTATGGTTCCGATCCGAATAAATTGCCGGATATCGAGATTCGGGGTAAAAGTAGTATCGTGGGGTTGCGTGAAGAATATGATACGGATCCCAACCAGCCTTTATTCATTTTAGATGGTTTTGAAACCGATCTGAAAACAGTTGTCGATCTGAATATGGACCGGGTAGCTTCCGTAACGATTCTGAAAGATGCTGCATCTACAGCTTTATATGGTTCTAAAGCTGCCAATGGTGTTGTCGTTATCGAAACCAAACAACCGGAACCGGGAACTTTTCGGGTGACTTATAGCGGTAATTTCTCTTTGTCGATACCGGATCTGACGGATTATAACCTCATGAATGCTCAGGAAAAGCTGTTATTTGAAGAGAAAGCAGGTTTTTATAAATCAGCTTATACTTATGATGCTCAGGAGCAACTGTTTCTCGATAGTTTGTACAACCTTCACATGTCCAATGTGGCCAGGGGAGTCAATACCTATTGGTTGAGCGAACCTTTACGGGTAGCGTTGGTACATAAACATAATATTTATGCGGAAGGGAGAGACGAGGCTGTACGTTATGGGTTGGGAGTTACTTATAACGGTACGGATGGTGTAATGGAACATTCCGGGAATGACCTTATCGGATGTAATTTCGACCTGACTTACCGGAAAGGACAATTCCGTTTTTATAACAAGATGTCGTTCGATTACTCGAAAGAAGATAACCCTACGGTCAAATTTTCAGAATATGCCAATGCAAATCCCTATTTTGAGAAAAGAGATGCAGATGGAAAAGTAAATCGTTACCTGGAAGAATATTATACGGTAAATCAACAACATTATACGATTGAGAATCCTTTGTATAATGCGAGTTTGAATAGTTTCGACCGGGCCAAAAAGGTGAATTTTGTCAATAATTTCAATGCAGAATGGCGTCCTGTAGAGACGGTGATGGTGCGTGCACGTGTCGGTGTGGGAAAAAATGTCAGAAAAGCGGATAAATTCCTTTCTCCTCAACATACTTCTTTCGATTTGAGTGCAAAAAATCAGAAAGGTAGTTATACTTCTACTCAGAACGATACTTGGTATTACGATGGAGAGTTTACTGCCACTTTCGGAAAATTATTCGCCGATGTACATCAGGTAAATGCTGTAATCGGAACAAATTTCCGTTCTTCAGAAGCAAAAAGTGAGGAATATAAAGCGGTTGGTTTCCCGAGTGGTGATTTTACCCGTCCGTCTTTTGCTACCGGTTTCCCGGATGGTAGCAAACCCGAATATACAGAAACCGTAACTCGTTCGAACAGTTTTTATCTGAACTTTGGATATGCCTATGACAATCGTTATTTATTGGATGCTAATATCCGTATGGATGGAGCTTCGGTTTTCGGAAGTAATAAACATTATACCGAAACTTGGGCTGTCGGACTGGCCTGGAACCTCCACAACGAGTCTTTCCTGAGGGAGGTCGATTGGATCGGGATGATTAAATTCAGAGCTTCTATCGGTAATCCGGGAAATCAGAATTTCGATGCATACCGTTCGTATACTACTTATTCTTTCAATAACTGGATTTCTAATAATTTCGGGACTAGTGTGCTGATCGATGCTTTAGGGAATCCCGATTTAAAATGGCAGAAAACGATAGACAAAAATATCGGTGCCGACCTGTCCTTTTTCAATAATCGGTTTAATATTAATTTCGATTATTACCAGAAAAAGACAGATCCTTTGTTGGCAGTCATCAGCGTCCCTTCTTCTGTCGGAACCAAAACGGTCACAACCAATATGGGGGAACAGTGGAATACAGGGTTTAGCGGTACAGTGAAATATTCCCCGATCTATCGGCCGAAAGATCGGATTAATTGGACATTGAGTCTGAATTTCCGCCATCAGAAGGCAGAATACCGGAATATCGGGAATAGTCTGGATCAGTTTAACCAGGAAAATAAAAACTCCAGTCTGGACCGTTATTATGACGGAGGAAGTCCTACGGCTTTGTGGGCTGTACGTTCTTTGGGAATCGACCCGGCAAACGGACAGGAAGTTTTCGTGAAAAAAGACGGTACTTATTCCTATACTTATGATACCAAAGATGAGGTGAAAGTGGGTGATTCCGAGCCGGATGTAGAAGGAGTGATCGGAAGTACCTTATATTATAAAGGTTTTTCTTTTTCCGTTCATTTGCGTTATAGCCTGGGAGGAGATGTATTCAATAAAGCTTTGTACTCCAAGGTAGAAAATATATCCGAGACAAATCTGAAATACAATCAGGATAAACGTGCGTTATACGATCGTTGGGAAAAGCCCGGACAACATGCCCGGTTTAAGAAAATTTCTCTGACTGAGACGACGCCGATGTCTTCCCGTTTTGTCAAAACAGAGAATTTTTTGAAAGGAGAATCTTTTTCTGTCGGATATGACTTCCCGAAGGAATGGATTGAAAAAATCGGATTTTCTGCCTTAAGACTTCAAGCGAATATGAACGATATTTTTAGAAAATCAAGTGTTAAGGAAGAGCGGGGTATCGACTATCCGTTTGCCCGAACCGTATCTGCATCAGTGTCTGTAACTTTTTAATTCTGTGAATTATGAATATCAA
>ERZ1643247.2873-NODE-2873-length-12929-cov-26.057403_pt1 | contig 12929 bp, 13 predicted proteins | sample MGYA00579264_ERZ1643247 | MGnify/ENA primary metagenome ERZ1643247 (study PRJEB29033, sample SAMEA4952262) | chicken gut metagenome | biome: Broiler Chicken; feature: Gastrointestinal Tract; material: Caecum | place: Ireland | collected 2018 | study: Broiler... | reverse complement strand
AAAATATTTTCGTTTAAGTGTTGTTAATGTCAAGTAGAAATTGCCAGCCTTGGGCAAGCCCCGCGGCTTGGCAATTTATTTTTTCTAGCCTTTTGAGTGCTAGGTCATTGACCGATTGCCCACATTCCCACAGGCAAGCATTTTCTACGAAGAAATGCCTGTGGAAATGATGGACAATCTTTGAAATGATGGAAAAGTCTTTGAAGAAAATCAAGCAAGCAACACAAGACTTTACCACATTACAACAATGACTGGAATTGTGGACAGCACAAGTCAAGAAAGCAGGTGCAGTTTGCCCACAATACCACACTCACGATTATTACGATTACGCCAAAAAGAAAATCAGTCAGGCTTCGTATAAGTCAAAAGCAAATGTTTTCTTTTAAGATACAGATAACGAAAATAGTTTTTACATTTCTTAAAAAGAGTTAATTTGTTTTTCCCATTTTCCTTTTTCAGCAATCGTTTTTGTTTAATATCTTGTTTCTTTAAAAGTCTTTTTTGTTTTTTCATAGACTTTAAAGATTGTTTGAGATTTAAAATTTGTTGCTTGTTTTGATATACCAATATCTTATCATTTTGTTTTTCAACTTTCTTGTATCTCTTTTGATGTTTCTTATCTTCTTTATCTATCAAATGAAAAGCATTTTTTAAATTTTTATCAATATACTTATATATCTTTTGATTAGTTTTTACAGTGACAAAATCGGCAGTATCAACTGTCAAATAGTAAGATTTATAAAACTGTTTTAATGTTTTATCAATTAACTTATTTTTATTAAAATTCATTAACTTGCTTTTCTCCTTTGATAAAAATTATCTGGTAGTTCATCATCAAACTTTTTCAAAAATTCAATATAACCTTTAAAACTTTCTTCTGTTGGTTCAGCAACTTGAATATCAATATCTTCTTCAAAATGCCCATCATAAAATTTAGGTTTGCAACTTTGAGAGTTATAACAAGCAAAAACATTATAATCAGCAACAATTATTTCTTCTGTATAGCAACTTGTATCTTTTTTGCCTGATTGCATATATTTATCAAACTGACTTGAATTTTCAATCTTTCTAACAAGCCATTTCATTTTGCAAACTTTACCAAAAACATCATACTCTAAATCGAGTTTAACAACTTCAATAAAACTTGCAAGTTCTCTAATGTTTACATCAATGAGCATAGGTCTTTGTGTATCAATAAAAATATCAATATTGTCATGCCCATGCTGTTCATACCAACGACTTTGCCATTCTGGAAAATACATTGACATACGAGAATTAAGATATTTTTGTCCCTCTTGAATTAAAATACATTCATAAGGAAAATTAAAATGTGTTTTGACATAAGAATTTGAAAAGCCAAGTCTATATGGGTTTATTCTTCGGCTTAAACGCGGACTATACCCAAACTTGCGGGCGACTATATCATAGTTAGCACTCAAACAATGCTTAGGTATAGTCTTAATGTTTTCAAAGCCATTTCTTTGCTTGTCAAATAACTCCAATTGCATAGCCCTAGTCCTTTGCCTATCAAAAGCAACTTCTCGTCCTAGGTGAGTCATAAGACAGGTCTTGCCAGTTCGTGGTGGAGCAAATATTATTGTTATCAACTACAACTCACCATTAAGCAACCAAATTAAGTTCAGTTGTTTCTACATCATCTTCAATAGGTGTACAAGTTCCATTTTCAAAATCGTAATATAAGGTAACACTGTCATCTTTTGAATTTGATATCTTTACTCCACCTTCAACTTCTTCAAAGGTATCCCATTCTTCTGAAGCATAAATCTTTGTTACAGTGTTGCTAGTGCTGTCATACAACAAAACCCCAGCTCTATTACTGTCTTGCTTTGACTCGGAAGTGGTGATAAGATAATTTCCATTTGCCATTCTAAAATGCTCATTGTAACGGAATTGAGAGTTAGAAGAATTTTCATTTTTAAATAATTGCACCCTTTCATCAGTTACTAAATCATAAACATAAACTGAGGCAATAGAACCCTTAGATAAATATTTATCATTACCAACTTCTTCATAATATGAAGTACTAAATCTGCCAGCATTTGATGCCTTATAACTATCAGTTTCAGCATTATAATATACAGAAGGCATATTGGTTCCATAGATAATACAATTGCCATTTGCTGCTATTTTTATAGAACTATATCCATAACCATTTAATGGAGTAGAATCAAGAGTATAAACTTCTGTTAAAGTTTTATTTATTACATCGTAACAGTATAAATATTTCATACGAATATCGTTGTTAGAAGATAAAAATATTTTTTCATCACTATATTTAATAAACTTATTAGTATAGCTTGAAGTTGAGTCAACAAGAGTAATTGTTTGCGTTGAGTTGTTATATAGTAATAGACCAGAAGATGGGCGTGTTGAGCTAATTAATGCATCGCCATTTGGCAATTCATACCCATAGCGCCAATTATATTCTTCATCAAATATTTGTGTTAAAGTTTTTTCACTAGCATCATACAAATATATACCTGGGTCAGAACTTGAAGATGATGATGTTAAAATATCTCCATTGCTCAAAGTAATCTTATTTGATTTTAAATTAACTTCAAATAGCGCAGTGAAAGTGGTGTTTTCTGTAATTTGATAAGTACTTAAATCAACTATATCTGTTCCATTTACTGTCCAACCCTTGAAAGAAAAATTCTCTTTTGTTGGAGTTCCAGGACTAGCAACAGTACTATCTTTTAAAACTGTTTGTGTTTTATATTGAGAACCTTCAACCATGAAAGTTACATCATAATAATAAATTATATCAGCAACAAAAGTTGTATCTGCATAAATCTTATAAGTTGAAACGTCAACAATCTCATCATTTACTTTCCAACCATTAAAAATTTTGTACTTAGTGTTTTCGATTTCCACATCATCAGCGCATTTTCCATTTTTTACTTGTTGTGAAGATTTAACTTCATCTTCATACATGAATGTAACATCATAAACACTAGAAAATACAGCAACAAATGTAACATTTTCTTCAATATCGTAGGTATAAGGGTCAACGATTTCTTCCGTTCCCTTAACTTTCCAACCGTCAAAGGACTCGGTGTTCAATTTATCATTTGTAACTTCGTTTGGGTGAGTTCCCTTTTTAACACTTTGAGTTGAAACAATTTCATCATCAATCTCAAAAATTACAGTTGCAAAATTTTCTCTTTCAAGAGTGTCAATAATACCTTCCAACTTTTCGATTTCTTGTTGTAAAAGAGTTATTGTGCTACTCAAACTTACAATTTGTTGGCGCAATTCTTGCACTGTCTCTTGCAAAGATGCATTCGCTATTTCCAATTCAGAAATTGTTCTATTTAAGGAATCAATTTCACTTTGCTTTTCTGCTACTTCATTTTGAAGTTGAACTTTATCAGCTTCAGCAGTTTCTAAAAGTCCGTTGATTCTTTCAATTTCAGCCTTATCAATTTCACTCTGACTCTCAAGACGAGATTTTTCTTCTTCCAAAATGTCAATTTGAGAATTTAATTCATCAATTTTATCTTCCGCTTCTTCTTTTTCATCTGAAATTTTTTGAACTTGTTTTTTATAGTCTTCAATAGTTGCTTTATTTTCTTTATCTAAAGCTTTTAAATCATTAACTTGAACAATTAACTCATTATTGTCATCAATCAATATTTCAATCTTATCTCTAAGTTCATTTACAAGTTCAACAGTGCCAGCGCTATCTTCATATTGGGATGAGTCTTTGATATTATAATATTGAATACCAAAATAAATTCCACAGGCACTGCCAGCAAGCAATATCAACATAACTATTGAAATAATTATTTTCTTCGCCATAATTTTTCCTTTTAAACCGCTTCATCAGTAAGCAGTGGAGTAGAATTATAAATTTCTTCTATAATTCTCAAATCAAAACTATTTACTTTCACATATTCATTTAACAAACCAATATTTTCATTTGTAGCACTTGTCGAAACAACAAGTTTAATATTTGAAGCATAGAAAGTAAATTCGACTTTTATATTAATTGTATCTTTGTAATTTCCATCAACATCATTAAAGTAAATATTTTTACTACCTTGTAATCTTGCATTTGCAGAAATTGTTTCATCACAAGGACTATCATTTATCAACAATGTATAATTATTTTCACTTCCATTAAATTCCATTGAAGTTGCATAATTTGTTTCATAATAATAAGTTCCAATTTCATTGTCATAATACCAAGCAATTTCACGAGAAAGATTGTATTCATAATAATTAAAATCTTCATAAGGTATATGTTCTTCCATTGTACCATTGACAGTGCTGTAAGTTGAATAATAATCGTATGCTGTATAAGCCATAAACACACCACTAAAAAACCATACTAAACATAGCAAACAAATAACTACAGGATTTATTTTTTCTGCTTTTATTAAGGCAACTAAAACTACGCCAAACATAATAATGATTGCTATTGTTATAAAAGTATCAAACATTTTGCACCTCCAAATATTCAATTTCTATATTGTCAGGAGCATTAACTTTGATATTCTTATCATACATTGTAAAAGTTTTTGTTTCGGTTGAAGTTAAAGTTATTTCTTCAACATTTAAACCACCAAAAGCATTTTCGCTAAAACCTGAAACATTTATTTTTTGATTACCTAAATAAATATTATCCAAATCTAAACTCAATAAATATCTCATATTTTTAAATTCACTTAAATACTCAATACATTGTGATTGAAGTTTTAAATAATATTTGCCATTTTCATAATCAAAAGTAAAATCTGCAAGTTCAAGATAATATTCAGTTTTTGCTTGCCAATAATCTTCGTTTTCCATATCACCATACAAAGACCAAGTAGAATCACCTAAATATGAATTAAACATACTTTGATTTGCAGAAATCAAACCATTACTTGTCTTATTCACATAAACTGAAACATAAACCCAATTCTCTTCGGTTGTAGGAGTAGTAGAGAACTCTTTACCATCAAAAAGAAATACATTATAGTATTTTGATAAATCAACTGTTATAACCCTTTCTCCATCAGGCAATGATTTAACAACATCATACAAATCACATAACAACATTGCTGTATTATAATTTGTTCCACGGTCTACCCATAATGTTTTATATTCGTTTGTTTCTCCTTTTTCCTGAATCAAACAAAGTTGTCCATCCATATCATAAATCCACTTATTCATATCTTCTAGACTATTTGTTGCAGAAAAAGAAACTCCATCACTTGTATTATAGTAAACACAATTTTCCATTTGATAATAGTTATAACTATAATTCCAATAATTCGTGTTTACCTTTTCACTATAACTATAACCATTTTGAAATTGAACACCTGTTGAATATGCGTATTTGTCGCCATAACTTCCATCTTCATTTTTCTCTGGTATGCTTACATCAGTGTAGTAATCCCACCTTGCACCAAAATTCTCAATACCATTTTCATAAGCATTTGAAAAATATTCAAGATTAATAAAATATTTTTCATCTTCGCTGTATGTTGCTTCATCAATATAGGAAGTAGTTATTGTCACGTTTCCAGAAAGAAACATAAAATAATACATTCCCCAACAATTTAAAGCAAGACATATCAAGAAAATTGGGAGATAACACCAAAGAAACTTTTTCATTCCATCACTCATAATTTTCCTTTTAAATAAAAAGCACTAAAATAAGAATATGGAACTCTTAAAATAGTGCTTTTTCTCGACTTTTAATCTTAAATTATCCAAAATAAAATAATCAGTGCAATTATTATTATAATTGCTAAAATCATTCTAAACATGGACTAACCAACAATAAACATGCTTGCAGTTTCAACAACATCTTCTACTGGCTCAACTATCTCTTTTGCGGTGCCAAACCATTCAACGATTTGCTGACCAAAAGAGATATCATTGACTGCACTGGCTATGCCTATAACAGTACAAAACACTGCAACTGCAATTACTATGCCTAAAAGCACTAAACCAATCTTTTTCAAAATTTCAACTGCCATTTATTCTCCTTTATTTAGTTTTTTCTAACAACACACAACTTTCGCCTTTTGGAATAAGTCCACGTTCGCCATTGCGGAGAGTATATTTAACTCGAACTGCATCCAAATATTTTGCTGTGCTGTATGTTTTTTCATCGACTTTATACTCTGTTCTTGTTGGATTTTCTCCAAACCCATTATCTTTGCTAAAATCATCTTCATCACAACTAATTACATCTAAAACAAACTCTTTTTCACGTGCAGGCCATTTAATCTTGCCATCTGCACTTTCTCCTGCTTCTCTTGCTTCTCTAATGAATTTTCCTAAAATAATTCCATTTTCTCTAACTGGTTTAACATTATTTGCCATTTTCTTAATCTCCTTTTTACTAAAAATTTTTTAATTTCATAAACAAAAACAAATTATCTGCATATTGCGGTTTCAAATTGTTTTCATTACACCATTTTAAATAACTATTAAAATCACTCATATTTTTCTCCTAAAATCAACTTAAACTATTGATTGCGTGCTAGTGAACTTTACACAGACTTACAGTTTTATTCAGTTGTTTAAAAAGCGAAGTCAATTTTTGTTGCGACATCGCAATTTGGTTATTAATCTAATTTATTTTGTTTTGCGTTTATAACGTGGATGCTTTGCCTTAAAAGCCTTATTGCAATCTCTTTGATGGTCAAGATAACCAGCACGATAAACCATATCATCATGTGTCAATTTTTGTCCTGTTTCTCTAATGACACCGCTTTTCATTTGTCTGGCATATCTTTTCGCTTTTTCAGCAGGGTTTCGCAATATAAAGCCAGTCGCAGTTCTATAAGCCATTAATTCCCCCTTTTCTCAAATTCTTTTAACCGATTATCGACTTGGAATCGGTATAAGGAAAACAACATTGAAGCAAAAAATAAAAGTTCTATCCTTATGAATACAAGAATAAAACTTTACATTTTGCTTTTTTATTTTAAAATTTTTGTTAAATTCCTTTATTAATAAATTGAAATATGGTAAAATGTTTATATGATTAGAATAACAAAAGATTGGGCAAATCGCTTAAAAGGCGAATTTCAAAAGGACTATTTCAAAAAATTGCAGGCGTTTTTGGAAGAGGAATATTCCACTCGTGAAATCTATCCAAAAATGGAAAACATATTCAATGCACTAAATTATTGCCCTTATGATAAGGTGAAAGTTGTCATAATTGGTCAAGACCCATATCACGAACCACATCAGGCGCATGGGCTTTCTTTCTCAGTGGAGGAGGGTGTTGATTTTCCTCCGTCACTTGTTAATATCTTTAAGGAAATTGAGGATGACCTTCACATCAAAGTGCAAAATTCTGGAAATTTAATTAGGTGGGCAAAACAGGGCGTTATGCTTTTGAACACCACTTTAACGGTAAGGCGAGGGCTGGCAAATTCGCACCGCGGAAAAGGTTGGGAAAATTTTACCACAGAGGTAATAAAACAACTTTCAGCGCGCAAAGACCCAATCGTTTTTCTTTTGTGGGGTAGCAATGCACAAAGTTTTGCACCGCTTATTGAAAAACAACATCTCGTTTTAAAAGCACCACATCCAAGTCCGCTTTCTGCTTATCGAGGCTTTTTCGGTTGTAAGCACTTTTCAAAAACAAACGAATTTTTAGCCCAAATAGGCAAAACCCCAATCGATTGGAGTTAAACAAAAAACCTTATGTTAGCAAAAACAACATAAGGTTTTATTTTATATAAGGCTTTTGTGTAATGCTTTATAAATATTCCACAACTTTTCTTTCTTCTTTTTTATTTCTTATTTCAAAAATAATCCGAATTAAAAGAAAAGTGAAAAACGAAAAGATAAGAAATAAGAGTACAAACAAAAAAATCCTCACTAAAGTAGCGACCAACTCGCCAATGAAATGCGAGTTGTGTTTGGTGGAAAGGTGAAAATGTTAAGGCGATGTGTTTTGCTTAAAATGCTTTAAAAAAATCATCCACTACTTTTCTTTTTTCTTTCTTATTTCTTCTTTCAAAAATAATCCGAAAAAGAAAAAATAAGAGTGAAAAAATAAAAAAGAAAAGTACAAACAAAAAAATCCTCACTAAAGTAGCGACCAACTCGCCAATGAAATGCGAGTTGTGTTTGGTGGAAAGGTGAAAATGTTAAGGCGATGTGTTTTGCTTAAAATGCTTTAAAAAAATCATCCACTACTTTTCTTTTTTCTTTCTTATTTCTTCTTTCAAAAATAATCCGAAAAAGAAAAAATAAGAGTGAAAAAATAAAAAAGAAAAGTACAAACAAAAAAATCCTCACCAAAAAGGTTCGGATTATTTTTGTTTGGTCCAGGTGGTGGGACTTGAACCCACACGAAGTTGCCCTCTCAGGGGCGACGCGTTAAGAAAACAGTCCAGTGGACTGTTTTTAGCCAAAGCCGAGAGTTGTTCACTCTCCGCCCGTAGGGGTTAAGTCCTGTGCGTCTGCCATGCGTCACAAACTGCACTTCATTTCAACTTTTGCCTATCGCCAAAAGTCTTACCATTCGCTTGTTTGTTCCTTTTCCCAAAAAATGTTGACATTTTTTGGGAGCCCTAAATAAAAAAGGCGGAATGTCATCCGCACCAAATTACTTTTTTAGTGGTGCCGATGATGGGAGTCGAACCCATACGTCCTTGCGAACTCGGGATTTTAAGTCCCGTGCGTCTGCCATTCCGCCACATCGGCACAATTTTTATATAGCAGACGATAAACGCCTGCTATTTGGAGGTACCACCCGGATTTGAACCGGGGAATAAAGGTTTTGCAGACCTTTGCCTTACCACTTGGCGATGGTACCATAAAAAATAAGACTTTGGAAGTAATTTTTAAAAACGCAACAAATTTTCTTACTCTCCTCAGTCTTTCCTTTTTCGTGTTTGCGTTTTCACGCTTTTGTTTTCCCTTTGGGATGGAGCGGAAGACGAGATTCGAACTCGCGACATTTGCCTTGGCAAGGCAACGCTCTACCACTGAGCCACTTCCGCAAGTTTCATCATATAGTCATATATTCTTTTGACCACATTTTTGATAACTGCCCTTTTAATATATCAAATTTTTTTCTAAAAATCAAGCGTTTTTCACCAATTTATTAAAATTTATTGATTTTTTCTTAAAAACTTATCCAAAATCATTGATATATGAAGATAAAACAAAGAAATTTTTTGCGAATTGAACTAAAAATTGGCGAAAGATTGCAGTTTTTCTTTACAGCGAGAAAAAATTGTGATATAATTTTGAAGATTATAGGAGATACTTATGAGAATTTGCGAAATTAAACCAGGTCATGTTGAAATTCAAGGCTTTATCGAAAATTTGAGAGATAAGAAAAGTATGCAATTTGTTGTGATACGCGATTTGTCTGGCAAGGTGCAGGTGACAGTTGTTAAAAGCGAAAAACCAGAAATCGCTGAAATATTTTCCCATGCCACACTTGAGTCCACTGTGAAAGTTGTGGGCGAGGCTGTTGAGAACGAATATGTTAAACTTGGCGGAATTGAAATTATTCCAGAAAGCGTGGAAATCACATCGCACGCAGACGCTCTTCCAATAGGTCCTGAAAGTTCGATTGACCAGCGCTTAGACTATCGTTGGCTAGATTTGAGGCAACCAAAAAATCAACTTCTTTTCATGGTTCAAACGGCTATGAACCAAAGTTTAAGAGAATTTTTGCTTAATAGGCATTTCATTGAAATACATTCGCCAAAACTCATTCCAACTGCCAGCGAAAGTGGCTCGGAAGTTTTTGAAGTAAAGTATTTTGACCGCAAAGCATATCTTGCGCAAAGCCCACAATTCTATAAACAAATGGCAATGGGCGCTGGGTTTGAAAGGGTGTTCGAGTGTGGTCCAGTTTTCCGTGCAGAAAAGTCGCACACCAAAAAACACGCCACCGAATTTACAGGTTTCGACCTTGAATTTTCCTTCATAAATTCCTTTGAAGATGTTATGAAATTGGAAGAGGAAATGCTTGCGTATATGCTGAAAAATTTGAAGGAAAAGTTTGGCGAGAAAGTGAAAGAAGTATTCGGCGTGGATATTGTTGTTCCAACTCTTCCTTTTCCTGTTATGAAACTTAGCGAAGTTTATGACGAACTCGAAAAACGCTATAACTTCAAAGTTCGCGACGAAGAAAAGGGCGATTTGACAACAGAGGCAGAAAGGCTTTGCGAGAATTTGGCGAAAGATAAGTTTAATCATGAATTTTTGTTCATCACAGATTACAGCGCTGAAAAAAGAGCCTTCTACCACATGAGAAAAAACGGTGTGCCACAAGGATATGACCTTATATGGAAGGGTATGGAGATAACCACTGGCGCACAAAGAGAACATCGCTATGAAATTTTGAAAAAGCAGGCAAAAGAAAAAGGCTTGGATAAGGATGTTGAGTTCTATCTTGAATTCTTTAAATATGGTATGCCATCACATGGCGGTTTTGGACTTGGGCTTGACAGAATGATTATGATCCTTCTCAATATTTCCTCAATTAAGGAAGGTATGTTCATCTTCCGTGGCCCAGACAGGTTGAACCCATAAAAATAGGAGAAAAGTATGAAAAAGTTAGATATTAAATTACTTCACGATGATGTTAAAAGTTATGTAGATAAAGAAGTTGTTGTTGCTGGTTGGGTAAAGAGTTGCCGTGGAAACGGCTCTTTCGGTTTCATCGACCTTAACGACGGCACAAGTTTCAAAGGCGTGCAAATTGTTTTCAACAAAGATAAAATCAAAAATTTTGAGATTGTGGAAAAACTTAACACTGGCTCTGCAATTATGTGCACGGGAAGTGTGGTTTTAACGCCTGAAAATAAGCAACCATTTGAAATTCAAGCAAACGGCGTCACAGTTATCAGTGCAACTGACAACGAATATCCTCTTCAAAAGAAGAAACACTCTTTGGAGTTTTTGCGTGAAATCGCCTATTTAAGACCACGCACAAATCTTTTTAACGCGGTTTTCAGAGTTAGAAGTGAACTTTCCTTCCTTTTGCATGAGTTTTTCAATAAGAAAGGTTTTGTTTATGTTCACACACCAATCATCACTTCATCTGATTGCGAGGGTGGAAGCGAACTTTTCCGTGTGACAACGCAGGATATTTACGACAAGGAGAAGAAATTTGACCCTAAAGACGAACTTTTTGGAAAGAAAACCTACTTAACTCCAACTGGGCAACTCGAGGGCGAGGCTTGCGCGGCAGCGTTTGGAAAAATTTACACATTTGGACCAACTTTCCGCGCTGAAAACAGCAACACCACACGCCACTTAAACGAGTTTTGGCACTTAGAGCCAGAAGTTTCCTTTATGGATCTTAACGGACTTATGGACCTTGAAGAAGAGATGATGAAATATATCATTTCTGGCATAATCAAAAAATGCCCAGACGAAATGGCATTCTTCAACAATTTTATTGATAAAGGCTTGATGGATAGGCTCAATAATGTTATACACAGTGATTTCGCTCACATAACCTACACTGAGGCGATTGAGATTTTGAAGAAAAATAACAACAATTTCGCCTACAAAGTGGAATGGGGATGTGACATTCAAACTGAACATGAAAGATATTTAAGTGAGGTTATCTTCAAAAAACCTGTATTTGTGACAGACTATCCAAAAGACATCAAGGCTTTCTATATGAAAATCAACGACGACGGAAAAACCGTGCGCGGTTGCGACTTGCTTTTCCCAGGCATCGGCGAGGTAACAGGCGGAAGTGAAAGAGAAACTGACTATAATAAACTTAAAAAGATTATGGATGAAAAGAACTTGAAAGAGGAAGATTATTGGTGGTATATGAACCTTCGCAAATTCGGTTCTGTTGAACACAGCGGTTTCGGCTTGGGCTTTGAAAGAATTTTGATGTATATCACAGGAATTTCCAACATCCGCGATGTGATTCTTTTCCCAAGAACACCAAACAACTGCGAGTATTAATTTTAGATAAAAAATAAAAAAGTTAAAAAACTTATAAAAATCTATCAATTTTTCATAAAAAAATCAAAAAAATGAGCTTTTTAATAAATTTTTAATTAAAACAAAAAAATAAAGCCAAATTTACGGCTTTATTTTTAATTTTTAGCAATCTCTTAATTTTGAAAGGCCTGCTTTTTTCTTTGTAGTTAAGTTTAATATTACTTTTCCAAGATTGTTGTCATAGCATTTATTTACATAGTTGATATAACTTTCCTTATCCTCTTTTGGAAGGTTTGCACAGATTTTTTGGGTGTAGTTTGAATTTATGGCGTTGACAGTCTTTTTAAATTCAACATTTGGCAAATTTTTGTTAACTTCTCTAATGTATTCATTCACGGTGTAGATAACATCTTCAACTTTAAATCCGTAAGGCTGGTCGTCAACAAAAACAAGTTTGGTTTGATATGAAGTGTCGTCAAACTGGAAGGCAAGGCAAAATAGGAATGTGCGGGCGTATCCATGTTTTGTGGTGTAGGCGCTGTAAAATCTAATATACGAATTTTCCTTTTCGTTTGCGTGGATTGCCTTTTCTTGCACATCGATTTTATCCATAGCCTCTTTGCCAAATTTTTTAACAATGCTAGATAAAGAGATGTTGAATTGGTCGTGAGGCAATAATTCCTGCTTTTTTATTATTTTTAGCGCAATTTTTTCCATAAAATTTTCAATCACGTTTTGGTCAATATCTTCAATAAACATATTTTTCTCCTAAGTTTCCTTAGTTTAGCACAAAACATTTCCGCTGTCAAGGTCAACTTATACATAAGTTTTATAAAATTGCTTTGATCTGAATAATTTTATGAATAATTTATAAAATTTGGTAAAAATTGTTGACATTTAATGTTTGATTGATTATAATAATAAGGTCGAAATAAGCGGGCGTGGCGGAACGGCAGACGCGCATGTTTAAGGGGCATGTTCGAAAGAGTGTGGGTTCAAGTCCCACCGCCCGCACCAAA
>ERZ1643247.2871-NODE-2871-length-12939-cov-4.341431_pt1 | contig 12939 bp, 11 predicted proteins | sample MGYA00579264_ERZ1643247 | MGnify/ENA primary metagenome ERZ1643247 (study PRJEB29033, sample SAMEA4952262) | chicken gut metagenome | biome: Broiler Chicken; feature: Gastrointestinal Tract; material: Caecum | place: Ireland | collected 2018 | study: Broiler... | reverse complement strand
ATTATTTAAAAAAATTAAAGAAAAAAATAATGTACCAGTAATATTTCTAACCGCAAGAGACGAAGAAACTAATGTAGTAAAAGGACTAGATTTAGGGGCAGAAGATTATGTCGTAAAACCTTTTAAAGTAAGGGAACTAATATCTAGGATAAAAGTTGCTTTAAGAAGATATAACAAGATAGTGCAAAATCTAATAGAGTGTAAAGGAATTACGATTGATACAGAAAATAGAGAAGTCAAAAGTCAAGGTAAAATTGTGGAACTTACAGGATTAGAGTATAGAATATTACTAATGCTATTTACTAATAAAAATAAGTTGGTTACTAGAGAAATGCTTTTAGATAAAATATGGGATGTGGCAGGTAATTTTGTAAATGATAACACTCTAACAGTATATATAAAGCGTATAAGAGAAAAAATAGGAGATAGTGAAGGAAAGATTGTAAAAACAGTAAGAGGAATAGGGTATAGAGTAGATGATGAAAAAGAGTAGTGTAATTATTATTTGTATAATTAGTATAATTGGAATTTTAGCAATGATAGTAGCTACAAAGTATGAGTATGATAGATATAGAGAAGAATATAATACAGTAATATTCGAAATAATTGGTAATATAAAAGAAAAATATCCAAATATATCAGATGAGAAAATTGCAGTAATTTTAAATGGAGAAAAAAATCAAGAAAGCATAAATGAAGGAAAAACTCTTCTTGAAAGATATGGAATAAATAGTAGTGAATCTGCAATATTAAATATGGAAAGTGTATATAATCAAAGCTTAATATTAAATTCATTGATAATTTTAATGCTGCTATTGTTAATTATTTTGGTAAATATTATATATAAATATAAAGAGAAAAAAGAAATTAATAAAATAACAAAATATATTAGAGATATTAATGATAAAAATTATGAGCTAAAAATAAAAGAAAATGCAGAAGATGAACTTACAAATTTAAGAAATGAACTATATAAAATAACTTTAATGCTTAGAGAGCAGGCTGAAAATTCAGAAAAAGATAAGGAAAATTTAGCAATAAGTTTGTCAGATATATCTCATCAAATAAAAACTCCATTAACATCAATTACAATAATGTTGGATGAAATAAAAGAAAACAGTGAGATGGATGAACTAACAAAACAAAAATTTTTATTTGAAATAAGTAGGCAAATTGAACAAATAAGTTTTTTAACAATTTCACTTTTGAAATTATCAAAATTAGATGCAGAAGCAGTAAAATTTAACAATCAGAATATAAGGTTAGAAAACTTAATAAATGATGCAATCGAAACTTTAGAAATACCAATAGAAATTAAAAAACAAAATATATTAAAGAATATAGAAAAAGATTGCTGTGTACAAGGGGATTATAAGTGGACTTTAGAGGCAATAACTAATATTTTAAAAAATTGTATTGAACATACCGGAGAAGAAAAAAATATTTATATAAATGCAAAAAATACGAATATGTATACAGAATTAGAAATAAGAGATGAAGGAGAAGGAATAGATGAAGAAGATATAAAACATATCTTTGAAAGATTTTATAAAGGAAAGAACTCTGGGGAAAATAGCTTTGGAATAGGGTTAGCACTTTCAAAATCTATATTAGAAAATCAAGGTGCAACAATAAATTGTTATTCTAAATTAGGTGAAGGGACATCATTTAAAATTAGATGGATTAAATAAATTAGTCATTTAAAAGTCACTTTTACTATGTATAATAAAGTTAAATTAAATGAAAGGAATGTTATTTATGGAAATATTAAGAGTTGAAAATTTGACTAAAAAATATGGTAAAGGCGAAAGTGAAGTAATAGCAGTAGATAATGTAAGCTTTTCAGTTCAAAAAGGAGAATTCTTGGCAATAGTAGGTAGTTCAGGAAGCGGAAAATCTACATTACTACATTTACTAGGAGGGGTTGATAGACCTACATCAGGAAAAGTGTATGTTGATGGAAAGGATATATATACTTTAAATGATGATAATTTAGCAATATTTAGAAGAAGACAAGTAGGAATAATATATCAGTTCTATAATCTAATTCCAATATTAAATGTTGAAGAAAACATTACTCTGCCTTGTGATTTAGACGGAAACAAAGTGGATGAAGATAGATTAAACGATTTATTGAAAACTTTAAAATTAGAAAATAGAAAAAATCACTTGCCAAATGAATTATCTGGTGGGCAACAACAAAGAGTATCAATTGGTAGAGCATTAATTAATAATCCAGCAATAATATTGGCAGATGAACCAACAGGAAATTTGGATTCAAAGTCAAGTGATGAAATTGTTGAATTATTAAAAATGACGAATAAAAAATATAAACAAACAATAATAATGATTACTCATAATAAAGAAATTGCAAACGAAGCGGATAGAGTACTTACAATAGAAGATGGAAAGATTATTAAGGAGGTGTAGAAATGAAAATCCTTAATAAACTAACAATCAAAAGTTTAAAATTAAATAAAAAAAGAACATTGGTAACAATAATAGGTATAATTTTATCGACTGCTTTAATAACAGTTGTTGCAGGGATGGTAACAAGTGGACAGAGTACACTTAAGCAATATTCTATAGACACATATGGAGACTTTCATGCAGAATTTAAAGAAGTACCATTGGATGAATTGTCATATATTGAAGAAAATAGAAATGTAGAGGACTATTTTTTATCATCTGATTTAGGATATGCATATTTAAATGGAAGTACTAATCCAGATAAGCCATATGTAAATATAGTTGGTTATGATTCAGCTGGACTTACAAAAATGCCATTTACTATAACAGAAGGAAGACTTCCTCAAAATAGTGATGAGATAGTGATTAGTTCAAGTATAATTTATAATGGAGAAGTCAATTTAAAAGTAGGGCAAAAAATTAATTTGGATGTATCAAAAAGAACTCTAGAGGGTAAAGAGTTAAATCAAAAAGATATATATACAGAAGATGAAGAATTAGAAAAAATGTACAGCAAAGAATATACAATAGTAGGAATCATGAATAGACTTAATTATGATTTAGAACCATTTACAGCACCTGGTTATACAGTTATAACATTTTTAGATACAACAAATATAGCAGAAGATGCAAATATATTTGTAAAATATAAAAAAGATGCATTAAGAAATTATAAAGAAGTTACATGCAGTATATTAGGAATGAATGTAGAAAAGCAAAAGGAAGACCTATATATGGGATTAGATGAGCTTGTATATGGAGAAGAACCAGAAACATTAGGAAGTAAATATGGTTTATTGTTTAATACATCATTATTAAATTTCGAAGGCGTAGGACTTAATAATGCATATATGAGAATGCTATATCTAGTAGGAATTATCGTACTTGTAATAATAATAATATCTAGTGTTTTTGTAATTAGAAATAGTTTTGCAATATCTATCACAGAAAGAACAAGACAATATGGAATGCTTTCGTCAATAGGAGCGACTAAAAAGCAAATAAAAAAGAATGTACTATTTGAAGGATTTATATTAGGAATTATAGCAATACCACTTGGAATTTTACTTGGAATTATAGTAAATGTTATATTATCAATAGTATTAAATACTTTAATGAGAAATATATCTGAAGACTTTACATTTATATTTTCTGTACCAGTACTTGCTATAATTTTCTCAATAGTTTTAGCAGGAATTACTATTTACTTTTCTTGTATATCATCAGCGAGAAAAGCTTCAAAAGTATCACCTATTGATGCTATAAGAAGTAATACTGATATAAAAATAAAAAGTAAAAAAATAAAATCACCTAAAATAATTAAGAAAATATTTGGAATAGGTGGAACTGTAGCATATAAAAATTTGAAAAGAAATAAGAAAAAATATAGAACAACAGTTGTATCCTTGATTGTAAGTATAATGATATTTATATCTGTTACTTCATTAGTGCAATATGGTTTCGAAGTATCGAATATTACTTATAAAGAAGTAAAATACAATATTAGTATAAGCAGGGGGGAACAGACTGAGACTGAAGAAGAAACATATAAACTCTATCAAGAAATAGCAGAAATGGAAGGAGTAGAAGAATATTCAATTTCAAGAGTGCTAAATTTAAAATTAGATAAGAGAAATTTGAAATATACAGAAGATGGAAAAGAATATGTCGAAGGATATGGAAACGATTCATTAGAAGATGCTAATATTGCATATACAACAATCTATGCATTGGGAGAAGATGAGTACAGAAGATATATTGATGATTTAGGACTAAGTTATGATTATGCAAAAGATAAAGTAATATGGATGGATAATTATGAAAAATATGTTTATTACGGAGATAATGGAGAGTACAAAAAAGAAGTAGGACATATTTATAATTTCAAAAAAGGAGATAAGTTTGAAGCGAAAATATTGAAAGGTGAAGAGGAAACACCGGTAACCTTAGAAGTTGCAACTTTGACAGATAAAGCTCCTATGGGTCAAGAAATGACATCAGCTACAAATGGAATAATTATTGTTAGCGATGAATTTATCGAACAATATGATTGGCTTATAAGTATGATGTATGTTGATGCAAAAGATGCAGGAAAATTGGAACAAGAAATAAAAAAGAATTATCCTCATGTGGATTTATATAATATAGAAAATGAGGTCAAATCTCAAAACTCATTAATATTAATAATTGCAATATTCTTATACGGATTTATAATAGTAATTTCATTAATAGGAATAACTAATATATTCAATACAATAACAAGTAACATGAATTTGAGAAGTAAAGAATTTGCAAATCTAAAATCAATAGGAATGACGAAAAAAGAGTTTAACAAAATGATTAGGTTGGAAAGCATATTCTATGGAACAAAAGCAATTTTAATAGGAGTACCACTTGGAGTATTAGGTTCATATTTACTATATATGGCTTTTAGCCAAGGAATAGAAATGTCATATAAGTTCCCAGTTATGCCAACCATTGTGGCAATAATTGTAGTATTTGCGTTAATTGGCGCTATAATGAGGTATTCATTAAATAAGATTAATAAACAAAATATAATAGAAACAATTAGAAAAGACAATATATAGTATATAGTAGCAAAATCATGTTTTACTCTAAAATAAAGAGAGTATATAAAAAATAAATGGTTTATAATTCCCGGAGCAGGGACGCTCCGTACTTGAATTTAAAACCATTTATTTTTATTATATATATTTTATAATTAGAATAAATCATGTTTTCTATTTCAAGCGAGCGAAAGCGTGGAGTGAGCTGTGCGCCTCGTCCTCGAGGCGTGAAATAAGAAAACATGATTTATTCTAAGCAAAAATATTATTTATCCATTAGGTTTTTAATATATTGAACTTCTTCCTCCGCATTTAATCTCATGAAAATAGGTTCACCTTTTTCAATAACTTTTACATTCTTTATATCTTTGTATTCTTTTAAACTGTCCCAAGTAATGTCACTTAAAATACCTAATTGTCTTAACATATTTTGAGATGTTTCAAACATAAAAGGTGTGATTAGAATTGCAATTTCTCTAAGATTTGCAACTAAATGATACATACAAGATTTTAATTTTTCTATATCTTCTTCATTTTTAGCTAAAACCCAAGGAGAAGTCTCGTCTATATATTTATTTGTTCTAGCAACATAGTTCCAAATAGCTTGAATAGCATTTGCAATATCAAATTTATCGACTAAATTTGTAAAGTTAGTTATAACATCTTCAGAAGCTTTTTCTAATTCTGCATCTACTTCATTAGGTGTTCCAACATATTCTGGAACATGTCCATCAAAATATTTATTAACCATTGAAATAGTTCTATTAAGTAAATTACTTAAGTCATTACATAAGTCATAGTTATATCTTTCTACAAAACCTTCTGGAGAGAATAGACCATCTTGAGATAAAGGTAATTCTCTTAATAAGAAATATTTAGTAGCATCTAATCCGTATTTATCAATTAATTGATCTGGATAGATTACATTTCCTTTAGATTTAGACATTTTACCATCTTTCATCATAAACCAGTTATGAACGAAAATAGTTTTTGGTAATGGTAAATCTAATGCCATTAAGAATATAGGCCAATAAATTAAATGGAATCTAGCAATATCTTTTCCAACTAAATGTACATCTGCTGGCCAATACTTATTAAATAAAGAATCGTCTTGAGATAAGTAACCAAGTGCAGTTAGATAATTTGTAAGAGCATCTAACCAAACATAAATAACATGTTTAGGGTCACGTTCAACTTTAATACCCCAATCAAAAGATGTTCTTGTAACACATAAATCTTCCAAACCAGGTTTTATGAAGTTGTTTATCATTTCTTGCTTTCTGTATTCTGGAACTATAAAATCTGGATGCTCATCATAATATTTTAATAATTTATCTGCATATTTTTTCATGTTAAAGAAATATGCTTCTTCTTTCATTTTGATAACTTCTCTGCCACAATCAGGACATTTTCCATCTACTAATTGTGTTTCAGTAAAGTATGATTCACAAGGCTTACAATACCAGCCTTCATATTCTCCTTTATAAATATCGCCTTGATTTAAAAATCTTTCAAAAATTTCTTGAACTGCTTTTACATGATATTCATCAGTAGTTCTTATAAATTTATTATAATCAATTTTCATTTTAGCCCATAATTCTTTTGCAATATTTGCTTGTATATCAACATATTCCTTAGGAGATAAGTTACATTCTTTTGCTTTGTCTTGGATTTTTTGACCATGCTCATCAGTACCAGTTAGCATGTAAGTATCATATCCCTGAAGCGCTTTATATCTTTTTAAAAAATCTGCTAAAACTGTTGTGTAAGCAGTGCCTATATGAAACTTACCACTTGGGTAATATATAGGAGTAGTAACATAATATTTACTCATAAAAATCTCCTTTCTACATAAAAAATTATGACATTATTCTACTACAAAATTTACCAAAATGCAAGGGAAAGAAGCTACTTCAAGAATAAAGAAAAAAGAATAAAATTAATTTTTAATGTAAAAAATATTATAAAAAATTCAAATTTAATTGACAATTTTTAAAATATAGTATATACTATGTATATACAAAAAGGAGATGGTAAAATGACAACAACTATTCAAAAATGGGGAAATAGTCAAGGAATAAGAATACCCAAAGCACTTTTAGACAGTGTTGAATGGTCAGAAAATGAACAAATTATAATTGTTATTGATAAAGGAAAATTAATTTTAGAAAAAGCAAATCAACATAAGAGAAAAAACATAAAAGAATTATTTCAAGATTATAAAGATGATTATGAACCAATAGAAATTGATTGGGGAGAGCCTAAAGGAGAGGAAATATGGTAGAACAAGGACAAATTATAAAAATTAATTTTAATCCACAATCAGGGCATGAGCAAGCAGGCTATAGACCAGCAGTCGTTATAAGTAATAATATATTTAACAGAAAAACCAGATTATCTATTGTATGTCCAATCACAAATACAGATAATAAATTTCCTTTGCATGTTCCGCTAGATAATAGAACGAAAACAACTGGAGTGATACTATGTGAACATATAAAAGCACTTGATTTAAATAGTAGGACATATCAAATAATAGAAAATTTACCAAATGACATATTGCAAAATGTTATAGATATTATTTATTCTGAGTTAGAACAAATTAAATAATAGAAAATAAAAGAGCCTCAATAAAGAGGCTCTTAAAAATTTGAAAAAATTATATTTCCATTTGGCTTCCTAAAAAAGCTGCTGCAACAGACACAATTTCTTCTTCTGTCTTGCTCATTTTTGAAGAGGAATCTTTGCTTATTAAAGCAACACTTCCTATAACATCTCCATCAGAAATAATTGGAGCAATAACTTGAGGATTCATTTCTTTTTCTTTATTGCCTTTTTCAGTAATTAAAATAGAATTATTGCCGTCACCAATAAATTTTTGTCTATTTTCAAATACTTTCTCAAGGCTGCTACTTATTTTTTGCTCCAATATATCTTTTTTGGGAGTTCCTGCTACTGCTATTACTGTATCTCTGTCTGTTATTATGCTAATATGTCCAGTGATTTTATTCAAACTTTCAACATACTCTGTTGCAAAATTAGACAATTCACCTATAGGAGAATATTTCTTTAAAATTATATCACCATCTTTTTCTGTGAAAATCTCCAATGGGTCGCCTTCTTTTATTCTCAAAGTTTTTCTGATTTCTTTAGGAATAACGATTCTTCCTAAATCATCTATTCTTCTTACTACTCCTGTCGCTTTCATTTTTCCTCCTAATTTTTTCATTATATTGCTATTATGTGCATTACATGAAAATTTATGCAAAATTTTAAAATAAAATTATAAATTAACTAGATATGTGAAATTATTTATGCTATTATATTTGTATAATAGAAAGAAGGGAAAAAGATGATTGATTTTACAAACGCAATTGAAGAATTCAATAATTATAAAGGGTCTGAAAAAAAGAAAACACTTATATATGATAACAAAAAATATTTAGTAAAATTTCCTGACCCAGTCAGAGAAAAGAATAAAAACATTTCATATATTAACAATGCTTTTTCAGAATATGTGGGAAGTAATATATTTAAAATAGTTGGATTTGAAACGCAAAACACAGTGCTTGGAAAATATTTTTATAACGGAAAAGAAAAAATTGTATGTGCTTGTGAAGATTTTACAGATGATGAAAATATATTATATGAATTTGAAAGTTTAGCATTAAGTACAAATCCTGACAAAAAAATTGAAACAGATATAGAAGACATTATGGAAGTTTTAGATGAAAACAAGATGATTCATCAAGAAGAAATAAAAGAAAAATTTTGGGATATGTTTATTATAGATAGTTTGATTGGAAATACGGATAGACACAATGGAAATTGGGGATTTATTTTAAATAGAAATACTAAGGAAATTAAATTTTCACCAATATATGATTGCGGCTCATGTTTAAATCCAATGCTAGAAGATGAAGAACTAGAGAGAATAACGGAAATAGAATTGAAAAATTTAGCAATTAATTGCTATTCTTGCATAAAAGAAAATGGTAAGAAAATTAATTATATGACATTTATAAAAGAAATGAAAAATGAAGAATGTAATAGTGCAATAAAAAGAATATTTGATAAAATAGATATGAAAAAAATAAATAATTTTATAGATAGTATAGAATGCTTGTCTAATGTTAGGAAAGAATTTTATAAAAACATAATAGAAAAAAGATATTTGATATTAGAAAAAACAAATAAACAAATAGGGGGATAAAAATGGCTAGAAAAAAGAAAATAAATAAATTAAATGTTTTTTTAGGAGTAATGGTAATTATATTATTGATAGCTCTTTCAGTTGGAATATATGTATTAGTAAACAATCCAGATATATTGGGAAAGCAAGCGGAAAACAACGAAATTGTTAATAGTGAAGAGGGGGAAAATAAAATAGAAGAAGTGATACCGGAGGATACAGTAATCAATATAGTGGGAATTGGTGATAGCCTATGTCATAGCCAAAATTTTAAAGATGCATATAATAGCGAAACAGGAACATACGATTTTTCTCCAATGTTTAAAAATGTAACAAAATATATTGAAAGTGCAACAGTGGCAGTAGGAAATTTAGAAACGACTTTAGCAGGAGAAGAAAGAGGATATTCTGGATATCCAACATTTAATTCACCAGCTGAATTAGCGTATGATATGAAAGAAATGGGAATAGACATATTAACTACAGCAAATAATCATTGCATAGATAAAGGATATTCAGGTTTGGTTTCAACATTAGATAAATTAGATGAATATGGCATAGCTCATACTGGTACATCAAGAAGTGTTGAAGAACAAAATACAATATTATTTAAAGATTTAGAAGGAATTAAAACAGCTTTCTTATGCTATACTTATGGAACAAATGGAATTCCTATTCCAAGTGGTAGAGAATATAGTGTAAACTTAATAGATAAAGATTTTATGAAACAGCAATTAGATAAGGCAAAAGAAGAAGGCGCAGAACTTATAGTTGTTAGTATGCATTGGGGTTCTGAGTATAGAATTAAACCAACAGAAGAACAAGAAGAATTAGCAGAATTCTTAATAAAAAATGGAGCAGATATAATACTGGGAAACCATTCACACGTTCCAGAACCAATGGAAATGAAAGAAGTTACTTTAGATGATGGAACAAAAAGAGAAGGATTTGTAATATATTCAATGGGAAATTTCTTTTCTGCACAAACTCAAGAGTATACAAGAGATACTTTGATAGTAAATGTTGAAGTTAGAAAAAATGGACAAACTGGAGAAATTACGATAGATAAAGCAACCTATACACCAGTATATGTTTATGATAATGGTTCGAATGCAAAAGACAGATATGAATTGTTAGATATAGAAAATATAATATCTGAATATGAAAGTGGAACAAGTGAATATTCTGAATCAATGTACAATCTAATGAAAAGAGAACTTAAGAAAATAACTGAAATAGTAGGACCAGAAATAGATAATACTAAACAAGAAACAGAAGAAGTAGAAAATGAAGAACCACAAAATGTTACTTAAGAAATAAATTTTGGGGTATTCCTTAAAATTTAAAGTATATTACCAAAAATAAATATATGGTTTTAAATTCCCGGAGCAGGGACGCTCCGTACGGCTCGCTCGTCGCTCCCCTTGAATTTAAAATCATATTTTTATTTTTGTAAAAAATATGAAATATAAGGAACGCCCATAATATTTTTTTAGTGTTACATTTTGAATACATTAATTGACAAAAAACGACTTTAATATTACAATATTAATAGGTGAAAAATATGGTAAGAAAGTCGAAGGTATGGGTGTATATTTTAGTATCTTTAATAGCCGTAGCATTAGTTATAGCTATTATTTTTGGTATATATTACACAAGAAATGAATCATATGCAGCAGAAGAAGAAAAAGCAATATTAGCAGTGGAAGTACCAATTACTAAAAAAGATAAAAGCAAAGAGATTAATATAGATGAAATTGTAGAAAATAATACAAAAATAAAAAAAGTAGAAAGATTAGAAACACAAGAGACAGACATTGAATTTACAACACAATACATAGAAAATTCATCACTTGCAAAAGGAAAAATCCAAGTATTGCAAGAAGGTGTTGATGGAAAACAAAATTCTGTACTAAAAAACATATATGAAGGGGACAAGTTAATTTCATCAACACAAGTTTCATCTCAAATAACAAAAGCATCAATAGATAAAATTGTTCAAATCGGAACAGGAGCATATTCTAATACATATGTACCAGTTGTAGGAGATGAATTGCAAGCTACATCTATAACATTACCAATAAGAGTTAATCCAGACGAAAATTCTGAAAAAATAGTAACAATCAATAAAGGACAGAAAGTTACATTAAAAGCTAAACAAGGCGATTGGTATTATGTAGCATATGAGAATTATCTAGGTTGGGCAAAAATGGATTGCTTAGAGTATGTAAATCCTAATGGTACAGGTGATGGTGACGAAAATAATATTCAATACACAAAAGAACAATTATCACAAAATCTTGGATTTAGTATGCTTTTAAATAAACCAAGTGGTTTGTCTTTAGAACAATTTAAGAAAGTTTTAGAAAATGACTCTAATGACAAAAATAATGTTTTTACAGAAAATGCTGAATATTTTTACTATATAGAGCAACAATATAATATAAACGGAATTTTTGTTGCTGCAGTAGGTATACATGAAAGCGGATGGGGAACATCAAGTATCTCAAAAAACAAAAAGAACTTATTTGGCTACGGAGCATATGATAGTGATCCATCAGGAAGTGCATACACATTCCAAAGCTATGCAGAAGGAATAGATTTAATTGCTCGTGTATTTGTAAAATATTATTTAAATCCTAAGGGAACACCTATTTATGGAGGAGAAACAGCATCTGGTACTTACTATGAAGGAGCAACATTGACAGCTGTTAATAAGAGATATGCAACAGACAAAAATTGGGCAAATGGAGTATTTAAATGGATGACTTATTTATATAATAAATTATAATATTTACTTGATATTTTACGGATATTAGTGTATTATAATATAAGTAACAAAGAAGGGAGAAAAAATATGAGAAAAGCAATTGCAGTTTTTTTCATCATTATTAGCATTTTAAGTATAAGTTCTGTATATGCTACTAATACTAATATTGAAGGCGAAATAATATCAAATGAAACAAAAAGTCAATTAGTTGAAATAAAAGAAAAAGAATTAAGCTCATTAGAAGATTATAAACAAGCTTATGGAAGTGATACATATGGATTAGTTGCATACATATTAGATAAAGTTAGAATTTATAGTATTCCTGTTGGATTTTTAGGAATAGCAATTAGTGCGATATATCAATATGTTATAGGAATAAGAAAATTAGATGTTAGAGATAAAGGCTTTAATGCTATGATAGGAATTGTGACAATGCTAATTATTTGTCAAGTGCTACCACTTATTTTCGCAGTTGTAGTAAAAGGTTGGAGGGGTTAACGAATGAAAGTTTTATTTGCAGTAAGTAATGATAATGTTTCAAATTCAATTATAAAGAAATATCAACAAAAATATAAAGAAATAATAACTAGTAAAAATGTATATTACTTTAATGCAATAATAAAAGAATTACAAAAGGACAAAAGCTATGATATTGTTGTTATAGGAGAAGATTTAGAACCTATATCAAATAATAACTACGATACCGTAGATAAATTTTTATTTGAAAAATTAGATAATATTAGTGATGAGGCATATAAAAATACTGGAGAAGATATTCCAATAATTTTAATTTGTTCAGATAGAAGAACTAAATCAGATGAATTATTAGTAAAATTATTTGGAATAGGTATTTATAATGCCTTATTAGGAAATGACAGAAATGTAGAGACAGTATGTAATTTAATAAATAAACCAAGAAGTAAAAAAGAAGCAAAAAGCTA
>ERZ1643247.2870-NODE-2870-length-12943-cov-3.530571_pt1 | contig 12943 bp, 6 predicted proteins | sample MGYA00579264_ERZ1643247 | MGnify/ENA primary metagenome ERZ1643247 (study PRJEB29033, sample SAMEA4952262) | chicken gut metagenome | biome: Broiler Chicken; feature: Gastrointestinal Tract; material: Caecum | place: Ireland | collected 2018 | study: Broiler... | reverse complement strand
CTTGCACTTCCGTATCCGTATTCGGCCACATTGAGCTGATCGGTTCTCATACGGAGAGAAAGAGCCAAATCGGGATTATACTGCAACAGTCCGTCCATGCTGCGTCCCCAGAAATCGGGAGTATCGAGTATGTCGAAATCTTTGAGTTTTACGTCCGTGACTCCGGTTTCCAGGTAGACTTCATCGCTGGCGTAAACCTCGTAATCGAACTCATGTTTGAGGAATTCCTGCGCGGCATAGATAATGCCGGCCGAACCCTCCGCCGCCGCGAGGACCACCGTGTTGCCGTATCTTTTCAGACGGAAACCGTCCACGTTGAGTTCTTCCTCCGTAACCGTAAGGCCCGTATCTTCAAAAATCGAAGTTGCACCGACGGAAATGATTTTTTCGTTTTCGTCCAAATCCGCGTCCTCGTCGGAAACGATAGGCAAAAGGATATCCGTCGCGTTCTTGAATTGTGTCTGCAAGAACTCCGAGGCATACTTTTCCGTGGGAGAAGTATCGTCCCCCGCCGTAACGATTTTGTATTCGCTTTGACCGCCGGCGACCAAAGAAATATCGGTATCGGCTATGGCGTCGGCCTCTTCCGATGAACCGTCGGAGGATGCGGACTGCGAATTATTCTGCGATTCGCCGCAAGCGGCAAGCTGAACAAAAAATACGGAAGACAGAAGGAGCGTAATCAAAAGTTTAATTTTTCTTTTCATTTTCCACCTCATTTTACAATCAAACGGATCGTCTCAATCGTAACGTTATAATTGGAATCCACGGCATAATACAGAATTCTGTATTCTCCCTTTTCCTGAGGCACGTACGAATCGAGGGGATTTTCCGCCGTTACTTCGCCCAACAATTGCATTTTCTGGTTGGGAGAAACAACCATTATAAAGAGTTTGGGAGACTCATCGCGTTCGTCCTGAACGATGGCGGAGGGAAGCGAAACTTCTTCGCCAGCCGTACCGGAAAGATCGGAATAGTCGTCGAGAGCGATGGTGGGAGCGATATAATCCCCCGCGGAGATTTCATACTCTCTGGAAAGGGAGTTGCCGCCCGCGTCCGTGGTTTTGTAAGTGATCCGATACTCGCCGTAGCTCGAAATCGTGAAAGCCATGCCCTCTTCGATCTTCTGATTGAAAATCTCCGTTTCGTCGGGCGCGGTGACGATAACCTGAACTTCCATATAGGGCGTAAGGACGTCAAAAGCGCGTGCAAACGGAATTTCTACCCGCTGATTAAACGAAAATCTTTCGGGGAAATCGGAATCGAGGAAAAGCAACGGACTGACGACATCCGTAAAGCCCCTTAAATTTCCGATGCTGTATCTGGCTCCGAACACTTGGTTGCAGATACCGGAAATCTGGATTCCCGCGAGCCCCGTCACGTCTTTGAAAGTAAAATCGATATACACTTTTCCGCTGGGGAAGCCTTCGAATTTGCTCCCGTTGAAATTTTTCGTTACGGATAAAACTTCCGCCCCCGTAAAGTCGGTAATGACGCCTTCCGAATATTTGAGTTCGAGCGGCGTAGGGCTGGCAATTTCCCCGCCGTCGGCGGAGAGGCTGTTGAAAAGTCCGTTCATACCGTAGCGAACGCCATCATAAACGACCGCCGTCTTTTTGCGAACCGGTTCGGGAACGTCCGTCATTTGCGAAAGAGCCAAATCAAATCCGATTTCCGGATTTTCGCTGTCGCGCAGGCTGATGACCAATTCCGAAAAATTCGTCGCCGAGCCGGGAACGAGGAAGGAAAGCGAGAATCCTTCTGCGTTCACGGGATTGACGAAATTGAATCCCAGCGACTCGCCGGTAACATAATTGTTGGTATAAAAGCGCAGATAGTTGGATTCCTCGGGCGAATTGAACACCGGGTGGAACTGCGCGGGATCGTAATCGAAATAGAAATCCGACCGGAAGGAAGGATCGCTGACTTCCGCGTGAGGATAAATCTCCACTTCGTAGGAGTATTTTCCCAACGCTTCAGAGGTTCCTTTGCGGAAAAGCTCATAAAAAATCGTAACGGTATCGCCGAAAGTTTCTCTCGAAGGAGTGAAAGCGCCGTCCGTCACTTCCGTACTGCCTTTCCCGTCCTTTCCGGCCACGGTGATTTTTACGTCAAATGCCGTCCCCACTCCCGGAATGGTCTGATAATCGAGCAGCGCGGGCGAAGGAATTTTTACGGGTACTCCGTCGAACAGACGGCGAAGTTTCTGTACTTTGAGTCCGCACAGCTCATCGAGGGAAGAGGTATGTTCCACCTCATACAAAACGGTTTCGGTCGCCGTATTTCCGAGGTAGTCCGTGGCCGTATACGAAACCAGATAACTTCCCGCCGTCAAAGGACGGAACGTTCCGTTTTCAAAATCCACCGTCTCGGCGGAACCGAGTTTTTCCACATTCGTTTCGAGGGAAATCCCTCCCGAACCGCCAAAGAAACCGGTCACTTCGGGAACGGAGATAATCTCTCCCACCGTGCCCCGATAAACTCGTTCGGACGTATTGAAATCCATACCGATCGCGGGCAGGGAAGTTCTCGCCTCTATGCGTATGCGGCGTTCCGCGACGTTGCCCGCCTCGTCCGTTGCGGTATAAACGAGAATGTATTCCCCTTCCGTTTCGGGAACGAACGCATCGTTTTCTATCGCCACCTGTGTACCGTCGGGCGAAATTACGGAAATATCGCAATCGAGTTCGCCCGAAACGACGTCATCGCAATGATAAGAATACAGGGGATAGGCTTTTCCGACTTTTGCAATCGGTCCTTCTTCGCCCGTTACCGTATCCAATAAAAGCTCGGGAGCCGCCGTATCCGTCCCCGCGAACGACGTACCGTACATCGGAGTATTGAAAGCGTTGAGAATAAGATAGTCCACCGAACTTGCCGAATGATTTTTGGTGGTGATGCTCATTTTTACGCGGCCGCTGGTGAAGCCCTTCCACTCTTTGCCGTAACCGACGGCCACGCTGTCGTCCAGTTTCAGGACCGCCAGATTAAGTTCTCCGTGTCCGTCCACCCAAAAACACTTATCCTCGGCGTCGTAACGAAGCGTGAAAGGACGATGGCGCCAATGTTCGGTCTCATCGTTGCCCGAGTCGCGCGTATATCCCGCAAAGCTGATATAATATTTATCGCACAGTCCGAGATCGTGAACCCCGTAATATCCCGTAGGAGCATAATCCCCGTATTGATATCCCAAGGGCCCGAATCCGGGGCCGGAAATCGCCACGCGGGAAGCATACCCGATCCAATCGCTTTCCACAAACTGGATAAGTACGGAATTCGATTCGTCTTCCGCATCCGTGAGCGTGATATCGAGTTCGCGGAAATTACAAGCGCCGCGAGAAACGGGCAGAGGCGCAAAGGAAAAGAGTACATCGTCGCGGGTATAATCGTCGATATTCACGACGTTCTTGAATTCCATGGCTTTACCGGCGGAACGGGAGGTGACTTTCAAGCCGCTCTTTTCCCAATCCTCCAATTTAAGTTCGGAAGAATCCTGCGTATAGGTTGTAACTTTTCCGCCCGCGGAGAGGTCGCATACGTCTCCGTAAAGCATGTAATCGGGAACGTCGCAGTCTTCCGTCAAAGAGATGCTGGCGGGCGTAATCCAAAGATCGTCGGGGGAAACGGGCAAGCCGCCCGATTCCTCAGCCGAACCCGTGCCATTGACGACGACCGCCGCGCCTAAACAGGCGGCCGTCATTACAGAGGCAAACAACATTGAAAAAATTTTCTTTTTCGTCTTCATCAATCGATCTCCCTTGATAATTTAACCTTTTAATCCGCCGAGCGTCAGCGACCCCATCAACTTATTTCTGAAAATCAGGAAGAGTATGAAAATGGGGAAAGCCAAGCTCAACAGTCCCGCAATCTGTATGGGGGGAATGGCGACGTCCGGATTTTCGGTATTGAACTGGAACAGCCATGCTCCGTAAGACATATTCGGATAACTCGGCAGATAAATGAGCGGGGTCATGTAGTCGTTCCACAAACCGATAAACTGATTGAGGAACAACACGCCGAAGATCGTAACCGTCATAGGCCACATGACCTGCCACATTGTGCGGAAGTGCCCCGCGCCGTCGATGAAAGCGGCCTCCGCGTAAGACCACGAAACGCTTTTCCACGACGCATAATAAATTAGGAATATATACCCGAACGCACCGCACTGATAAAAGTACATACCCAGCATGGAGTCGTACAGGTTAAGGTCGTTCATCATCTTGATGGTTGCGGCAAGGGAAGCTCCGATGGGCATGTAATTAGTGATAAGCACGATCACCCAAAGTCCGCGCACCCATTTCAGATAGCTGTATTTAGCAAGGACATAACTGGCGAGGCAGGCGGTAAGGACGGAAAAGAATCCGCTTCCCACCGCATACAGTAAACTGTTGAACAACAGTCGTCCGATATCGTAACGAACCCCGTCTCTCGTAACGTTCAACGCTTTGATGGCGGTTGTATAATTATAAACGATGTCCCAACCGTCCGCACTTCTGGGAAACCACAGCCGATTGTTATAATATTCCACCACGGTTTTCACACTGAGAGAAAACGACCAAAGCACGAGGACGAGAAAAATCAACACCCAAAGCGCCACTCCCGTATAAACGGTGACGGGAAAAATGTATCGAGTCCAGCCGCGTTTTTTGCGGTACGCGGAGGAATTTTTAAATTCGCCCTGATCGCCTTGGGCAACGGAAACCGTTTTTTCTTCCATATTTTCCTCCTTAAAAATCCGCTTCCGGATCAAATCTGTCGAACAGCTTTTTCGTTCCGTACACGATGAAGCAGGATACGAGTCCGACCATCAGATTTCCCGCCGTGGTATAACCGTACATGTAATCCGCTTTGACTCCGGAAAGGCTGTTGTCTGAAATGACGATAGACATCATGTAATAGCCGAAGGAAATCGCCTGTTGCGGCGGATGCTTCGTGCTGCCGTCGCTGTATATGGCATACAGCGGGCCGGAGGCTCCGAAAAAGCCCGTGAAAATTCCGAGACAGTAAATTTGCAGGATGGGAAACATCAACGGCATCGTAAGATGCATGAATTCCTGAAAATAGCTGAGTCCCTCCAACCGTCCGTACTCTACAAGGTCATCGGGAATACGGGACATCGAACCGAGATTAATCAGGAGCGAACCCGGAAGCGCAAAGAAAAACTGATACAGAAGAAGGGACGGAAACGCCCATTTTTCGCTGGTGAGCGGAGCCTGAAAATCTATATAATCTTTATGCAGCAATTCCACCCAGATCCCTTCCATGCCGTCCAGCATGAACATGTTGAAAAGCAAGGCGATCACCATACCCGAAATGACCGTAGGCAGGAAAAGCACGATTTTATATAATCCCGCGCCGGGCATCTTTTTGTAGATGACAAACGAAAACATCAGACTGATGGGCAGCGCCGCGAGCCCCGTAAGGTGATAGGCACAGCCCGTAAGGAAATACCCGGAAATCAAAGGATCTTTGAATAAGTCGTGCAAGTAATTTTTGAAGTTCGTAAACAGCTCGCTGCCCTTATAAAAGACCTGTTCCCTTCCGTCGTAATGCTGAAACGCCAGCATTACGTTGTTAATGTTTCCGTATACGAAAAAGATTGCCCATTGGATCAGCATGAACGCGAGCACGCAGATACAGAAAATATGCGCGTTTCTCGTGCTGACCGACATTTTTTTGTTTTTCTTTTCTTTTTCCATCTGCCCCCCTCCTGATTATCGGGATTTACCTTCGGGGAATCAACCTTCCCAGATCGTCGTCCAATTCGATTCGTAATAACTCTTTGACCCTGCCAGGTATTTATTGACGAACGTTGCGAGATTCGCCGTATAGACCTGGGAACCGATCGTCTGATTGAGCCGAATCTGTCTCATCGTTTCGCAGGCCGCGCCGGAACCGAAAGTCGTTTTGTCTATCTCCGTGGCAAAGCCGAGATTCGAAGTGGCGTTGCGCACATACAGAGGGCTGGAAATGGTATTCGCGCGAATAATTTCAATCTGACGGGAATCTTCGTCCTTCATGTCTTCCGTATGGAGTTCGAGAATGGAGTTTGCGAACGGAGTCAAGCCTTCCAGATCCGTGCGCTCATATACGAAAGGAAGCACGGAACTCGAATTGCGCGTAAAGATTTCCAAACCGTCCATTGCGTGCATGTATTGCAGCCACAGTTTGATGAGGGTTTCTTTGGTTTCGTTCCCTTCCACCGTCTTTTTGTTTACGACGGAGAGGAAACCGCTGGAATAGCCCCCGACCATATAGGGATTACCCGCATCTTCTTCGTAAGCGTGAGGAATGGGCATGAGGCAGAACCGCCGTTCGCCGTAGGTGTCTCCGAAGTATCCGCGGGCTTCGTTTTCCCACCAATCGCCTTCGAGAATAGACAAAACTCTGGGGAACTTTCCGCCCGAATCCTTACTTTGAATAAATCTCATCTGAGCGCCGCCGAAAGAAACGCCGTTCTTGACTGCCGGATCGTAATAGTTGGAGTTACTGTCTCCCTCCGCGCCCATGGAAAAGAGCTTTGAGATCTGTTCCACAACTTCCTTATAACCGTCCGCTTCCGTCATTTTCCACATGGTATCGGGAGTGATCTCGACGGTAGTTCCGTTGCGGGACTCATACGTGCCCATCCAGTCGGTATATATATCCCGATACTGGTCGGAACCGTCCACGTCCGCCATGATGGCTCTTTCGATGGGAGGAGTGTAATAATCGATGGAATACAGGAATCCCGAATATTCCTTGTTCTGATTTCTGACCTCGTCCATCAAAGCCCAGTATTCTTCCCAGGTTCCGGGCATGGGGACATCGTAATCCTCGTATTTATACCCCGTCATTTCGAGCCCGAATTTTTTCACCAATTCTTCGTACAGATCGTAATCGATCATAATTCCCGCAAGGGAATCTTCGTAGGGTACCGCGCACTATAACTGTCCCCCCTCCGCTTCGCTTGGAATGTCTCCTGCCCCGAGGTTTTCGGAATATTCGGGGTCGGAAGAAACTTCGTCGGCTATATTGTAAGCAGTCTGGAAATACGGAAGCATTCTGTCCAGCATGGATTTATTGGATTCCTGCGTGACGAAGCTCTTTCCGTCCGCGGCGAGCTGAACGGCGCCCGAAGCGTCGTAGACTTTTTCGTTGAGAATATCGGTCACGTCATAAGCGACGTTGTAATCGAGATAATCGTAAATATCGATGCCGCAGGTATAGTAAATATCGTAATTCGCGTTGCCGTTGGACATATTCTGCGCCAGCTCGGTATAAGTCGGTTTGTCGCCGTCCACGGTGACGTATACGCCCGTTTTTCCCTCTTCAAAAGAAACGTCCTTCAAAAGAGTCTGGAAGCCCGCGGCGATTTCCTTCGCCCATTGGATTCCGATTCCCCCGTTAAAGATATGTACTCTCAGCTCCGACATATTTTTCTTTTCATCATCGGGAATATAATTGACGTCATGATCGTCGCCGCAGGCGGCAAATCCGAAAAGCGGAACGCTCATGACGGCTGCCATTGTAATAGTCAACATACTTTTAAGATATTTTTTCATGTTTTTTATCTCCGTTCAGAAAATTTCTTATTTGTCATTTTTCTCATCGCGCTTTTTCAGCAAAGCTGCAGCCGCCAAAAGAACGGGCGCCGCGGCAATAAACGCCAAGGAAGAGCCGCAACCTTTTTCTTCGCCTTCGGCATCGGGCAGCACCGTAACCGTCCGCGTCGTTTCGGAAACGTTACCCGCTTTGTCCGTCGCTTTGAAATGAACGATGTACGTTCCCGTTTTTTCCGCTTTGAACGAGCTTGCGGCCGAATCGAATTCCACGTTTTCCGTGCCGTAGGTAACGGTAATTTCCGCCGTCAGATCTTTGTCTACGTTATCGGTGACGACCACGGCGGGAATGACCACGTCTGTTCCCCGTTGCACCCGTATATTCGTCATGTCCACGACCAATACGGGAGCCTGCGTATCGTCCGAAACGGTAATTTCATAGCTTGCTCTGCCGATGAGACCTTCCGAATCCTCGGCCGTATACGTCACGGTATATACTCCCGCCGAATCGGGGACAAAAGAAGTTACTCCGCTCGCACAGACATTGCCGTTTTCATCGGTCACCGTGACGTTTACTTCGAGAGGATTTCCCCGCATATCCAGAGCCACAGCCTCCGCGAGCGCAACTTCCACATCGGTAACGCCGAATTCGACCCGGGCGGAAGAAATCGTCACGGAAGGCGACATTCTTTCGAATACGGCGATATATCTCGTCAGGCTGACGTTTCCGTTCAAAGAATCCGTTCCCGTGTAACGAACGGCCCAAATCCCCGTCTTATTCAGCAAAACCGCCGTATTTTCGCCCGTTTCAAACGGTATGAAGCTGCCGTTCGGTTCCTTGACCTCCACAGAAAGCAGTTTTGCGGAATCGGGATTGGCCGCATCGGTCACGACGACGTCCGAAGCGGAAATCTTTTCGCTGTAACCCAACAGGCGGGAAGAAAGGGATTCGATCCCGTCCGCCAACATGATGTCCGCAGGCGTCACGTCGCTGTAATTTGCGGTCAATGTGACGTCTCCCGACAGAGTTTCCAGCATTTCGTCCGTCCAGGGGGTTCCGTCGGAAGTCTCCCAGCCGTCGAATCTCCAAAAAGTCTTTTCCGCGTCGGGGACATACAAAGCGTCGCGGAGATGCTCGGTATAGGAAATGGAAGGAATCTCTTTGCCGCCGGCCGTATCAAAGGACAAAAACCATTCTTCTTCCACGAAAACGTCTATTTCGGATACTTTATCCGCCGCCCCTTCCGCATAATCTTCGGGGAGCCCCTCCGTAGTCAGGTCGGGTTTGATTTCCACGGAATATTTTCCCGGAATTTCAACGGTCACTTCGGGAAATTCCGCATCGAAATCCTGTTTTTTCACCGCATAGAGAAACCCCCAGTCCTCCGCGAGTTCCGCGGTGTAATAAGCGGTATAACCGCCTATTTTCGTGTCGGCGCCCTCTTTGACGTATACTTCTTTTCCGGAGTGCTTGGCATCGTTGATCCTCGTCTCGAAATCATAAGAGGCGGAGAGAGTCTCTTCCGTCAGCGAAACGCCGTTTACGGAAATGAACGTTACCGGCATGACCGCCTGCCCGTTATAGGCAAAGGAAATGGTATACCCGTCCTGAAGAGCGGGGAGTTTCGGCAATCCCCAGGGAGCCAAAGGAGTTCCCGTTTCCGTAACGACGGTACCGTCCGTAATGTTGTCGGGTTTTTCGCTGCCGTCAAATTTCGCGAGAATTTCGTCTCTGTTGCGGTAGCGAGTCTGCCCCCCGACGGACAACACTCCGTCGTCGTCCCATTCCAGAAACAGAGTCCCCGCCCGCGTTTTGTTTTCCTCGGTATAACTTACGCCGAGGTAAGGGCTCATCATTTGCTGTTCCCCGGACGGAATTCTGTAAAACTGTACCTGATGATTCCAATTCACGCTGCTGTCTTCCGTATAGGCACGGATTTCTTCTCCGTAACGGACATAGATATTCGTCCATCCGCCGTCGGTGAAATAGACGACGTCAAAGACCGCGTTTCCCTCCAAATCGGAAATCGTAAAAACAAATTCCGATTTTGCCGCAACGCTGCCGTCCGTGATGTCATGGGGAAAGGCAAATTCGATTGCGGCATTTCCGAAAAACTGTCCGCCTATCCGTCCGCCGTAAGATTTATGTTCTTCGTCGGCGGTAAACGTAACGCCTTGATTTCCGAATTTGTCCGCCTCATAAGATACCCCTTTGTTTCCCTCGGCGGAAACGGCTTCGTCGCGGGAATATCCGTCCTTCACAACCGTTGCGGGCGGTTCTTCCGCCGTCGCGGACGTTCGGTTCGCGGAAAGGATGCCCCCCGCCGCCGAAAAACCGAAAACCAGCAACAATGCGGCGGCAATACTGCTCCAACGTATCTTTTTACTCATACATACCTCCCTTTATTGTCGGGCCGTCTTTCCGCCCGTCTCAACTATTCTTTTTTCTGAAAAGAAATCCTTCGATTACCGCCAACAAACCGATACAGCCGATAAGTCCCGATGCGAGGGAACTTCCGCACCCCTTTTCTTCCGGAGCGTCGGGTGCTTTCTCGATTCCTTCGTCCTCGTAAACGGCGACCAACTCGATATCTTTTTCCACCGTGAAAGAGTATGTCGTCTCGTTGGAAACGATCGTCTCCCCGTCGCGCCAGCCCTTAAAGATCTTCCCCTCTTCCGGAGAACGGGCTACGACGGTCGCCGTGGTTCCCTCTTCCAGCGTTGCGGAAGTTCCGAAGCCGCGAAGCGTACCTCCCGTCACCTGAACGGTATAGGTAACGACGGGGGACCATTTTGCATAGAACACGGTGTTTTTTCCCGCCGTAATCGTATAAGGGAATGTGACCGCCGTCGTGCAGGCTTCGTCGGTAAACCAACCTTCAAAGATATACCCCTGTTTCTCGGGGACGGAAATTTCCGCCTCGGTTAAGGTCACGCCTTCCCCCGCGGCCTTTGCGATGGAATTGACTTTGCTTCCTCCGTCGGTATCGAAGGTAACGGTTTCTCCGTAGGAAGCGTAGGGTATCGTTTCGGTGATTTCTATATCATTGCAACCTTCATGGATACACGGTCTGTAAACATATCCGTCCTCGCGTGCGGCATAATCGGGTTCCACAGTTACCGCCTCCCCGTATTCGTGGCCGACCGCGTCCGTATAGGCGTCTTTATGGCTGTAACCGCATACGGTGCAGATTTCTTCGTCGTAGCCCTTTTCGGTACAGGAAGGAGATACGGTGACTTTATCCCCGTAAACATGTTCTTCCTTTTCTACCGAGCCGCAATTCGCGCACGTTCTTTCATGGCCGTCTTCTCCGACTATGCTCCATTCGGACCAATCATGTCCGAGAGTAACGCTTCTTTTCAGTTCGTTCGACTTGTTTCCGGCATCGTCCACCATGTAATAGAGGAACGTATACGTACCTTCTTGGGTGAACACGAGTTCGGGAGTTGTATATTCCCGATACTCCCCGCCGTTATAGCTATACCCGATATACACGTTTGTTTCCAAAGCCGCGTTGGGTGCGGGAACGGGATTTTCAGGATCGCTGTAATCCTTCGTGCCGTCCGTGAAAGAAATGTTATAAACGGATACGTCCGCTTCCTCGCCCTTGGAAATATTTTCCGCGAATTCCGTTCCTTCAGCCCAGGAAATCACCGGAGCGACGGAATCCGTCCATTTCGCATACAAGGTAAAGTTGCCGATTACCGCTTCGGAAACGTCGCTGTAAGCATTGCTGCAATCCTCATCGAAATACCAGCCGGAGAAACGGAACTCCTCTCTCGAAATGTTGACGGGAAGCTCCGATGCCAACACTTTGTAATGTTCCGACCAAGTCAATACGGGAGTTTCCCCGTCGAACGTTCCGCCCAGTGCGTCAAACGAAATTCTGTAGGACTCTTCCACGATGATCTTTATGCTTACATCCACTCCGCCGAAAGTACCCGAAATCGTATTTTCCCCGACTTCTTTCACTTCTTCCGTAAAATTACAGGCGTAATCGACATAATTGTACGCGGCCCAGCTCTGTTCGGAATTTTCGTCTCCGACCAGATACACGAGCGAACCCGTCTGAATACTGGTTATGGGCTGATTCTGAGGGACGTAATATGCCTGTTTTTCCTCGTCGTAATAATAGGAGGTCAAGGCTACCGACGTCTCGTCTTCCGTATAGGATTCCGGAACGAGATACGCGTCGCTCAGATTTACTCCGTTGATGGAAATAAAGGTGACGGAAATGGCTTGCATGTCTGTTTCGCAGGCAAATCCGACGGTGTATCCGTCCGCGAGTTCTTCCTGAATTTTCGGGAGCTGCCAGGGCAGGCGTTCTCCGCCGGCTTCGGGTTTGTCCGCTTCCGCGATCATTCCGGAATTGTAATTTCCGTCGGCGGGAACCGACCCGTCAAATTCTGCGATCGTCTGTTCGGAGCCGTTCCGATAAGACACGACGACGGAGAGCACGTCCCCTTCCCAGTTGAGTTTCAGCCATCCCGCTTCGGGAGCGTTTTCGGGTCCGAGCGAGGGCCGCGCCAGAAACTGATCTCCGCCCGGAAATACGTTGTACCATTTTACGCCCTTACCGCTCCATCCGTCACCCGAGCCATCGAGAGTCGCGGAGCGCGTCTGGTCACCGTAACGGACATACACGCCCGTATACCAGTCGGAATTTCTCCATACGACGCGGAAGACTTCCTTTCCTTCAAGATTGCGGATGATGTAGGCAAATTCTGCGCCCGTTCCGGATCCCGCATACGGAAAAGCGAAACGGATGTCCAAATTTCCCTTGAACGTTCCCGCTATATTTCCCGAATATTGTTTATGTTCGTCGTCGGCCAAAACGGTGATTCCTTTATATCCTTTTGCGTCCGTCTCTCTCGAAATGCCGACCGCTCCGGAAGCGGACACGGCATTTTCCGACGAATACGTAGCTTCCTCCATGACCGTAAAGGAATAACTTTTAGAAACATTACCCTGCGTATAAATCAACTCGTATACGCCCGATTGTTTCAATTCGTATTCCGCGCCGGCGCTCGTTTTTTCCGACTGCCCGTCGGGCGTCTTTATGACGATATCTTCCACGGGGGAAGGTACGGGAGACGCTCCGGAAATCCAAGAAGCGTCGGGAACGATGATTTTCGCGCCCTTGTAAATGTTATTGAAATTTACATCGTCTATCGTTATGAAAGGATATTCCCGCCACTCGGTATAAAAATCGGGCGTTTCGGAAATCGTATTCCCGTCGAGAGCATATACCGTCCCGCCTTCGGCGTAGGGATCGCCCTGTTCGCTTACCGCGAGAGACTCAAACTGTACGTCGAAACTGTCGGAAGAATTTGTATCCGAGATATACAGATTTATCGTGTATCCGTCCCCAAAATCCAATTTGGGCAAATTGCTCGTTTGT
>ERZ1643247.2868-NODE-2868-length-12948-cov-48.175599_pt1 | contig 12948 bp, 9 predicted proteins | sample MGYA00579264_ERZ1643247 | MGnify/ENA primary metagenome ERZ1643247 (study PRJEB29033, sample SAMEA4952262) | chicken gut metagenome | biome: Broiler Chicken; feature: Gastrointestinal Tract; material: Caecum | place: Ireland | collected 2018 | study: Broiler... | reverse complement strand
CGTTTGCTTTTTATTGCGCGGTATGGTATACTTTTCTACGAATATTCTTAAATTGATTAAAGGGTGTAAGAGAGTTTATGGAAGAAACCGCAGCCAAAAAAAGTCGCTTATTTTCCGCCGTTCAGCCGAGCGGCACGGTCACCATCGGCAACTACATCGGCGCCATCCGCAATTTTGCGAAATTGCAGGACGAATACGAGTGCATCTACGCCGTCGCCGACCTGCACGCCATCACCGTCAAACAGGAGGCGGCGCAGCTCCGCAAAAACACGCTCGAGCTGATGGCGCTGTTCATCGCCTGCGGCATCGACCCCGAAAAGTGCGTGCTGTTCGTGCAGTCGCACGTCCCCGCGCACTGCGAACTGACGTGGGTGCTCAACACCATCGCATACCCCGGCGAACTTTCGCGCATGACCCAGTTCAAGGACAAGAGCGCCAAGCACGCCGACAACGTGAACATGGGCCTTATGGACTACCCCGTGCTCATGGCGGCGGACATCCTTCTGTACCAGGCGGCGCTCGTGCCCGTCGGCGCAGACCAGAAACAGCACCTGGAGCTGACGCGCGACCTCGCCATCCGCTTCAACAACCGCTACGGCGCGACGTTCACCGTCCCCGACGGCTATATCCCCAAGGGCAGCGGCGCGCGCGTCATGAGCCTTGCAGACCCGTCGCGCAAGATGAGCAAGTCGGACGAAAACCCCAACGGGTTCGTCACCATGTCCGACGATAAGGACACGATCATCCGCAAATTCAAGCGCGCGGTGACGGACAGCGACAGCGTAATCCGCTACGCGCCCGAGGAAAAGCCGGGCGTTTCCAACCTGCTCACCATCTACGCAGCCTTTACGGGCAAGAGCGCCGCGGAGGCGGAAAAGGAGTTCGAAGGCAAGGGCTACGGCGATTTCAAACTCGCGGTAGGGGAAGCGGTCGCCGACGCGCTCGCGCCCATCCAGGCGGAGCGGGCGAAGCTGCTTGCGGACAAGGCGTACCTCAACGGCGTCATGCAGAAGGGGGCGGAGAGCGCCGCTCGCATGGCGCGGCGCACCCTCTCCAAGGTGTACCGCAAGGTCGGATTCTATTCGGGGGAGTAAAGAGCATTGTTCGGGTATATACAGCCGGATATTCCCCATATGTATGTGAAGGACGGCGTGCTGTACAAGGCGTTGTACTGCGGATTGTGCAAGAGCATCGGCTCCTCCTGCGGTCAGCGGGCGCGGCTCGGTCTTTCGTACGACATGACATTTTTGTCCGCCCTTCTGCACAATATAATGAACAGGGACGTGAAGATCGAGAACCGGCACTGCGTTCTGCATCCCATCGTCAAACGCCCGATGACGGCGGACGACGAGATCACCCGCGCCGTCGCCTGCCTCAACACCGCGTTCACCTATTACAAACTCTGCGACGACGTGGAGGACGAAAAGAAGGGTCGCCTCAAGCGCTCCCTCTTTAAAAAGGGACTGAAAAGGGCGTCCGCCCTGCACCCCGAGATCGGCAAAATCATCCGCCGCAACATGCAGGCGCTCACCGCTCTGGAAAAGAAAAAGTGCGCAAGCCTCGACATGGCAGCCGACCCGTTCGGCACGATGATCGCGGAGCTTTCCGACTACTGCCTGGGCGAATACGCCACCGAAGCCACGCGCGGGTTGTGCTACGGCATCGGCAAGTGGGTGTACCTCATCGACGCGCTCGACGACTACGACAAGGACGTGAAGAAGGGGAACTACAACCCCTTTTACGAGGCGTTCGGGGAGAAGACGCGCGCGGAGATGCTGGCAAAGAACGGCGAGGAAGCGGACTTCGTGTTTAAAAGCGTGTTCGCGGCCAATGCGGAGAACCTCAAAAATATCCGCTTTTATTTCAATCACGATCTTACGGACAACATCATCCTGCGCGGCTTGCCCGCCGCCACACAGCGGGTGAAGTGCGGATGCAAAGATAAAATACGGCCCGAAAAGGCGCGCCTGCGCTGAAACGGGCGGCAAACGATCGATCAAAAGGCGAAAGCCGAAAGGAAAGACCATGAATAAACAGTATTACGAAATTTTGGGCGTTGCCGAGAGCGCGACCGACGAGGAGATCAGGGCGCGCTACGAGGAACTGAAAAAGAAATATTCGGAGGAGCGTTTCCTCGAGGGGGAAGCGGGCAACGAGGCGGCGCGCATGCTCAACCGCATCGACGTGGCGTACAACGAAATCATGACCGAGCGGAGCGAAAAGCATTCCGCCGAAAACGCGGGCTCGTCCTACGCGAAAGTGGACGAGTATATCCGCGCGGGCAAGATCAACGAGGCGCAGGCGGTGCTCGACGAGTTCAACGAGCGCCCCGCCGAGTGGCACTATCTGCAATCGGTCGTGTTCTATAAAAAGAACTGGATGAACGAGAGCAAAAAGCAGCTCGAGATCGCCCTGCAGATGGATTCCTCCAACGAGAAGTACCGCACCGCGTACAACAAACTGAAGGAAAAAATCGAGTACGATAAAAAGCAGGCGGAAAATCCGCAGCAGCGACAGGCGCAGGGCGGCTACGCGCAGAGCGGGCCGCAGCCGGGGTACGACGAACAGCAGCAGATGGGCGGCGGCTTCTGCGAACAGTGCGCCACCTGCTGCGCGTGCAATATGCTCATGAACTGCTGCCTCAACGCCTGCTGCAACTGCAGGTAAACTGCGTTCCGTGTTTTGATCATGCGAGGAAAATCTTTTTCGATCGCGCTGTCCGCCGTGTCGTGCGCGCTCGCCACTGTCTTTATGAGCCTTGGGATCAACATACCCGTTCTGATGTTAACGGGGTATGTATTCGCGTCCGTCGCGCTCATGCTGCCGCTCGCCAAGGATTTTCGGCCGGGCGGCTTTTTGGCGTATGTGGCAACCTCCCTTTTGTGCCTCGCCTTCGGCGGAATTGCCTTTTTTTACAGGCTTTTCCCGTTCATTGCCTTTTTTGGCTTGCACCCCCTCGTCAATTCTTTGCTGCGGAAATACAACGTCAAAAAGTGGATTGCCTTGCCGCTCAAGGCGGTCTGGTTCGACGGGGTGCTGTGCGCCACCGTGGCGCTGCTGTTTGCGTTCAACGTCGAAATAACGCTGCCCTTCGGTTGGTCGGCGGCATGGATTTATCCGATCGTCGTTGTGCTGGGTACGCTGGTAATCTTGCCGTACGATTGGGTCATGACCCGTTTCCAGAGGTTTGCCGACTATTACGTCCGCAAATTTGAACGCGGCAAGGGCGGGCAGCAGGGCGGTACTCCCGCTTCGGGCGGAGAAAACGGGGTCGACCCGTTTGAAACGGACAAGCCCGCTTCGGGCGGGGAAAACGCATCCTCGGAAAAGGGCGGCACGGGCATGCCCGATGCCGGGGGGCGGGAAAACGAAGCGCCCTCCGCGGGCGAAGGAGAATCGACAGACAAAGACGGGCAGGATGAGAAAAAATGAGGGAATAAGAAAAAACGAGAGAGAATAGCGGAGAAAGGAAAATGTCGGAAGAAACGCAAATCATGGAAAAGAACTGCGAATTCACGGGGCTGGTCGAGTCGCTCGGGAGCAACGGCGAAGGGATCGTACATATGGGCGAAACGGTGTTTTTCGCCCCGTTCACCGCGGTGGGGGAAAAGGTCAAATTCAGGGCATTGAAGGTGAAAAACCGCATCGGCTACGCGAAGGCGCTGGAAATCCTCACGCCCGCCGACGAGCGGGTGCGGCCGCGCTGCCCGCTGTTCACCAAGTGCGGCGGCTGCCAGCTGCAGCACCTGCGCTACGGCGCGCAGCTCAAGCTCAAGAGCAAAACGGTCAAGGACGCCCTGCGCAAAATTGCGGGCATCGACTTCGATGTGCCGCTCACCGTCAAGAGCGATTTCCAATACGAGTACCGCAACAAATTGCAGATCCCCGTGGGTGTGGATAAAAACGGCGAAAACGTCATCGGTTTTTACGCCGAGCGCAGCCACCGCATCGTGCCCGTGCGGCGCTGCCCCATTCACCCGTACTGGGCGGAGCAGGTCATCGCCGCCTTTGCCGCGTACATGGAGGAATGCGGCGTGCGGGGATATAATGAAGCGGACGGCAGCGGCGTTCTGCGCCACATCGTCGTGCGCGAGGTGGAGGGGAACTTCATCGTCACCGCCGTCACCGCCAAGGACAGCCTGCCCCGTTCGGACAGGCTGGTTGCGCTTCTGCGCGATAAGTTCAAGAGCTTTTCGCTGTGGCAGAACGTGAACGGGGGCGACGGCAACGGCGTTTTCGGCAGGGATTTCCGCCTTCTGTACGGCGAGCCGCGCTTTGCCGGGCATGAGTGCGGCGTGCATTTCGAGGCGGGGCCGAACACCTTTTTGCAGGTCAACCGCGGCGTTTGCCGCAAGCTGTACGAGCGGGTCGCCCGCTTCGGCTTGGAGAGCGGAGCCACCGCCGCCATCGACGCGTACAGCGGCGGCGGCATCCTCACGGCGCTCCTTGCGCGGCAAATCGGAAAGGCGTACGGCATCGAGGCGGTGGCGGAGGCGTCGGCGTGTGCGGACGCGCTCGTCGAGCCGAATAAATTGGAGGGGCGGATGTTCAACATCTGCGGCCGCGTGGAGGACAAGCTGCCCGAGGTATTGAACGGGCTGATCGCGAAGGAGACCTTTCTGGTCGTCGACCCGCCGCGCAAGGGGGTCGACCGCGGAACATTGCGCGCGCTGCTCGAGTCGGGCATTCCGCGCATCGCGATGATCTCCTGCAACCCCGCCACGATGGCGCGCGACGTCGGCATTCTCACGGGTGCGCTCGTCGAGGAGGGGAACGAGCTGAAAAAGAATCCGAACTATACGGAGGGAGGAAAGGATGGGTATTATTCCATCGTTTCCGTACAGCCCTTCGATATGTTCCCGCAGACGAAGTGGGTGGAAACGTTGGTCTGTCTGGAGAGAAAGTAGAGTTTTAGATTAGGGAAAGAGAATCGATTTTTTAAGGCATCAGAGTTTATGACCCATGCAACACGCATCAAAGCTGTACTGTCCGATACTATATAAATAAAAAAGGGAGGGCTTGCCTATGCTGCTGCGGCAGATGAAATATTTTGTAGCGATCGCCGACTGCGGCAGTTTCACCGAGGCTGCGGATCGGTGCTTTATTTCCCAATCGGCAATTTCCCAACAGGTCGCCTCGCTCGAAGCGGAGCTGGGCGTCCGGCTGATCGAGCGGGAGGGCAGGCGGTGCCGCCTTACCCCCGCGGGCGAGTATTTCGCCCGCCGCAGCCGCACTATTCTCGCGGAAGCGGCAGAGTTGCGCAGGGAAACGGTCAGGATCGGTTCGGACAGCGAGCTGTTCCTGAACATCGGCTACCTTTCCGGTTACGACGGGCAGGAACTGCCGCGCGCCGTTGCGGCGTTTTCGGAAACCTATCCCGAAGTGGTGGTAAGCGTGTTCAAGGGCACGCACGAGGAACTGTACCGCGCGATCTTGAACGGGAAGGCGAATTTTTTGTTGAGCGACCAGCGGCGCGCTTTCTCCGACGAGTGCGAAAACTATATCCTCAACCAAAGCCCCGCCTATATCGACGTCGCCGCATCGCACCCGCTTGCGGGGAAAAGGATCGTCGCGGCAGGCGAATTGGAAAAATATCCCTGTATCGTCGTTTCCGACAGGGAGGAAGAGGAAACGGAGGGGCGCTACTACGGCGAATATCTCGGCATCGGCAAACAATTCCTCTTTGCCGCGAGTCTGGACGAGGCTCGCCTTCTGGCAATGAGCGGGCGCGGTGCATTGATCGTGGAAAGCGCCAATCCGCTTGCCGAACCGCCCCTTGTGCGGCTGGAAGTGCGCCGCGCCGACGGAGGGCGGATCATGCGCACCTACTGTGCATTCTGGCAGAAAAAGCGGTCGAACTACTATCTCGAAGAATTTGCCTCCGTTCTCCGCAGCCGGTTCGCCGCGGCAAAATAATTCCGCATACCGTCCGCCGCCGGTTTGCGGCAGGGGAGATATGTCGCCGAAAACGGCAAACGTATAGTCCTTTTGCGGTAAACCAGCGGCGGGCGAAAGGGCAGAATGCAGGAAAGCGGCGCGCTTGCGGCAAACGCCCTGCGAAAACAGGAAACTTCGTGCCGCGGCGCAAACTTTGGGAAAATGCAGGGAAAAAAGGTTTACATGCGCGGCAATTTGCTGTATAATACAATATAGAGATTTTACAACCGCGGGGCGGAACATCCGCCGCGCACGGAGCGATATGGCAGTCATTCATCAAACGAAAGCGGAGAAAATGAAAGAATTTTTTGCGCGCAATTCCAAAACGATGCGGGCGTTGATCCTTGTACTCGTGTTTTTTGTTTTGAGCGCATGCACCATCGGCGGGTTCAACGCGTCCGGCAAGGCGTACTATGCGCAGAAGGATTCCGACATCGTGTTTTACCTCGAATACGATACGGAAAAGGAGAGCGACTTGCAGAGGCTCGGCGCGGTGTACGTCAACGTCGGCGCCGTTTTCGGCGAAGTCGGCACCGACTTTTCGCTGCGTTTCCGCAGGGCAAGCGTCAGCTCCACGAGCTGGCTTTCCTCAAACATGAACAATGTTTCGCTCGGGAATATTTTTTCGCCGGACGGCAGCGAGGCGGTCGGTACGAACTATAATTGGGTAAAGGTGTTCGATTACACCGCCGAGGAGAGCGGCCCGATTTCGACCACCTACCGCATAATCCGCCTTACCATACCCTGCGATATGCTCATCAACGAAGTCGTATTCGTCGACCGCGGCGGCGACGTAATCCCCGCCGTCGTTACCGAAAAGGAAGCGGGAGAGCTGATCGGCAACACGACCTGGCAGACCCATTTCCGCGACTTTTTCCATGCGAATGACAAGACGGATGAGTTCGGCGCTCTGGGCGATCCGTCAAACCTCGTCGACGCGCAGAACAACTTCACGCAAGGGGATTCGGCATATTCGAATTTCACGCAGGACGAGATGTACACCCTCATGCAGATCGACAATATTCTGCTCGGTTCGCATCTGCCCGAGGGCACGTTCAATGCCGATACCGATAACGGGCCTCTCGCTGCGCTGTTCCCGCTGCTCGGAACGCTGATTTTCGGCAAGAGCGTTTTCGGGCTTCGCATCTTCTCCGTCCTGTTTGCGGCGGCGACCGTTGCGCTCGTGTATTTCTTCGCGCGGCGGCTGTTCGGCAAGGAGGGATTCGCGCTCCTTGCGGCGGCGCTGTTTGCCGGCGGCGGTCTGGCTCTTACCGTCGGCAGACTCGGGCTTTCGATGGCTCCTGCCGCATTTTTCGTCCTCGCGTCCTATTATTTTATGTTCAAATTCTTTGCAGACGGTATCTCTTCGGAGAACCCTGCAAAGAGTGCGTGCGGCAGTATCCTGGCGTCCGGCATCCTTTTTGCGTTCGCTTTTGCAACGGATCCGAAAACGGTCATTGCCGCCGTCGGCGTAGTGGTTTTATTCGTGCTGGGCGCGGTGAAGCAGGCGCGTATGCATTCCGCCGCGTCGCGCGCTGTCCGTCTGGAAATGCTTTCGAAAAACGCATTGGAAAAATCGGAAGACGCCATGCGCGCCAACGTCGAAGCCTGCGAACGGCAGGAAGCTGCGCTTCGCGTCGGGCATTCCTATGTGAACAGGCTTACATACCTGCTGTTTATCGTCGGGTTTGTGGCGGCGGCGCTTGCGGTCGTCATGCTCACGGCGCTTCCGTCTTATTATACATATGTCAATTTGTATGACCCGAATCCCGCAAATGCGTCGGTTGGCATCTTCTCGCTCGTAGGCAATGCAATCCGCGATTCGTTTGCGCTGAACAATCTCACTTCGTACACGGCGTCGAACGCCTCGACCGCCTTCGGCTGGCTCATTGCCCTGAAGGGCGCAACGCTCTTTTCCGCGCACGGCGAAGGCACATATATTGCGCTCAATGCGCAGCTGAATATCGGCATGGCTCTTACGGCGCTCGTCGCGGTGCTGTTCATGACCGTCTATGCGATTGTATATATCGCCACGGGCGGCAAAAACGGTCAGTACGCGTCCGAACGTTCGCCCCAAATCCTGCGCGCGTATATCGCGCTCATGCTCGGGCTTGTCACCTCGCTTTTGCAATACGCCTTCCTCGGCAATGTAAATGCGGCGTACGGATACCTGTTCGATCTGTTTTATGTGGCTTTTATCCCGCTGATGTTCTGCACGGTGTACCTGCACGACGGCAGCAAGGTGACAAAAGTGCTGGGTATGCCCATGAACGCCACGGCGAAGGTTATGGCGGGTCTTGTCGCCGTATATGCCGTTATCTTCCTGCTCACGGTGCCGATGGTATTCTGTATACCTTTCCCTTCGGCGGCAGCGGCGGCGTGCTTCGGTTGGACGAGCTTCCTGAACAACGGGTTTTACCGCATCTGAGTGAACATGTAATTCCGCGTTCCGGTTTCGGCGCGCGGAATTTTTTTCTTAAAACGAACGACTTATTGGGTTACCGCGTCAGTTTACCGGGATTTTGCGAAATATAAACTAACGAAATGCGCGTTCCAAAATCGCTATTTTGGAAAAGCGACCCAATTTGCCGATACTTCGGCTTACAGAAGGGGTGAAGCGGCGGCATTTGATAATATGTGTGCGCTGAAATAAACGGGGCCCCCGAAAATCGCAACGCGCGGAGCGGTGTGAGATTTTTGGGGAAGAGGAGCAACAAGTGTACGAGGGCTTGGCGGTAAGCTATGCGCGCCGCCTGCCCTCCGTCGCCTTGTTGCGACGTGCAACGAGGGGAAAGCCGTTCGGGTTTCCCCTAAAATCGTACAATTTCGCAGCCGTAATCATCAAAGATGTTTGCGGTGCACTCATTTTCGCTATTGCAAGCAAGCGAAAAGTTCGCGCACCTTCAGCTCGGCGAAAAATTGACGAGAACCAAATAACTCGCGCAAGCAAAACGACGCTTTTGCGCTGCGCACCCCAATTTGCAAAAACTTTTGCTTTTGCAGGAAAGGTGAATGCGGCGCGCGTAAATATGGTGTGCCCTAAAAGGGCGCGCCGCAGAGGAAAACTCCGGTTGTACCGAGCAAGGCGAGGACAATGGGGTTTTCCTGAAATCACGAAAATTTGTTTTAACAGCTTAAAACAAATTTTGTGAATATTGAAGGAGTTCCTATGTTATCGAAAGTGATGAGCTTTGCGCTCAACGGTTTGGACGGCGTACCCGTCGAGGTGGAAACGGATATCAACAACGGGTTGCCCTCGTACGAACTCGTTGGGCTGCCCGACGCCGCTGTCAAGGAGAGCCGCGAGCGGGTGCGTTCCGCGCTCAAAAACAGCGGCAGAAAGTTCCCGACCAACAAAATCACCGTCAATCTCGCGCCCGCCGATCTCAAAAAGGAGGGCTCGTATTTCGACCTCGCGATCGCCGTCGGAATCCTCAAGGCGACGGGGCAGCTCGCCGCCGATTGCGGCAGTACCGTTTTGCTCGGCGAACTGTCTTTGGGAGGGGAGCTGCGCCCCGTTGCGGGCATTCTGCCATTGCTCATCTCCGCAAAGGCGAAGGGATTTTCCGAATTTATCGTGCCCGCGGCGAACGCCAAGGAAGCTGCGTTCATCGGCGGCGTGCGCACATATGCGGCGGAAACGCTCTCGCAGGCGATCGACCATTTGAGCGGGCTGGCGCCCCTTGCGCCGCTTTCCGTGCGCAGCTACGAGTCGCTCGCGGCGGAAAAGAAGTACCGCTCCGACCTCGCTTTCGTCAAGGGTCAGCCTGTGGCGAAGCGCGCTTTGGAAGTGGCAGTGAGCGGCGGGCACAACATTTTGCTGTACGGCCCGCCCGGCACCGGCAAGACCATGCTGGCGCGCTGTATCCCCACCATCATGCCCGATATGACCTTCGAGGAGGCGCTGGAAGTCACAAAGATCCATTCGGTGGCGGGCATTCTGAACGAGGAGGGGATGGTTTGCACACGCCCTTTCCGTACGCCGCACCACACGGCGACCACCGTTTCGATGTGCGGGGGCGGCTCGCGCACCGTCAAGCCGGGCGAAATCAGCCTCGCGCACAACGGCGTGCTGTTTCTGGACGAGATGCCCGAGTACAGCCGCTCCACCCTCGAGGCGCTCCGCCAGCCGCTCGAGGACGGGTTCATTACCGTCACAAGAAGCAGCGGCGCCGTTACGTTCCCCGCCAATTTTATGCTCTGCGCGAGCATGAACCCCTGCCCGTGCGGCAACTACGGCAGTGCCGACAAGGTATGCACCTGCACGCCCGCCGCGATCCGCAAGTACCGTTCGCGCATCAGCGGGCCGCTCTTGGATCGAATCGACATTCAAGTCGAAGTAGATTCGGTCAAGTATGACGACCTCGCCGCGCCGAAAGAGGAGGAGTCTTCCTCCGCCGTGCGCAGGCGCGTGGAGAAAGCGCGCGCGGTGCAGCGGGAACGCTTTGCGGGGGAAAAAGAACTGCGGACAAACGCGGATATGGGGGAGCGTGAGCTGCGCAAATACTGTGCCCTTTCGCGCGATTGCGAAAAGATTTTGCGCGCGTCGTTCGAGAGCCTGCACCTGTCCGCCCGCGCCCGCTCGCGCATCATCAAGGTGGCGCGCACGATCGCCGACCTCGCGGGAGAGGCGGATATCCGCCCCGAGCATATACTCGAGGCGGTGTCGTACCGGCAGTATGATAATGAGTAACACGCTCGCCAATTTCTCGGCAAGCTGAGGCCTGCGAAATTGTGCGATTTTGAGGGGAAACCCGAACGGTTTTCCCCTCACCTCGTCGCAACAAGGCGACGGAGGGCAGGCGGCGCGCATAGCTTACCGCCACGCCCTCGTACACTTGTTGCTCCTCTTCCCCAAAAATCTCACACCGCTACGCGCGTTGCGATTTTCGGGGACCCCGTTATTTTAAGGGCACACATATTGCTATAATGCCGCTGTTTCACCCCTTCCGTAAGGCAAGGGATTGCCAAATAGGGTTGCGCTGCGGAAAATTGCGATTTCCCTTGCGCGAGAGATTTTTTAATAATATTTGCGCGTTCCAAAATCGCAATTTTGGATTAGCGCCCCCAATTTGTCGCATACTTACGACCTCAGCGGGTGAATATCCGCGAGTTTATAATATGTGTGCCCTTATAAATCGCGGATAGAGGGCAGAGCCCTCCAATCGCAGAAAATCGCAGGCAACAGCTTGCCGAGATTTTCGCGAGCGGCAAATAAAGGAGTTTCTATGTACACCAAGGACGAAAAGACGGAGATCTGGCTGGATTCCTTTCGGCTCGAATACGCCAAAAAGGCGCAGCTGTACAAGCTGTGTTCCGAGCCGTACGACCTCGTAAAACAATTCGCAAAACTCCGCTCCAAGGTCGGGGAAATCGTCGGGGAGGAGAGTCTCGCCGCCATGGAAAAAAGTCTTTCCTCCGGCGAATATATGCGCTCGCTTTTGGCAAAATATACCGAAAAGGGCATAACGTGCGTAACTTTTTCGTCCGAATTGTACCCCGAAGACCTGCGGCAGATTCCCGACCCGCCCCTCGTTTTGTATGCGCGGGGAAATTTGGAGCTTTTGCGGGAGCGCAAGTTCGCAATTGTCGGCTCCCGCCGCACGCCGCCCGCGATGATGAAGCAGACGGAGCGCTTTTCCTCCGAACTTTCCGAGCATTTCGTCATCGTTACGGGATTGGCGGAGGGCGGTGACGCCGCCGCAGCGCTCGGCGCGCTGGAGAGCGGAAAGCTCATCTGCGTACTTGCCTACGGGTTCGATTTCGTGTACCCCGAATGCAACCGCAATCTTTTGAAGAGCGTAGAGGAGAAGGGGCTTGTCCTGACGGAATACCTGCCCGACGAAAAGCCGAAGCCGTACCTGTTCCCCGCGCGCAACCGCATCATCGCGGGGATTGCCGAAGGGGTTTTGGTCGTGAGCGGCGGGGTAAAGAGCGGCACGCGCATCACCGCCGATTTCGCCTACGAATACGGCAAGGATGTGTTCGCTTTTCCCTATTCCTTGGGTTCGGCGGCAGGGGAAGGGTGCAACGCGCTGATCAAAGATTACGCAAAATTGACCGACAATTTAGTTGACATAACCGCCGCTTTTGGTATAAACTTGACCGAGGCGGAAGAAATTTCGCTCTCGGAAGCGGAGCGTACCGTGTTTGAGATCATTCGCGAAGGGGAGGCGCATGTTTCGCAAATTTCCGAGCGGAGCGGGCTGAAAGCGTACGAACTGCCCGCAATATTGACCGCTTTGCAGATGAAAAAGCTGATCGCGCCCTGCGGCGGGAACCGGTATATGGCGGTGAGATAGGCTCGCGGAATTTGTTTTGAGCTGACAAAACAAATTTCTGCGATTTTAAGGGGAAACCCGAGCGGTTTTCCCCTCATTGCGGCATATTTAAGGGCGCACATATTGTTATAATGCCGCAACTTCACCCGCGGAGGTCGCAGGTATGCGACAAATTGAGTGCGCTAATCCAAAATTGCGATTTTGGAACGCGCATTTGATTATTAAAACAATTACTTGCAAAAACGGAAATCGCAATTTTCGTTTTTGCCCCCAATATGCCGAAGGGCATATGCGGAAAGAGTGAATTTGTGCGCGCTCTATAATAAGGGAGCCCTAAAAAGCGCACAAAGAGAGAAAACAGGCGGTTAGCGGCGCAGCCGCGCGCCCGTGGGTTTTCTCTGAAATCAAGCAAAAGCTCTCATCTCTTTTGAGAGATTTTGCGCGAAGGAAAAAATAACTCGCGCCAGCAAAATCACACTTTTGCGTTAGCGCACCCATATTTGCAAAAACTTTTGCTTTTGCAGGAAAGGTGAAGCCGCGCAATTTTAATAATATGTGTGCGCTGAAATATTGCGCGGCGAGGAAAACTCCGATTGTACCGAGCATAGCGAGGGCAATGGGGTTGTCCTGAAAATCACGACTTTTTGTTTTGACAGCTCAAAACAAAAAGTGTGAGGAGGTTTCTATGGATTTAATCATCGTCGAGTCGCCGTCGAAGGCGAAAACGATC
>ERZ1643247.2866-NODE-2866-length-12952-cov-29.958983_pt1 | contig 12952 bp, 21 predicted proteins | sample MGYA00579264_ERZ1643247 | MGnify/ENA primary metagenome ERZ1643247 (study PRJEB29033, sample SAMEA4952262) | chicken gut metagenome | biome: Broiler Chicken; feature: Gastrointestinal Tract; material: Caecum | place: Ireland | collected 2018 | study: Broiler... | reverse complement strand
GGTTTTCGGAAAACACTACCTAAAAACAACCGAGGTAACTGAATAATGAAAAGATCCAACACGAAAGTGCTGTGCAGGGCGGGCATCATCGCCGCGCTGTACGTCGTACTCACCTGGCCGCTCGGCTCGCTCGCATTCGGGACGATGGGATTTCAGATCCGCCCCGCAGAAGCGCTGACCATGCTTCCCCTGTTTTATCCGGAAGCGATCCCCGCGCTGTATGTGGGTTGCCTGATCGCGAACATCATCACGGGCAACGCGTGGGACATCGGGCTCGGCAGCCTGTGCTCGCTCGTTGCGGCGGCGCTCACTTTTGTTACGGGCAAATTCATCAAAAACACGCCCGTAAAACTCGTTTTGGGCGGCGTCTTTCCCGTGCTCGTAAACGCGTTCGTCATTCCGCTCGTGCTCATTTTGGGCGGCAGCGCATACGCGGGCTACTGGTTCATGTTCGCTTCTCTGGCGCTCACGCAGTCGGTATGGGTGTACGCGCTCGGCGTGCCGCTGTATTTCGGCATCAGGGCGCTGCGCGCGAAAGGCATAAGCGCTTTCTGCGACAACGTGACGGGCGAACGGCTCGCAAAAGACGAGAGCGCCCGCAGCGCGCAAAACCGCGCCGATCGGGCAGCGAAATAAAAAATTTATAACAAACGGGCGTCTCCGCTTTCCGAAGAGACGCCCGTTTTATTTTATGCGATATAATTTTTTGTTACCAAACCTGTATGATCCACCAATTTTTGGAGATCCCGAACCCGAGCATAAGAACGAGCATGATCAGCCAGTCGATCACGATGGGCACGCCCAGGCCTATATCGATGCCGAGGAGCACCTTATCCGGAATTTTATCCAGCTTTTTCATGAGCGGCTCGAAAATAAAGCGCATAAACAGCATGACGCCCACCGAAAGCCCGAGCGCCGTAGGTATGCTCGTATACTTCGTAAAACTCAGGGGGATACCCGTATAATCCCACAGGACTATGCCGGACACCCATTCGACGAACGTGCCGAAGAGTATCTCTCCGAAAAACACGCCCGCAAACAAAATGAGCCAGTACAGAAAGTATTTTGCCGTAACGGAGAGTTTGCTGTTCTTTTTAAACAGCTTCCAGCCGAAAAAGCGCATTTCGCGCGGCGTGCCGACCACCACGTACAGCGCGAACACCGCGATGCCGTAGGCAAACAAAAACGGCAGGAACTGCCTGCGGCTGTTGATCACGCCCGCACGGAAAAGGCGGAAAATATTTTCCACCAAAAAACCGATAAAAGACATGATGATGCACATCAGCATGAGCGTGAGGAACCTGTAACGAAAGATCTTCCACCCGAAGATCCCCTTTTTCTTTACAGGCTCCGCCGGGGCCTCGCGCTCCGCAACGCTCTCGCCCTCGGGCGAAACGCGTGCGGACTCCGCCGCGCCGGGAGCGACGTTTTTCTCCTTCACGGAATCTGTCTGTACGGAGGGCGGCGCGTTCTCCGCTTCGGGCAGGGCGCCCGAAGAAATTTTGTTCTTCCTATGCTTTCCCATACGTCCTCTGTTTGTCAAAAACTCCGTATTATTATACCACATAGAAAAAATTAATCCAGCAAAAACGCACAAAAACGACGAATATTAACAAAAAATTAACAAACTCTACTCAAAAAACAGCGAACGGGCAGCAGATCTTCGGTAATTTCGCATGGCAAAGAGCGCGACCGCGCAAAGAAGCGGCGCGGCGGAAAGCAGAAAAAAGGAAGACCGCAGCCCCGCCTCGCCCGAAAGCGCGCCCGCCAGTGCGGGGAGCGCCGCCGCGCCGAGATCGGAAGCCACGGCAAGCGAAGCGAGCATTCTTCCGCCTCCCGGCAGGTTTTCGGAGGCGACGGTCATCACGCCCGGGGAAAGCCAGCCCACGAACAGCCCGCACGCCGCCGCGAACGCGAAAGACGCGCCGCCGCCCAGTCCTCCCGCGCCGAGAAAACAGACAAAGACCGCCAACGCGGAAAAAAACAAAGCGGAACGCGAGGCTTTTTTGCGGCTTCCCAACCGCACGTAAAACAACCCGCCCAAACCTAAACAAACGGCAAACGCAGCCGCGCCGAAAAATTCCCCCACGTACCCGCCGCCTCCCGCCGTTTCGGAAAAAAGGGTGCTCACCCACTGGTTCATGCAGACCTCAGAGCCGTACCCGAAAAAAATCGCGGCGAGCGCAAAAACGTAAAACGCTCCGAATCCCCTTTTCCCGCGCGGCGGCAAGCCGCTCCCTTCGGCAAAAAAGGAATGCTCTTTTTTTACGGGGTTCTCCTCCGGCATATCCGCACCCGAAAGAAGAGCAACTGCCGAAAGCGGTACGAACGCGAGAACAAACATCGCGTAATGCCAGCTTTCCGTTCCGAACAGGGCGATGCAGCCAAACAGCAGGAGCGCAAGCCCCGCCTGTGCCCATGCGTACGCAGTATGTAAAAAACAGATGGTTACGGGCGTGCCCTCGGGCATACGGTCGGCAACGGCGTTGAGCACAACTTCGAGCATGCCGCCCGCAAAGGCAAACACGGCGGTCGCGCCCGCAATGCCTCCGTACAACGCCCCGCCCGAAAAAATGAAAGGCACCCCGCCGTAAAAGAGAAGCCCCGCGCAGCTTACGGCGGCGGCAAAGACCGCAAGCTTTTTATGTGAAACCCTGCCGATGAAAAACATCAAAAACACGTCCGCCAGCATCTGCGCCGCAAAATTGATCGCCGTAAGAAGCCCCAGTTGGGCAAACGTAAAGCCGTACAGATCGGCGAGCGGCACGAAAAGGAGCGCCGTAACGTTCGTGATGACCGCCTGATTGAAAACGCCCGCGAGACAGGCGGAAAGCGTTTTGCCGTATCTTCTTTTGTCCATTTTCTTTCTCCGCCGTAAAATGCTTTCTAAACTATTCTATGCCGAAAAACGGACATCGGTCACTTTTTTTTCTGATAATGTTGACTTTTACCCCCCCCAGAAGGCAACCCAGTTGAACAATTAAAATTTCCCGTAATATAGGCGGAGCCGGGCAAAGTGCTCGACTCTTTTTCGTATTAAGTCACCATGTATTACACAAGTCAAAAAAGGAAGGTATACGATGAACGACAGTTTCCCCCTTTCCGAATTTTTGCGTTTTCGGTTTGGCTATCGTAGCATAGTTCCTCGCGGAAGTAAACGGCGGGCAAATTGCCGCTTAAAACTTGCATATTCACTATCCGCAGCCGGGCAAGGTTTCCTTGCCCGGTTTTTTCTTTTATCTGCAAATCAAAAAACGTCTATGCACCAATTTCCCCTTTTTCCGTTGACTTCCGCAATCAATATTCAAAAAGAATCCCGCCCGTTACCGTCCTATGCTTCTCTGCCTTCGCCGAAACCGGCAATAAAAATTCGGAGGTGTAAACCAAAAATGAAAAAAGTAGTGTTTGCTGTCACAAAGCAAGGAAGGTATGAAAATACCAAGACGACAGGTGTCGGATATATCACCGATACCGATCTCATCACCGCCTGCATCAGCAAAAGCGGAAAGCCGTATATACGGGTATTTGAAGATTGCGTCAAAAACTGCCACCCCATATCCGGCAGAGACAACGAATATCGCGGCGCGCATTACGAGATCCGCGAAATCGAGTTTGAGAAGAAAACTTCAAGCGGCGACAGCACAGGATACGAAACGCGAGAAGTTGAATTCAACTATTCCATCTGGTACAAAATCACCGACTAAAAAATCTGAAAGGAGAAACTCATATGAACAAATTTTATCTCAAAGAATTTCAGCACTTTGACGGAGAAGACGACGTTATTTTCAACATCGTCGAACTGAACACCGACAGCAGCAAAATAACTGTTGCCGTCACCAAATGCGGAAAAATTACTGTGACAGACTATGACCTGTTCACAGACGAAACCGGACTGTACTTCGAGTACGGCATTGCGGGACAAGAGCATATCCATATTGACGACTTCAAGGAGGCAGACTGATGGAAAATTGTAAAAAACACAGCAAACTTCTTTGCTCGCAATGCAGATATTTCAATCAATGCGACATTGCTAAACGTTGCGACGGCATCTGTTACAAATGCGATATTGCAGATTGCGAAAACAATCCCATCTATAAGGAGAGGAAAGATGACAAATAAAATCAAAATCGTAATAGGCTCGTGGGGCTCGTACAGCGCCTGCAACAAACGTGCGCTCGGCTCAGAATGGCTCAATCTTGCAAATTACAAAAACTGGGACGAAATAGCCGCGGCGCTCAAAAAGCAAGGGTTTCGCCTTGACGGTATCGACAAAGAACTGTTCGTGCAGGATATAGACGGTCTCCCCTCCGGCTGCGAAAACTGGGACTACATAAACCCGAAAGAACTATTTGAAACGCTCAAAGAGAGCGGCGTTCTGCACAGCGAATATCTCTATACCGTCCTATGCGCCTATCTGGAAGTACGCTCTTTCCGAGAATTTGCCGAACGGGTGGAAAAGTTCGGAAACAACTGGGACGACGACATCTACATTTACGAAAACTACGACTGGGAAGATTACGGCAGAGAACTGTTTGAAAACAGCGACAGGCATCTCGATGACGATCTTACGGATTATTTCGACTTTGAAGCATACGGAAAATCGTTCGGATTGAGCTGCGCCGAAGAATATTCCGGCGGTATCATCGAAATTTTATAGGAGGCATTTTTATGAAAGTATATCTCGTCAAACTGGACTGGTCTACCGAGGACAGCAACGATGTCGAATTGACCGTGTATAGTACCTATGAAAAGGCATACACAAAATTCAAAGAACTTATCGAAAGCGAAAAGAACCCGGACAATTCTTGGGTAGGCGAACTCAAATGGGAAAACGGCGTACCGGCAGACGAGCGCATTGAACTTGACTTTCTCGACCGTCGCAGCGATACCGACGAAACCGAATGTTATTGGCTTATAACCAATACTTGGGACTTCGGCGTCCACACCTATATCTCGATCGAAATCAAGGAGGTTTTGTAACCGTCATGAAAAACTCAAAAGAAGTAAAAGCAATCCTGACAGCAATCTTTGCCATCAACAGGACGGGCGAGCACGCGGATAAAGACATCTCCCTCATCCTCGATTATGCTTTCCGCAGACTGTTCGGCGCGAATACGATTTTACTGCTTCTCGCCTGCCTCGGCAAAACAAAAGAACAAATTATGCCCGAAGTCATGCAGGTATTGAGGACAGACACGCAATACGAAAAATATCTGGAGGACTATCGCAAATGAAACCGTTTAAGACTATGGCGCATATCCACTCTCTCGGCGGAAATATGGACGAAATAACCGTCCTCGACATAAGAGAGGACGGCAGGCAAACAATATATCTTGTGGATTATCGCGGAGCGAAATGCTCCGCTATTTTTAACTGGTATAACGGCACCTATTACGCAGACGACGTATACGGGAGGATAACCGAATGAGAACTATATTCTACTATTACAACTCGCACGGCGTCCTGTTCTTCGATTACTCGGACGGGAACGGCGGACACATCGACCGCAGCTATATGTTCTATTCCTTCCGCGAAGCGTTGCAGAAATTTCGCAAAGAGTTCGGGTTGGAACATAAGCGCATCAGGCTCGTAGACCTGTACGGCAAGGAGGCAAGAATATGTCGGAAATGCAGATAAAAATCTGGGATATGCTCGTAAAACTGGACGGCGAAACCGTCGCACGGCTTTTTACGAACTACTACGGCACGCAGCTGCTCGACGAGGACTTCATGGACTTTTTAGAGCAGGAAGGAATTTACTGAAAGGAGAAAAACTCATGAAAAATTTATATCGCGAACTGAAAAACAGACAGCAGAAAGAAATGGACACCTTTCCTCTCGGCGCCTGTTTCAACAAGGAGCAGTTTGCCGACATGATGCAAAACTGGGGCCTGACCGAAAACGATACGGACAAAATCTATTCCATAGGCTTCGGTTGCTATATCCGTAAAAGCGACCATGCCGCTTTCCACGAAATGCTCGACAGGCACGAGCGGGAACGAAAAAAAGCCATCGCAGCAGATAAGACCGGTGACGGGTATATCTGTCAGATGTTCCTTGCCGAACTTGCCGACCATGAATACTGCATCACTTACGACTATGAAGATACCTTCAACGCGCTGGGACTTACCGTCGAAAAAATCAACTCGGACAAGCGGCTTTTGCATGGTTTACGCAAAGCCACCAAAGAATACCTGAAACATTGCGAGGACTACTGAAATGAAAGACGAAGCAATCATCTTTTTTGACAACACGGACGATTACTCCAAATACGACGAAGCGGAACAAGCCGTGTATGAGTCATTTTTCGACAGCCAGGACTGGACGAGCATCGACGACGTTCCCAACGATATGGTCTGGGAAGAAATAGCGGCGCAGAATGAAGCGGACTGGAAATACTTCACGGGCGCGTTCAAGCGCCTGTTGGAAAAACACACCTTTCTCGTCACGGGTACCTGCGGGAGATGGAACGGCCCCTGCGAGGGCGGGAACTTTATAACCGACTGGAACGACTTCCTCTCTTTTATAAAGCATCTCGACACGCTGAAGATCTACGAAAAGAACGGGCATCTGTACATAGAGGGCTATCACCACGACGGGCACGACCTTTACGAACTCAAACGCCTTACGGACAAAGGCACGGAATACGCGGACAGGCATTGCTTCGCACACGACAGGGCTCTCCACCGCAGCATCATGGGCAGCAACTTCTTTTCAGCCCTGCCCCACTTTGCAGATTTTATCTACGGAAAAACGCATGAAACCCGACCTGCATAATCCTTACGGCTACAAAGTGTGTTACAGGGAACGCCGTTCCAAAACGATCGTCCGCTATTTCATCGTCCGCAGTTACAAAAGCGCCGTGAGCATGAAACAACTGTATATCCGCTACCCTCCGCGCGAGCGGGAAACGAACAGACAACTCAATAGACCGACATGGCTCATTCTCCCTATTACGAGAAAGGAAGTCTTGCGCGGTATCTGGCGGGAGTGTCCTTTTTAGGATGCTCCCTTTCTTTATCCAAAAATTATATTTACAGGAGAAATCATATGCCGAAATTAAATCTGAAAACTAAAAATGAAGCACAGGAACTCGTCAAAGCGTACCTCGAAGAAAACGCTTCCGAAATCCTTGCCGAAAAGATAAACAACGGCGTCCGTATCCAAAAAGACGGCAAGACGCTAATCAGCAAAAAGACACTGGACGGCTTTATATCTTACGCGACAGGAGAAGCCAGGAAAATTTCCGAAAAGGGCGCAAGCTCCGCATGCGTCGGACAATCCATTGTTTTCGGCTGGGCGGTACACTTTTTTGAGGAGGATTCTATCGAGGGCACGCTCTATAACGAGGACGGCACGGAATACAAGCCGCCGAAGCCCGTTGCAAAAACAAAGCCAGTCGTTTCCTCCCCCGCTCCTACCGCGCCGAAACCAAAGCCGCAGATGTCGCTCTTCGATATGCTCGACGCGCCGTCCAATGAACAAACAACGCCCTCCGAAACGGAAGAACCCGACGAACAGGACATTCCCGACGACGAAGACGACGTTATCTCCGAAGAGGAACAGCGGGAAATTCTCGCAGAGATTGCAGCGGAAGAAGAACAGGAACGCGCCGCCGCCGAACAACAGCGCGAAATCGAACAGAAACCCGTTCCCAAGCCCGCAGGCTCTCCCCTTTGGCAAAACTATACGGCTTTGCAAAGCAAATATCCCGAGCATATCCTCGCCTGTCATGTCGGGGATTTTTACGAGGTTTTCGGGAATAACGCAAAACTGCTCGCAGAGCCACTCAACCTTACGCTTACGAGCCGCGACTGCGGACTTGCCGAACGCGTGCTTATGGTCGGCTTCCCCTATCATGCCGCGGACAACTACATTTCCAAAGCCGTGGAAAGCAGCTTGAAAATCGCCGTCGCGGAATCGTTTGACGAACCTGTCAAATTATACGAACAGCAAACAGCTCCGCAACCGCCCGTCCCTGACGAACCGGTAGATAGAAATGAGGTAAAGACAATGAACGCAAATTATATAAGACCTATTCCGAAAAGAATCGAAAAACAAATCTTAAACTACGATGCAAAGCACAACACTTATACGGGGTTGCGCTTTTACGCCTATCTTACCACTATCCGCAAAGAACTCGTAAAAATCACCGTTGCCGTCCGCAACAAGGGTAAAAAGACGCGGCTCATAAAGCAGGTCGCCGTCCACGGCGTATACTCGGACAAGTGCCTTGTACGTGATTTTGAATACAACTATATGGGTGGATATAAAGTGGGCTGGTATGACGAAGGTATCAAATATCCATACAATATGCGCCCGTTCTACAACGACGGCATATGGTACGCCGTGGACTTCAAATACTTCAATCCGTGGGCGCACGTAATCAATCCGCAGTTCGCCATCTCTCTTCCTGAGTTCCGCTATTCCGCCGTGGATATTCAGAAACCGCCCTGCATCGTAACCTATCTTCGCACCTATCTCAAATACCCGCAAGCGGAATACCTTGTCAAAGCGGGGCTGGGCAAATATGTCGGAAGCACAATGATATTAAAGAAAATCGGCAGCGACAAAGGTTTCCGCAAATGGCTGATGGCTCACCGCGAGGAACTGCGTGCGCATCATTATTATGTAGACGTTGTATTGCGCGGGTACAGAACGGGAAAGCCGCTCGAAATACTGCAATCCTACCGCGAAGCGAAAATAAATTTGAGAAACAACAATACGCTTGCTCCCATACGAGAACTTTTCACAGGAATTGAACGGGAACGCTTTTTTGATTATATCTCCGAACAGAACACTAACGTCAATACATATCTCGACTATCTCAAAGCCTGCAATTACCTCGGCTTGGATATGTCCTTACCGAAAAACCGTTTCCCTCATGATTTCAGATACTGGCACGATATGCGTATCGACCAATACGCCACGGCGCGAGCGGAAGCTGACAGAAAAGCAAAGCAGGAGTTATATGAAAAGTTCGCCGCTATCGCCGAAAAATATCTGCCGCTCGAACACGATAAGCGCAGCGCGTTTATCTGTATCATCGCCCGCTCCCCCGCCGACCTTATCCAAGAAGGCGAAGCGTTAGACCACTGCGTAGGGCGGATGAACTACGACCAGCGTTTTGTCCGCGAGGAATCGCTCATATTCTTCGTCCGTACGAAGGAACAGCCGGACACCCCGCTCGTAACGCTCGAATACTCGCTCCACAATCACAAAGTCCTGCAATGCTACGGCGAACACGACCACAAGCCGAGCGAAGACGTTTTGCACTACGTCAACAAAGTTTGGCTGCCATATGCCAACAGAACCATCAAAAAACTTGCCGCTTAAAAGGAGGTAACACTTATGGCAAACTATTTCAGGATCACAGCTTACCACCCGCAGAAAGATATCTGCGCCGTCCTCGACAGCAACGGAATGTTCGACGCCATTTGGCAGTTCAGCTCCATGCTCGTACAGAAGGGCTTCAAAATCATAGAAGTCGGGAACGAACGGAAATTCCTTGACGGAGATTTTCCGAAAGCCGAAGAATCCCGCAACAAGATATTTTTACGAGCCTGCGCTAAGGGCAGCCCCGTTCAAGACGGCGCGCGCGTTACGGTCAGCGGAAAATCGTATGAGGTCACGAAATGACGAAAAAGGAATATTGTACCGATCGCCCCACTATCGCCTATTACAGTGGTTTCGGAGGTCTGGAAGTAAAACACATCGAGTACGGCATAGACGATCACGTCTATCTCGTGGCCGGCGCATGGAATGGCAAAAAGTCCTACCACAGACTCAAGATATGTTACGGCACAAAGTCTGTTTACGTCCGCCTGTTCGGTCAGCGTTATCCTCTATCCGAGTTTATACGCGCTTAAAATTTTACACGGCTCGCCGCAGGCAGCGGCGAGCCGATTTTTTACTATTTTCAAAGGAGGCAATCACTATGAGCTACACAATCATGTACGGAAAACAATTCCTCAAAACTTCTCGCGGCATTATCCCGCTTGCACTGCACGGCGACAACAATGTAACCGAATATGTCAGAGGCCGCGAAGTGCGCGAACGGCACTGGAGCGTATATGCAAACGATAAAATCGAATTTGCGCCCGACGAATACCTCACATATCTGCAATCCTTCTGCGGCGAAGAGTATCAGGAACATTTCTTTGCCAACGGGAAATTCGTGAACGACAAAGGGCTTATAGCCTGGGCGAAGAACGGCATCCGCGAGGCGCTCACTATTGAAGAGATACGAAAAGTTATACCCGTTCAGTCCGTGACCTGTTATATCCTCGTCGGAATAAAAGACTCGTATGAATCCCGCACGGAAAAATGGAGATACTGCAACACCACAAAAGAGCTCGAAAACTGGCTGGATATGGCGTATGCCCGCGTGCAAGACCTCAAACCCGTTTCCCGCTATGCCGTAATCTGCCTCGCCCTTTACGGCAGAGAACCGCTCTGCATTGCCGCACGCAGGGAACCCGAAGGCAAAGTCATTCTTCGCGTAGGCACAGATAAATACCTTTCAGAGCTTTCACCGCACGGCTATTCCTTATCTCCCGACATCGCGCAGTCGCTCGTCTTTGACAGTCCCGCCGACGCGAGAAACGCCATTGCCCGCAGCGGACAGTATCTGCCGCGTAAATTCCGTTTTCTCTCCGCGGACGAGAAACGCCGCACAAAAACATACCGCGTCAAAGCCTTCCTCCCCGCGTTTCCGCAGGGCATTTACATAAAACGGCTTTGCAAATATTCCCTGCGTTTCTGCCACGAAGAAGCCTATGCTCTGAAATTCTCTTCGGCAAAACAGGCGCAGGAATATATCGACAAGCTCGGCGACCGTTTCAAAGACGTTTCGTATGCCGTCGTACTGTTGCAGGAGGCGTGAGATGGCGCCATCTTTTCTGTTTGACTTTACAAACAAAACGCCGAACGTAACGGTAACGGACATTTCGCAAAATGTGCCGCCCCTGAATATTCCGCCCGCGGAACCTGAAAACTTCTGTCCATATCCTATTCCGAAACTGGATGATATCGTGAAGGACATAGAGCGCTCCGCCTATCAGGTGGATAAACACAAATTCGTTTCCGACCTGTTCGAGTGCGGCGCTATCGCAATTTCCAATCAGGTCGATCTCGCGCAAAAAGAGAAACGCGAAGAACGATACTTGCAGATCATCAAAAGCTATACGCCCGATCTGCAAAGGAAACTTGCGGAGATTTTCGGAAAGCTCTATGCTTTGCTTGCCTCCGTCGTTTACGATAACGGCAGATTCAACGACAACCTCGGCGAACTGTTCATGAAATGCAATCTCGGCAGTAAGTCTGCCGGGCAGTTCTTCACGCCCTACCATATCTCGGAGTTCATGGCACGCGCCGTCATGGACGAAACGCTCATTCGGGAAAAGACGGCGGACGACGGCGTTATCTCCATCTGCGATCCGTGCTGCGGCGGGGGCGGAATGCTCGTCGCGGCGTTAGACGTTCTGCGCTCCTGCGGCATAAATTATGCCCGAAACTGTTTCATTGATGCGGGCGACATCGACGAGCGCTGCGTTCACATGACCTACCTGCAACTCTCGCTTGCGGGCGTGCCTGCCATAGTACGGCATCAGAACGCGCTTACGCGCGAGCTTTGGAGCGTTTGGTACACACCTGCGCTACTCTTCCAATACCTGCGGTTCCGCAGATATATCAACCTCAACTGACAAAGGAGAATTTACCATGCAAAGATTAGACAGCAGCGAACTCCGCGCACTCTGTATCCGCAACAACTGGTTTACCTGCGGAGACATCCGGCAATACACCCGCTTCTTTCAGAGAAACAGCGAAGGTGCGCCAATTGAAGAGCTTTCCGTCATTATCTGGATTTGTTCGGACGATATTCCATACCATGACATTTACGCTGTACTCAGCAAAGCAATGAAAACCGATTAGAACGGGAATCGAGCAATCATTCGCTAAGGGGGAAAACAAAATTCCGGCGTTTTCAATTATTCGACTTTCCCTCATTTCCGTTTGACTTTTCCTTTGCTTTACCATATAATATCAATGCAACGTCGGGATATTCCGACCAGACATTTGAAGTCTATTCGCAGTTAACGGGTAACATTTTGTTGCACGTTACTTTTTTACTTTTTGGCTTTTATTCACCTTGACTTTTTTCTACCTTTGCCGTATAATATCTGTAATGGTTGACGTTCCTTTACGAGGAGTGTACAAACGGCAAAGACACCTTAAATTACTCGACCTTTAAGAACGGCGGTTGTCGGATTACTCCGTAAACCTTGCTAAGAACGGTACTTTATGTATCGTTCTTTTTTTCTGCTTATCGTTGCCACCAAATAATAAATGCGCGGCAAGTACCGCGCATTTATTATTTTCCGGAACCCGTTTCCGGCTATATATTTTGCGTCGCTCCGCCGAGTTTCCAGCCCACGGACTTTTCGCGCATGGCGATAAATTCGGCATACTTGCCCTGTTTTTTGAGAAGCTCTTTGTGCGTGCCCTCTTCGACGATTCTGCCGCCGTCGAGTACGATAATTTTGTCTGCGTGGCGCACCGTCTTTAACCTATGCGCGATCATGATGACCGTTTTGGACTTCGTCAGCTCCTGAATGGCGTTTTGCAGCATCCATTCGTTTTCGGGATCGACGTTCGCCGTCGCCTCGTCCAAAATAATGACGGGGCTGTCTTTAATGATTGCGCGGGCGATGGAGATGCGCTGTTTTTCTCCGCCCGAAATGCTCGCGCCGCCCTCGCCGATGACCGTATCGTACCCGTTTGGCAGCGCGGAGATAAAGTCGTGACAGCACGCCTTTTTTGCAGCTTCTATCACTTCTTCCATACTCGCGTCCGGCTTGCCGAAACGGATGTTGTTTGCGATCGTATCGTTGAACAAGTACACGTTCTGGAATACCATACTATAATTTTTGAGCAAACTGTCCAGTTTATAT
>ERZ1643247.2864-NODE-2864-length-12958-cov-118.547237_pt1 | contig 12958 bp, 12 predicted proteins | sample MGYA00579264_ERZ1643247 | MGnify/ENA primary metagenome ERZ1643247 (study PRJEB29033, sample SAMEA4952262) | chicken gut metagenome | biome: Broiler Chicken; feature: Gastrointestinal Tract; material: Caecum | place: Ireland | collected 2018 | study: Broiler... | reverse complement strand
ACGGCTTTCTGCCAGGAGGATCCGGCGGCGGCGCCGGCGCAGATCAGCACCAGGTTCCAGAGAAAGCTTCCTGCCACAGTCATCCAGAGGAAGCGGCCCAACGCCATATCCGCCATGCCGGCGGGGATAGAGATCAGGCTTCGGACAATGGGAATGAAACGGCAGAAAAATACCGTGTAATTTCCCCTGCTGTCAAACCAGTCTGCGGCTTTCTGGATATCTGCCTTTTTCAGATGCAGGATCCTGCCGAGTCTGCCGGAAAGAAGGGTATCCAGCCTGTCAGGGGAAAGAAAACGGCCTGCCTGATAAAGGATCAGGGCGCCGCCTACACTTCCTACGGTAGCAGAGAGAACAGCGCCGGGAATATGCATTCTTGTATACGTAGTCATAAATCCTCCAAAGGTGAGGATGATCTCTGAGGGAATAGGTGGAAAGAGATTTTCCGCCATGATCAGAAGGGCAAGGCCTAAGTAGCCGTAGCTGCTCATAACTTCCAGTATCCAGTGATCCATAAAAAAACCCTGTTTTTTACTATCTTATGCAGTAAAAAACAGGGTATTCGTCTTTTTCACCGTGCGCCGCCCTTTGAGATACTCCCATGGACGTTACCTCTACAGTTAACTCGGCCCAGGCGCCCTCACGGCACACAGAAGGTTCTGCTTAGTGCTGCTGCATTCCTGCCCTGACACGGTTCACAGATTCCTGTTGCGTAAGACCCAGACGTCAACGCCACTTATAGAGGGCAGCTCCACAGAAAGAAATCCCTCGGTTTGGCATCACCCCTGCTGTAGCGGATTGCAGGTACAGGGCACCGCTATCTCCCCGGCTGCACGGTGTTTACAGTATAGCGGTTTTCAAATCGGTTGTCAACACGGGGTCAGGAAAAAAATTCACGAAAATTAAGTTGAGCCTCCTGTAAAAATATAATATAATAGGTTTAGCCCAGCGGACAAAGGATAGTTTTGACCGCAGTGCAGATACTATATTATGAAGATGGGATGTGGAAAAAATGAAAAGAATCGGTTTGCTTACAAGCGGCGGCGACTGCCAGGCATTGAACGCAACAATGCGAGGTGTTGTAAAGGGATTGAGCACCAATCTGGATGAATTGGAAGTCTACGGATTTGACGATGGCTATAAAGGGCTGATCTATGGAAACTATAGAATGCTCTCTGCCAAAGACTTTTCAGGAATCCTTACAAGAGGCGGTACGATCCTGGGAACTTCCCGCCAGCCATTTAAGCTTATGCGGGTTCCTGATGAGAGAGGACTTGACAAAGTAGAGGCTATGAAGCAGACATATTATAAGCTGCGTCTGGACTGTCTGGTCATCCTGGGAGGAAACGGAACCCAGAAAACAGCAAATCTGCTCAGGGAAGAAGGATTGAATATTATCCATCTGCCCAAGACTATTGATAACGATATCTGGGGCACGGATATGACTTTCGGATTTCAGAGCGCTGTGGACATTGCTACAAATGTTATCGACTGTATCCACACAACAGCTGCTTCTCACAGCCGTGTGTTTATTGTAGAGATCATGGGACATAAAGTAGGCTGGGTAACTCTTCACGCAGGTATCGCAGGAGGAGCCGATATTATCCTGATCCCGGAAATCCCTTACGATATTGATAAGATCGTGGAAGCTATCAACAAGAGAAATAAAGCCGGAAAAGGCTTTACGATCCTGGCAGTGGCAGAGGGAGCAATTTCCAAGGAGGATGCAAAGCTTTCCAAGAAAGAACTGAAGAAAAAACAGGAAGAAGATAAGAAGAAATATCCGTCTGTGGCCTACAAGCTGGAAGACGAGCTTCAGAAGAAACTGAATCTGGATATCCGTATTACGATTCCGGGTCATACACAAAGAGGCGGAAGTCCCTGCCCATATGATAGGGTGCTTTCTACCAGACTGGGTTCAGAGGCTGCCAAGCTGATCCTGAATGACCAGTATGGATATATGGTGGGCATTGTCAACGGTAAAGTAAAGAAGGTACCGCTGGAAGAATGCGCCGGCAAGTTAAAGACAGTTTCTCCAGATGAACAGCTTGTACAGGATGCAAAACGTATCGGCATCAGCTTTGGCGACTGATCTTCGGCATAATCACAGGCATCAAAAAGGAGAATATACATGAGCTATACTGCTCTTTACCGTAAGTTCCGGCCCCAGGACTTTGAAGATGTCAAGGGGCAGGAACATATTGTGACAACATTGAAAAATCAGATAAAGGCTGACCGGATCGGACATGCCTATCTTTTCTGCGGGACACGGGGAACCGGAAAGACCACCATCGCCAAGATCCTGGCTAAAGCGGTGAACTGTGAACATCCCGTAGACGGAAGTCCCTGCAACGACTGCCCTACCTGCAGGGCGATCAACGCAGGGACCTCCATGAACGTGATAGAGATTGACGCCGCATCCAACAATGGTGTGGATAATATCCGTGAAATCCGGGAAGAGGTAGCCTACCGTCCTACACAGGGACGTTATAAGGTATACATCATAGACGAGGTTCATATGTTATCAGCGGGAGCTTTTAACGCCCTGCTGAAAACACTGGAAGAACCTCCTTCTTATGTAATCTTCATTCTGGCTACAACAGAGGCCCATAAGATCCCTATCACCATTCTTTCCCGCTGTCAGAGATATGATTTTAAACGGATTACGGTAGAAACCATAGCGGACCGTCTTATGGAACTGATGAAAAAGGAAGGGAATGATGTAGAGGAGAAGGCAATCCGTTATATTGCCAAGGCGGCAGATGGATCTATGCGTGACGCTCTGTCCCTTCTGGACCAGTGTATCGCGTTTTATCTGGGAGAAAAACTGACCTACGAAAAGGTCCTGGAAAATCTGGGCGCTGTAGATACGGAAGTATTCAGCAGCTTGTTAAGGGAGATCCTGGCCCAGCATACCTCCCAGGCCATCCGGATCCTGGAAGATCTGATCATACGGGGAAGGGAACTGGGACAGTTTGTTACGGATTTTATCTGGTATCTGAGAAATCTTCTTTTGATCTCTGCTTCCGATAATCCTGAGGAGGCGGTAGATGTATCCAGAGAAAATCTGGAACGGATGAAGGAAGAAGCCCAGATGGTGGATACGGAGACTCTTATGCGGTATATCCGTATTTTTTCCCAGCTTTCCAACGAGATCCGCTACTCTTCTCAGAAAAGAGTTCTGGTAGAGATCGCTCTGATAAAGCTGTGTCAGCCGGTGATGGAGACAAACCTGGACTCTCTCTTTGACCGGGTCCGGGTGCTGGAAGAAAAACTCAGTGATCCTGCTTTTTTGGCAGGGATCAAGGCCTCGGAAAAAGAAAAAGAGACGGCAGCTTCAGGGGGAATACAGGGAAATGGCTATCCCAGGATTTCAGAGACAGAAAGGATACCAGAGCCAAAACCTGCCAAGGCGGCGCCGGAGGATCTTCAGTATGTGAAGAAAAACTGGAATTCGATCATTCGGGAAACCAAAGGACTCCTGCAGCAGATGCTGCTGGAATCCACGCCTAAATATGACGGAAATACGGGAGAGCCGGTTTTGTATGTAGAATTCCGGAATTTCCTTGCCCAGACATGTATTGATAACCCGGAAACTGTGGAAATCCTGAAGCAGGCAATACAAAAAAAGATAGGGAAGGAACTGGAAGTAAAGCTGGTCATGAAAAAGAATGAGCCGGGATCCGGAGGCGGAAATCTGGCAGAGATTTCTGTAGATAATCTGCTCCAGCAGAATATCCATATGGATGTAACAGTGGAAAATATAGAGGATGATGACTAGGAGGAATTATTAGAATGGCAAAAAGAGGAGGATTTCCCGGAGGCATGATGCCGGGAAACATGAATAATTTAATGAAGCAGGCCCAGAAGATGCAGCGCCAGATGGAGGAGAACCAGAAAGCTCTCCAGGAAAAAGAGTTCACTGCGGCTGCCGGAGGCGGTGCCGTGGAAGTTACTATCTCTGGAAAGAAAGAAGTGACTAAGGTGAAACTGGCGGAAGAAGTGGTGGATCCTGACGACATTGAGATGCTGGAAGATCTTATCATGGCAGCGACCAATGAAGCTCTCCGCAAGGTAGAAGAAGAGTCTGCGGCAGTGATGTCCAAACTTACAGGCGGCCTGGGCGGCGGATTTCCTTTCTAAGTGAGGAGATAGAAAGTTGGAATATTACAGCAGTCATATAAACAAGTTGATAGAAGAATTTTCCAGATTGCCGGGCATTGGTGCAAAGTCTGCACAACGCCTGGCGTTCCACGTTTTAAATATGCCGAAAGATCAGGTAGAGAGTCTGGCCCATGCCATTGTAGATGCAAAGGAAAATGTGCGGTACTGTAAGTGCTGTTATACCCTTACGGATCAGGAGATCTGTCCTATCTGCAGCAACCCTAAAAGAAACAAGAAAGTGATCATGGTGGTGGAAAATACCAGGGATCTGGCGGCCTATGAAAAAACAGGAAAATTTGACGGAGTGTACCATGTGCTTCACGGAGCGATTTCCCCTATGCTGGGTATCGGACCAGATGATATTAAACTGAAAGAGCTGATGGAACGTATTTCTCAGCAGGATGTAGAAGAGGTGATCATCGCCACGAATTCCAGTCTGGAGGGAGAGACTACAGCCATGTATATCAGCAAACTGTTAAAGCCTGCAGGGATCAAGGTAACCAGGATCGCCAGCGGCGTGCCTGTGGGCGGCGACCTGGAATATATCGATGAAGTGACACTTCTCCGGGCTTTAGAGGGAAGAGTGGAATTGTAGAAACAGCGGGGAAGATAGAATGAGAAAAAAAGTAACTTCCACAGACATTGCAAAAGCAGCAGGAGTTTCCCAGGCTACTGTGTCTATGGTACTGAATAAAAAGTATAATGTATCCTTTTCCAGAGAGACTGTGGAAAAAGTAGAGCAGGCTGCCAGGGAACTTGGCTATGTGCTGCCAAAGCGGCGCAGCCCCAAAAACGGTAAAAACAGCCGCCTGATCGTTGTATTCTGTCCTACCCTGACAAATCCCTATTATGTCATGCTGCTTCAGGGAATTGAGACAGTGGCAAAGGAAAAGGGATATGGAGTGTTTACCTGCAATACCCAAAGAGAATTAAGGATAGAAGAGCAGTATCTGAGAATGATGCCTGGTGTGGCGCCTGCAGGGATCATTTATACCTGCAATCCCAGTTCTGCTTTTATGGATCAGGTAGAGGAACTGGCCCAGAGGATCCCCCTTGTGATCATCAGCAACCGGGAGCGTGTGAAGGTAGACGCCATCAACCAGGACAATACCAAGGTGGGAAGCCTGATGGCCCGGCACCTTTTGAATCTGGGACACAGGAAGGTGGCTTTTATCGCGCCGCCTCTTACAAAAAGACAGCAGCAGCGTTCCCGGCGGGTAGAAGGCTTTGTAAAAGAATATGAGAAAGAAGGCCTTACAGATTCTGTGATCATTAAAGCGGCAGATGATATTTGGGATGAGGTCCTTCCAAGTGTGGATTCAGAATACAGGATGGGCTATAATCTTACAAAAGAACTTCTTTCGGAACACCGGGACGTGACTGCCATCGCAGGACTGAATGATATGATCGCATTTGGGATTATTGACGCCCTTCAGGAGGAGAAGCTGAAAGTGCCCGGAGATGTATCTGTGATCGGCTGTGATAATATTATTTTTTCCAGAATGTCTCATATGTCTTTGACAACCATTGAACACTTCGTGCCTTTAAAAGGAAGAGATGCCTGCGATATTATCATGCGGAAGATCGAATCTGCCCGCAGTACCTATTCTGAAACTCAGCCAACCAGTATTTATCATATCGAGTATGAACCTAAGCTGATCGTACGGAAAACAACCGGATATGCCAGGCAAAAAAATAAATAAATTAAATGAAATAAAGAAAATTATTAATAATAAATGCAAGGCGAGATTTAAGGGAACCCTTGATATCACGGGAATTTTCTGCCTATAGTCAGATAAACTATTAATAAAATAGAATAATATTAATAATTTTACATATTTATAACAGAAAGACCTCTTGCAGAGAATTAGTTTAAGTCGTAAACTATATTCAAGAACAAATTAAGCGCCAAAAGCGTAAACGGAGGTAAAGAATTATGAAGTTTTTTATTGACACAGCGAAAGTTGAGGATATCAGAAAAGCAAACGATATGGGTATTATCTGCGGTGTTACCACAAACCCGTCTCTGATCGCAAAAGAAGGCCGTGATTTTAATGAAGTTATCAAAGAGATCACCTCAATTGTTGACGGACCGATCAGCGGTGAGGTAAAGGCAACTACCACAGATGCGGAAGGCATGATCAAAGAGGGCCGTGAGATCGCAGCTATCCATCCCAACATGGTAGTAAAGATTCCTATGACAGCAGAAGGATTAAAGGCTGTGAAGGTATTGGCTTCAGAAGGGATCAAGACAAATGTGACATTGATCTTTACAGCAAATCAGGCACTGCTGGCTGCAAGAGCAGGAGCCACTTATGTATCTCCATTCCTGGGAAGACTGGACGATATTTCTACAGACGGCGTAGAACTTATTGAGACTATTGCAGATATTTTCGCAGTTGCAGATATTCCTACACAGATCATTGCCGCAAGTGTCCGCCACCCAATGCATATTACTCAGTGTGCTCTGGCAGGTGCTGATATCGCTACCGTTCCTTACAAGGTACTTGAGCAGATGATCAACCATCCGCTGACTGACGCAGGTATTGAGAAATTCAAAAAGGATTATATTGCAGTATTTGGGGAATAATCATATTTCAGGAGGAAAATAAATGAACAAGTTAGAACTTCAGAAGACGGCTAACGAGATCCGCAAGGGTATTGTGACAGCCGTACATTCTGCAAAAGCGGGACATCCCGGCGGATCTTTATCCGCAGCAGACTTATTTACGTACTTATATTTTGAAGAGATGAATATCGATCCCAAGGATCCAAAGAAACCGGACAGGGACCGTTTCGTTCTTTCTAAGGGTCATACAGCCCCCGGGTTATATTCTACTTTGGCGTACAGAGGCTATTTCCCGGTAGAGGATCTGAAGACCCTCCGCCATCTGGGATCTTATCTTCAGGGACATCCAGATATGAAACATATTCCTGGTGTAGATATGTCCAGCGGTTCTCTGGGACAGGGAATTTCCGCAGCAGTGGGAATGGCTTTAGGTGCAAAAATGGACGGCGATTCCTACAGAGTATATACACTTTTAGGCGATGGAGAGATTGAGGAAGGACAGGTCTGGGAGGCTTCTATGTTTGCCGGACACAGAAAGCTGGACAACCTGGTTGTGATCGTAGATAATAACGGGCTCCAGATCGACGGAAAGATCGAGGATGTATGTTCTCCATACCCTATTGACAAAAAATTTGAAGCTTTTAATTTCCATGTAATCAATGTGGCAGACGGAAATGATTTTGATCAGTTAAAAGCAGCTTTTGACGAGGCAAAGACAGTAAAAGGAATGCCTACAGCCATCATTATGAAGACTGTAAAAGGAAAAGGCGTTTCTTATATGGAGAATTCTGTGGATTGGCACGGAAAAGCTCCAAATGATGAACAGTATGAAATCGCAATGGCAGATTTGGAAAAGGCAGGTGAAGCATTATGTCAGAAGTAAAGAAGATCGCTACAAGAGAGAGTTATGGAAACGCCCTGGTAGAACTGGGTAAAAAATATGAAAATCTGGTAGTTCTGGACGCGGACCTGGCAGGTGCTACTAAAACCGGTACCTTTAAGAAGGCTTTTCCGGAACGTCATATCGACTGCGGTATCGCAGAGTCTAATATGATGGGTATCGCAGCGGGACTTTCTACAGTAGGCAAAGTTCCTTTTGCAAGTACTTTTGCTATGTTTGCAGCAGGACGCGCTTACGAGCAGGTCCGCAACTCCATTGGTTATCCTCACTTGAATGTGAAGATCGGAGCTACTCATGCGGGAATTTCCGTAGGTGAGGACGGAGCAACCCATCAGTGCAACGAAGATATTGCTTTAATGCGTACGATTCCAGGTATGGTGATCCTGAATCCTTCTGATGATATTGAAGCAAAAGCAGCAGTAGAAGCCGCTTATCATCATCAGGGACCGGTATATCTGCGTTTTGGAAGACTTGCAGTGCCGGTGATCAATGACAGACCGGATTACAAATTTGAGATCGGCAAAGGAATCGTCCTGAGAGAAGGCAAAGATGTTACCATCTTCGCTACAGGATTATGTGTAAATGAAGCTCTGGGCGCAGCAGAAAAACTGGCTGCTGAGGGCGTTGAGGCCAAGGTGATCAATATCCATACCATTAAACCTCTGGATGAGGAATTGGTAATCAAGGCTGCCCAGGAGACAGGCAAGGTCGTTACTGTAGAAGAGCATTCTGTTATCGGCGGCCTGGGCGGCGCAGTAGCAGAGGTCCTCTCTGAAAAAGCGCCTACCAAGATGCTCCGCATTGGTATCAATGACGTATTCGGCGAGTCAGGTCCGGCTGTACAGCTTCTGGCTAAGTACGGGATCGACGCAGAGGGCATTTATGAAAAAGTAAAAGCTTTCGTGTAAATAACGGTAACATAAGAAAATCATAGAAAGGGTGCCTGTATTTAACCGGCGGATCCGGAGGTTTGTTCCGGGATAGGTTAAATATCCAGGCATCCTTTTTGTATAAAAGATATCCGGAAATATATCTTCGGCGTCAAGAAAAGGATTATTACAGAAGAGGCCGTCCGAAGTTGCGGTTGAAGCCATAGAAATAGCGGCGGTAGGCCATAAGAATCCCGAGAACAATGGCATCGGCCATGCGTACAACAGTGGAGAGCCGAGTGGTCTGAAGGGTGAAATGATCGAAATTCCCTGCAGAATTTACAATTCCTGTAATCGCGATATCTCCTACAGGAGGAAGCTTTTTGTGTACACCAAGGCCCGGTTCCAGAGAACCTCTGGAGATAGTCAGGTACCCGGTATGTTTTCTGGTGCCCAGGGAGGCATCTATGGCGATCAGAAGGCTGTCGGGATGACGCAGCTTTATTTCCTGTATGGTTTCATTAAGATTTAATGCATGGACAGGACGGGATAAAGTTCCGTAAACATATGCAAAAGAAAGCCCGTGTTTAGAAAGACTATGGCCTACCAGCGGGCCAAGGCTGTCTCCTGTGATCCTGTCGCTTCCAATACAGATGAATACAAGTTCCCGAAAGGAACTGTCACAGGAACTGAGAAAATCAAATAGCAGGGCGCCCAGTTTAATGCCGGCGCCTTTATGGTCAATATAGTAAGTGGAATCTTTTTTTGTGGACATATCAGCCGATCCTTTCTGAACCTGAATTTCTGTTTTTATTCTGTCCGTTTTTTCTTTCCTTATCCCCGTATATTTTGTCGTTAAAAAAATCGGATCCCCCAGCAAATACGCTAAATTTCGCAGAGAATATATGCTATCCTTTTTTTCAAAAAGGGGTGAATGTTACATGATAGAGATTGTCTATGAAAAGGAAAAACAAAAGTCTGAGGGGAACGAAAGCTTTTTCCGTATTCCCAATAACATACGCCAGATAGGAGAAGTGGGAGGAATACAGAAAATCTATATAGAAGATTATGCGTATACTTATCTTTGTAGAATCTCTTCGGGAAATTTGACCCGGGGGATAGGAGCGATACTCCTGGGACAGGCCAACTGGAAAGAGGGAGTTTCTTATTTGTTCATCAAGAGTGCCGTAGCCCTGCCGGATATGGAAGTCAGTGAAGAACATCTGGAATTTACTCAGGAAATCTGGAATCATGTATACGAAAAAAATAAAGAATATTTTCCAGATCAGGAGGTGGTAGGGTGGTTTCTTTCTATACCAGGCTGCTCCATGGAACTGCACCAGGTGATCTGCCAGACCCATCTGGACCATTTTGGAGGCAGCGATAAGATTTTATTTATTATGGAACCGCTGGAAAAAGAGGAGGCTTTTTATCGCTATGAGGATGGCCGGATGTCCAGACAGACAGGGTTTTATGTGTATTACGAGAAGAATGAACCTATGCACAATTTCCTCATAGCCCAGAATCAGAAAATGGAAAAGAAAACGGAAGAGGTAGACGATTCTGCAGTCCGAAATTTCCGGAAAAAAGTAGAAAAGAATATCAGCCAGGAGCAGAAAAAGACGGGATTTCCGGTGATGAAGGCTGCAGGTATCTGTGCCGCTGTAGCTGTACTGGCGGTGGGGGTTCTTTATCTTAACGATTATCAGAAACTCCAAAGCGCCAGACAGGTGATCGCAGACATTGATCAGGAGCGGCAGGATGCAGGAGTACAAGAGACGGCGCCAGTGAATGGCAGTGTAAGTCAAGAACAATCCGATGAACAGCAGACAAAGGGTGAACAGACCTCTGGATCAGAAGAAAAGGAACAGGATACGGAAACAGAGCTGGGAGACAAGAACCAGACAGAGGAGGAGAAGGAAGCATCCGCGGTTTCTGAAGAGCCGGATCAGAGTCAGACTATACTAGATGATCCGGACCAGGAAGAGGAAGAGGGCAGAACCCAGGCGTCTGGTGAGATACATCCTTCTTATACGATCCAACGGGGAGATACTATAACAAAAATCAGTATAAAAACTTATGGAAGTACAGATAAAGTCCGGGAAATCTGTGAACTGAATCATCTGTCAGTAAATGATCTGATATATCCGGGACAAAAAATTTTACTCCCGTAAACTTTTGTGTTATACTAGCCGCAGGGGTGCTGGTATCATCGGCGGCTGTCAAACGAGCCCAGATGCTGGTCTGGCTCTCCGCTTTTAGGTATACGAACCCTGAATTGACACATCAGACATAGATACACATTAGGAAAGAACTATATGAATTTAAAAGAAATTTTTAATTTTGAGAAGAGAGATTCGGGAGGAGGAAGACTTTCGGATTTCTGGTATTTTTTCAGGAGGATACGTCTGAACCGGACGATCGTGGTGCTTGGAATGCTGATCGCGGCGGCAGTAGCAGGGATCGTTTATGTCCTTAACCATGTGGACCAGAATTATGATGTGCTTTCCACTATAGAGAATGAGGACACCCAGTCCTCAGAATATATACAGATGGGGGATGATCTGCTGAAATACGGCAATGAAAGTGTCTCTCTTCTGTCACAGTCCGGAGATACCCTGTGGAATCAGACGTATGATATGAGTGATCCGTCAGTCAGTATTATGGGAGATACGGCTGCAATATATGACAGGCGGGGAACTGCCATGTATGTAGTGAAGATGAGCGGCCCGGTAGGTCCCATATCCACGGACTTTCCAATCGTCAAGGCCGAGGTAACACTTAACGGTTCAGTAGCTGCGATCCTGGAAGATGGTGAGAAAACATGGGTGAATTATTATTCTTCCGATGGAAGTCTGATTGTGGAGAATCAGACGAGAATGGAGAACAATGGTTATCCTCTGGATCTGGCCGTTTCTCCGGATGGGACAGTGATCGCTGTCAGCTACCTTATGGTAGATTCAGGAGAAATCTCCAGTCATCTGGTCTTCTATAATTTCGGCCAGGCAGGCCAGGGGCAGGTGGACAACGTAGTAGCCGAATTTACATATGAAGATACTGTAGTGCCGGATCTGGTTTATTTTAGTGAAGGCACCTGCGTTGCCTTCAGGGATGACGGATTTTCTGTTTTTCAGGGTGAGGATACTCCTGAGGAAAGCCAAAATACCGAGATCAACACTCAGATGATCAGTTTATTCTATAATGAGGAATATTTTGGAATTGTTACAGAAGGAGAGGAAGAATCCTATCTGATGACCTTATATGCTCCCGAAGGAAGACAGCGGTGCTCCCGGGAATTTGATATGGAATATCAGAGTATTTCTGTCAGTGGAGAGAGGATCCTTCTCTGGGATGGCGCTCAGGTAGAGATATATGACCTGGGAGGCAAACTGAAATTTCAGGGAGATGTGCGGGAGGGCACTGTGAGAAACCTATTCCAGATGTCCAGAAACCGGTACCTGCTGATCTCAGATGAAGGGATCAAAATGATCCGGCTGTCCTGGTAACATAAAAGATACACGAAAGACAGGTAATGATATGAATTGGTTTTCTATTGTGATCCTGGCAATTCCTGTAGCATATATTTTCAGCGGCCTGCAGAAAGGAATGGTCCGTACAGCATTTTCTTTTCTGTCGGTTATTCTGACTCTGGCGCTGAGTTTTGCTTTGAATCCGCAGATTACAAAGTTTGTTCAGGAAAATACGCCTATCTATCATATGATCCAGGAAAATTGTCAGGAAAGTCTTATGAAAGACACAGAAGTTAAGATCAATGAGAAGACAGATTCAGGAGAGCAGAATCAGTTTATCCAGGAACTGCCTCTCCCGGAAAATGTGAAAGCACTTCTCATAGAGAACAATAACGCTCAGGGGTATCAGCATCTTCTGGCAGAAACATTTACCGAATACATTTCCCGCAGCATAGCGGCGGTGGCAGTCAGTATTTTGGGAATGATCGTAACCTTTTTAGCAATCAGTATTATCCTTCACATAATAGGAGGAATCTTGAATAGTATATTTTCTCTTCCTGTCCTGAACCTTTTTAACAGAGTGGGAGGAGCCGCTTTAGGAATTATTCAGGGAGTTTTTGTGGTCTGGATCATTTTTCTGGCATTATCCTTGTTCTGGGATACCTCATGGGCACAAACCGGAGTCTCCATGGTAAAAGAAAATCCTGTGACAAATTATCTGTATGAGAATAATCTGCTGGCAGGTTTTTTATCCGGATTATTGTAAAAAAGAAGAAAAAGACAGGCAGGAGATCAAAGGAGATTTTCTGCCTGCCTTTTTTATAAACAGAGACGAGTCTGTCTGGATTTACCCCTGATTTTCGTCTTTTTTGTCCAGTAAAAAGTGAAATTAAAAAAAATGGAAAAAAATTCACGAAATCTGTTGACAAAGAAGAAATGCTGTGGTATTCTAACATAGCTGTCGGCGAGAGCGGTGCTCTCAAGAACT
>ERZ1643247.2863-NODE-2863-length-12961-cov-3.903223_pt1 | contig 12961 bp, 9 predicted proteins | sample MGYA00579264_ERZ1643247 | MGnify/ENA primary metagenome ERZ1643247 (study PRJEB29033, sample SAMEA4952262) | chicken gut metagenome | biome: Broiler Chicken; feature: Gastrointestinal Tract; material: Caecum | place: Ireland | collected 2018 | study: Broiler... | reverse complement strand
ATTCCATCAAAAAGCATGGGATGATCATGCCGATCGTCGTCAACAACATGGAGGACGGCAAGTACATGATCATCGCGGGCGAACGCCGCTACCGCGCGGCAAAAATGGCGGGAAAAACCACGATCCCCGTCGTCATCCGCGAGTACACCGACCGCGAGATCAAAGAGATCTCGCTGATCGAAAACCTGCAGAGAGAGGATCTGAACCCCATCGAGGCGGCGACGGCGATGAAACAGCTGATGGATGAATATCACCTCACGCAGGAAGAACTTGCCGAAAGGATCGGCAAAAGCCGCCCGGCCGTCACCAACACGCTGCGGCTGCTGTCTCTCTCGCCCGAAGTCATTCATATGGTCTCTTCCGGCAAGCTGAGCGCGGGGCATGCGCGCGCTTTGGTCACGCTGCCGGAAGACGTGCAGTATAAACTTGCAAACGATACCGTCAAAGACGGCCTGTCCGTCCGCGACATCGAGCGGAGCGTGCGCGATTATTTTGCCACGCCCGAAGAATTGGCGGATAAAAAAGACAAGAAAAAGCTGCAGGTGTCCATAGAGTTGAAAGACCTCATCGAGCGGATGCGGCATACGTTCAAAACGAAGGTGTCTTTGATCGGCAATGACCGCAAGGGCAGGATCTATATCGACTATTACAACACCGACGACTTGGATCGCATCAGCGAGATCGTCGATATGGTCGATAAAAAAGAAGGAAGATAAATAATAGTTTGACATTCAAACGGCGGGATCCCCGCCGTTTTTTTGTTAAATAAAATGCCCCGGAAAGTCCGCGTGAAACAGAGGAAGCAATAGCGATGCACAAAAAATAAAGGCTTTCCCTTGGGGAGGCACGGAAGGAATCTAATTATTTAACGAACAAACAGACATCCCCGCGGAGGGCTGTCGCCGAAGGTGACTGATGAAGAGGAAAAACGGTTGGCTTTGCTGGTGGATTTTGCCGGCGGATAATTTATTTGCAAAAAACGCGTTGGCGGCAAAATGAACAAAATGAACATTTTTAACAAAGTGAGTCGAAAAAAGATTGAGCGGCAATAAATAAACAAATTCGCTAAAAATGTCGAAAATATTTAAAAAGAATAAGTGAACGTTTCGCTAAAAACGGAAATTTTTGCGTTTCGCCGTCAAAAAAAAGAATGCGATCGGTCGAAGCATGCCGTATCTTGTTATAAGTTATCGTTAATTGGTCGAATTGACCAAAAAAAAGGCAAAAAATAAGAAAAAAGTCACAAATTTTTTTAGATTTTCTATTGACAGAAGGCATGAAGTATGATAAGATTATCATATCGAAGGGAGAGGGGAAAGTGACGATTATCCGCAGTTCGGATGAGATGGCGCATTCTTCGTTGTTTTTTCCGGATGGCGGATTTTTTTGCCTATGGTGCAAACACTTTTTCATCTTCCGCAATATCGTACAGCGGCGCTTTGGTGCCCAAAAAGAGGACGTCCTCTTTTTTCCCTTGCATGCAAGGGAAAATCAGAAAAGATTTCTGCTTTTTTGTGCATGAAACGGTCTGCGAGTGCGAAAAAATATTTATAATAAGAGGTTTTAGGAATGAAAAGGATTCTCAAAAAACTGTCTGCTGTAGCGGTTGCTGGGATCATGGTGGTTCCCCTTTGCCTTGGGTTATTCGCCGGCTGCGGTTCGAAAGCGGCATTTTCGGCGTATATCTTTTCCAGCGCAACGGACCAGGCGACCAACCAGACGCTCATCAACGCGTGGGCAGATGCGTATGCGGAGGAAAATGGACTCGAACCTTTTACGGTCGATTTAACTTATGAATCTGATACAAATAGATATTTTGAAAATATCGGCAACGATATTGCCGCTGACACGGCTGCGGATATTTTTTATGTATCTCCTAAACAGGTGCGCTCGTATGCGTCTGCCGGTACCGTTCTCGATCTTACTTCCTATGTAAATTGGGAAAAATACAGTAACGGCAGCGACGTTTGGGACACGGCTTTGGGCGTGTATGCGACAGATTCTTCTTTCAATGTATCGGGCGAGCACATTACCTATGACTCATCTTCCGGCACATGGAAAACGGTGAGCGACGGAACGAAGGTCGGTCTGTATGCATTGCCGAAAGATTATTCTTCCTTCGGGCTTGCCTATAACAAAAATTTCTTTACAACGGCCCTGAAAAATGCTTATACGTCCACTTCGACGGCCGATTACGGCGGGGCAGCCTATTATGTGAATGCCGACGGATCCAGAGGGGCCGCGGCGCCGTTCATTTCGATCGGCAGCACCGTGCGTTACTATCCGTTTAACTTCTATAATTATGACTCTTATAGCGAAGCGCTCGCGGCACAAGATCCGATCGCAAAATTGGCAGAAATGAACGACGGGTATGATGTGACCATTCTCGGATGGCCGGGGGATACCTATGATACGGGCCTCACGGACGATCCCGCGACGGAATACGATGAGAGCATCGGCTATGTCACTTATACCTATGCCGAATACAGCGCAATGACGTTCGCGGTCTGCTATTATTCGGAAATCGTCGACAGACAAGACGATGGTACGCACACCCTTATGACATGGCTCAATGACAGCAGCTATTATGTCGGCAATAACTATGTGTACGGGAATGACCAGTATGAAGGCACTCTCTACCTCACGGCGTGGCTGCTCGGCAACGATGCGGATATCATCAGCGACGATTATAGGTCGGTCGATGCGCGTTACCAGTTTACGGGATACAGCAACGACGGCACTGCGCAATATGAGGACACCGGCGCAACGGATGAGGACGGCGATGGGCTGTACGATTCCGATTACGGCATCAACAGCGAAAAATTTGCGGAAGCATATGCCGCCTTCCTCGCTTACGGTTCTGACTGGAACAATCTTTCCTATTTTTCCGGGAACGATTATGAAAACGCAACGACGCGCGGCGGTTGGGCCGCCATGTGTTCCGGCCGTATGGTTTTCTATGGCTGCGGCACATGGGATTTGCAAACCTTCAACTCTACAACGATCGACAAGCTGCAGGTCGGTTTGATGCCTGAACCGGTCAGCGAAAGTTTCTCTCCCTATTCGAGAGTAAAAAATGCGGAATATAACGAACAGGTCTATACAAACAGCGAACGGAATGCAAGCGGCGATGCGATCGAAAACGGCGCATTGAATGTTTACGCAAACGGGGCGATCGATGCTTCTTCCTCCAATTACAGCGCATGGCTTGCTTATCAACAGGAAAGGCAGAGCGAATGGTTTGCCCGTCTTGACACGGTAGGATACGGGGTCAATTCAAAGGTCTTGACCAGATATACGGGCGATGACGAATGGAAAATCGCGGCGATCGCAGATCTATGCGCTTTCCTTACGATGGGTGAAGATGTTCAGCTTGCCTATACCTATTCCGGATCGCAGCTTTCTTCCCTGAAGAGCCAGTGTGAAGATTATGTTTCCTTCTCGTCAAGCGGTGCTTTTTCGAACATGATCACGCCCGACGGCAATTCTGCCGGCTCGTTGACCGTATCGGCAGACGAACTCTCCAAGGTCAATGATTATTATGCAGGGCTCACTTATATGGCGGAGGATATCAATCTGTCGGGAACGACCCTTACGGGAGAAGATATTTGGTACTTTGCGGTCGGGGCCGTCAATATCATGTACGACAGCGTCGCAAACCAAACGGCAGAAGAGTATATCACCGCAAATTTCCCTTCGCTCGTGCCGTACTTGAACACTTATTTCAAGTCTTTGAATATCAGAAATGATATTACCAGCGGTTCGATGGCATATAAAGCGTTGAACATGGTTAGTTTCGGCGAAGCGGAGCGCAACTTGCAGGTCCGCATGGCGGCGGGCGTTAACGGCGCAAGCGATTCGTGTACTTTCACATACAGGTCCACATGGATCGATTCGACCTTTACCACCTATAAAGGTTATGCGTTGATCGCTTACCTCACCGAAAAAGATCCGGGCGGGGCCAGTCCCAATGTCCTAAATACAAGCGCAACGTATAATCCGGAAACGGGCGTTTACTTCGCGGTCGGCAATCTTTCTTCGATTACTGTGGGAAGAGCGGATGGCGTTGGCTGGACGGGAACGTTCTATACGCCTACGGCTTACTGCGTTTCGATCGTCAGCTCGGTCCAGCAAGAGCTTAGAATTGCCGCCGTCGAAGCAGAGTACGATGCGATTCACTCTACCGGCGCAGCCGCGTGATAGGCGAAGTGTTTTAATGGGAGAGCCGGAAGGCGGCAACCCGCCTTCCGCTCCATAGCCTAACCGCATAACAAACTTATGAGGAAGGCCGCGCGGCGCCAAGCCGATAAATATTAGGAGGGAGTTTGATGGAAGAGCAATCTGTGGCGCAGGAACAAGCCGGTGTACAGGTAGCGGAGGAGATACTCTTTCAACCCAAAAAGAAGCGGATCAATCGGGCCGTCTTGATGGAAAATCTTTGGGGTTGGTTTTTCGTTTGCTTTCTTGTGATCGGTACAACAGCATTTATTTATTTTGCTTTTGTTTTGTCCGTTTGGATGTCCTTTACTTCCTATTCGAGCAGTTCAGGAACATCTTTGTGGGAGGCATTGGGGAATATACATTCGGACGGGTGGTATCACTGGTATCAATATATGTTCAGCCCCGAATATTCTGCGGACGGAACTTTATTGACGGGTACAGGTATCAATCAGCGTTTTTGGACGACCTTATTAAATTCGGTTATCTATATGATCGGTATTCCGATCGGCATGGCGATCAGCCTCTTTTTGGCGGTGCTGATGTCTCGGGATATCAGAGGTGCAGGCGTATTCCGCGTTATTTATTATATTCCGACCGTTTCCAGCGTCGTTTCCATTGCAGTCCTTTGGAACAATTTGTTCGGCGACAGCGGTATCATTGTAGAGCTGTTCGGAACGCGGTTTATCGGTGGATCCACCTGGATGCAAAAGATCACGGTCGTTATTATGACGACGTGGAAAGGCCTCGGCGGGTCAGTATTGTTGCTGTGCGCGGGTATGAACGGCGTCAATGCAAGCTATCACGAGGCAGCCGAAATCGATGGCGCCAATGCGTGGCAGATTTTTTGGCGCATAACGATGCCGCAGCTTTGGCCGACCATTTTTTATTGCATCGTCACGTCGGTAATCGGCGGGATGCAGATTTTTGCAGAGCCGCAATTGCTTTACGGCAACTATCCGAGCCAAGGAGCGAATTCCGCATCGGTGGATGTTACGCCGTTTGTCGGTTTGATTTATGGGTACTACGGTTTAGGCAACTATGCGCTCTCGTCTGCGCTAGGTATCGTTCTTGCGATAATTATTTTCGTTTTAACTCTCATACAATTTGCTTTGGACAAAAGGAGGGACAGCTGATGACTGAGGTTTTTAACCAAAATGTGAAAGCCGAAAGCGCCCCCGAAGAGCCAAAGCGCAATCCTATTGCAAAGGGCTTGGATACCTTTGCCGGGTGGTTCGGGTTCGGATCAAAATCGAGCAAAACGCGCCGTAAAGTATTTTATGATGTGATCACTTACATCATTCTCGCTTTTTTTGCCTTTATTATGATCTACCCGTTCTGGTGGATGATCGCTGCCTCGTTTGCCCGCAACAGGGCGAGCATGCTTACTACCGTTTGGTGGCCGTCGGCATTGGCAACAGAAAACCGCGGAGGTTCTTTCTTCTACCATTACTCCAATATTATGCGCATCATGAGCAATAACGGCTTTAATTACTGGCGCGTGGTGCTCAATACGGTCATTTACTCCATTGTCCCCGTCGTGATAGGGTTGATCACTTCCACGATGGCGGCGTTCGCCTTTGCGAAATTGAACTTTAAAGGTAAAAACATCGTATTTTTCTATTGCTTAGCCGCAATCATGGTGCCCGGCCCTTCCATCATGATCGCACAGTTCTGCGTATATTCAGAACTCAACTGGACGCAAAACGGTTTATCGATGATCATCCCCGGGATGTTCGGCGCGATCATGACGGCTTTCTTTATCCGGCAGTTCCTTTATGGGCTACCCACTTCGATCATCGAAGCGGCCAAGATCGACGGCGCCGGATATTGGCGAATCTTTTGGGGGTTTATCATGCCGCTGGCGATGCCTGCAGTCATGGCGCAGGGGATCCTCAGTTTTATCGGTTGCTGGAACAACTACCTTGGCCCCCTGCTGTTTGTCAGGAATAACGATTGGTATCCTTTGGCACTGGTCGTTTCGCAGATGAATACGGAAGCCGGTGAAGATACAAACAATGCGCCTTCGGTCATGGCGCTTGCCGTATTGGCATTGCTGCCTGTCCTCGTTTTGTTTGCGATTTTCCAAAAGACCATTATCGGCTCGATCATGTTGACGGGTTCCAAAGAATAAAGCTTTTCAATTTGTGCATAATGCAATCATAGGGTGGGAGGTTGTTGGTATTAAACAGCCTCCCCTTGTTTTATGGCAACGTTCACCTATGCGGAGCCGGCATTCGGAAAAATGGGCGGCGGATGAAACGGAAAGAGATCTAAAACAAATACACTATAATCAATAAAAACGGGCAATGCCCGAAAAAAATAGGAAGGAGAAAACAATGAAGAAAAAGACAGTCACATTATTTGCATTGATGCTGACATTGATTTTTTCGTTGTCCGTAGCCGTTATGACGGCGTGCAGCGATATCAGCGATGATAATGATAATCCTGCCGGAGACGGGTCATATGTCAGCCTTGTCGACGACGATGCGCTTACCGGCAAGCTGTTTGCAATGTATACCTTTGAAGATTCGGGCAATACGTTGTCCGCCGTCAACCCCTATACGGGCGCTGCGCTTTCCTCTAATAACGGGGAATATTTGGGCGGCGGCAGAACGGCTACCCCCCAACAGCAGGGCGAATCTACGACCGTTTTCAATACGGATTCCGCGATCCGCCTCGGCAGTTTTTCCGACGTGATCACGGATGAGTTTGAAGATTCATGGTTTGTAGACGGAAATGACTACGAAGGGCTTTCCATTTCGTTTTGGGCTTATAATAATGAAACGATCGTCGGCCCGACAACAGAAGACGGCGAATCCGCCGACTGGTCTAACCTCGCTACGAATGGATATGAATCCATCAACTGGGGCAACTTTACGCATATGACGGCGAGCGAAGGGACGTATGACGCCGTTTATCCGTCGGCTTCGAATAATTTGTATGTCGGCAGAGGCGCTTATACCGAAGCCTCATATGAAGCGGCGCGCGCCATTTGGGACAATGAGTCTCTCAGCCATTATATGTCGAGTTATGCTTGCTGGAATGCCGTTGCCGGGAACCGGCAGGATGCAACCGCGACTACGCCCGATAATAGCTATGTCGTGGCCTTGGCGGAAGCCTATTATCAAACATGGCGGTATATCACGGTGAATATCGATTTGGAAGGGGGCCTCTCTTTCTATGTGAACGGCAGGCTTGCTTTCAATTATACTCCGGCAATTTTCAATTCAGGTGCGATCGGCGCCGCCGGCGGATGGGAACAGATTTATGCCGATTTCCTGTTGAGCGCTTTGGGCACCGGCGATATGTATATCGATATGTTCGGCGCGATCACGGGCATTTATGTTGATGATTTGATCGTCGGCAAATCTTTAACGGCGGAAGAGGCCTGCGCATTATATGAAGATCTGTCCGGCACGACTTGGAACGAAGATGACCTGACGCTCGAATCCTCTGCTTCTACGGAAGAACAGGAACAGAGTGCCGCCATTACGGAATACCTCGCCGAAATGTTGGAAGGCGTTACGACCCCTGTCGAGGGCGATAATTGGGGCAACGGAACTTCGGCAACCGATGCGGGCGTTATCAGGGAAGATACCAACGATGACGGCGTGATCACCGATGCCGTCTATGACGCGCGCGAAGCGTGGCTTGCAGAAGATCACGACCTCGAAGCGGAGTTTATTGAAGTGATCGGCAGCACTTCGCTGGATAACAGCTATGCGCCTTCTTCGTCAAATTATTATTATGTTCCCGATGTCAATGAAGACGGAACATTTACGATGACCGTTTCCGGCCTGCTTATGACAAGCGGTGCCCAAAATTACCATACGGCAGTAATGTCGCTGTATTCGGGCGATGTGGAACAGACGACCCCCAGAATCGACAACTATGTCAACTATGCGGCAGAAGGGCTTACGGTCGCGAGCAATAATATGAACATCAGCTGGGTAGATACTTCAACGAACGGCGTTTACCTGAATGTCATTCAGCGTTTCGCAAAGTTGGATGTTATACTCGCTTTTGACGGAACCAATTTAACGCTCACATATAATATTTACTATTATTATGCCGGAGAAGAAGTGACCTTGGAAACGGCAAGCGGAGCGGAATTCCAATATACAGCTCCGAAGGACAGTACTACGCTTTTCAATTACATCACATACAATGTGACCGCCGCGAGCGGACTGGACGTGGTGTTGGATTTGAATGCGTTGAGCTTGAAACTCGGTTCGGAATGCGCAGCTTTCTTGGTTGAAGAAGTAACCGGCGGCAGCACTTCTGAAACGGCGCCTCAAGTGAGTGAAAATCCGGCGGCGGATGCTGCTTTGCAGGCACAGGCGCAGCTGACGGCAAAAAGAGAAGAGGCTTTGGCCAACGCTGTTTCGACCGCTCTCGATGGCGGCGAAGCGGTGGCAACGGTCGGGGCAGAGGATCTGAGCAATACCTACGGCATCGATAGCCGGGCGATCACTCCCTCCGGGGATACTTGGACCGTTACGATTTCCGGTTATATGCATTCTTCGGCGCTCAACAATTACAGCACGCCCGGCCTGGCGATTTATATCGGAGGAGCCGATAATTTAGTGGGCGTCTTGCGCGGCGATAGGTATATCAATGCAGGCAGCGGAAGCAATGCATATGCCGGCGGCGATGCCCGCGTCGCTTGGGCGACGACCGTCAATGGTGACGCTGTGGCGGCTGACGCCGTTGATTGGGCAGACTGGACAAACGTTTACGCGTATTCCAAATATGACATCACGATTTCCTTTGACGGCTCTGCGCTTACGGTTTCTTTCACGGTAGAGGCGGTTGACGGCGGCGTGGCGTATCGCGAAGCGGTATCGTATACGGATAATGGAGAAACGAAAGAATATGTTGCAGAGCTTACCCCTTCCGATAATGTTTGGGTAACGTCGGCGACGATTACAGATGCTGCTACCCTCGCTTTGGCAAGTGATATGTATTTTGCCATCAGCTCGGAAAGCTGCTACTATACAGTAACGGCTTTGAGCGGCGCAGCGATCGGGTAAAAAACAAGCCCTTCAAAAGGGGAGAAGGGAAGCCTTCTCCCCTTTCGTAAAAATAGTAAATTTTAAGAGGTTGAAATGAAAAGAAAAATATTAAGTTTGCTTTTAGGGCTGATTATGTTGCTGCCGCTTTGCTTAGCGGCGTGCTCCGGCGGGCAAAATGAAGATCCGAACGATAACCCTCCGATCGTGACGCCCGGTGATCCCGATGACGGACTATATCCTTCGGATCCGAATTTCGATGCGCTTTCCGGGTTTGATTCAACCGATACATCGCGGTGGGGCGAGGCGAAGGCTCACGACCCGTCCGTGATCGAAGCGGACGGCAAGTTTTATGTCTTTTCGACGGATAACGACGGCGGGTACGGATATCAAGTTCGCACATCGGATGATCTGATCCATTGGAGTTTTGTCGGGTTCGCTATCGAAAATTGCGGTACGAGCGTATCGGATGCGAAGTCCACTTACGAGGCAGGCAACGGCGGCTTGCAGGAAGTATACGAAATTTTGGTCGAAGATTCCGAGTGGGGCAGAACTTCTTCCGGCACTTATGACCCTAACGGCACATGGACGCTTTGGGCGCCCGACGTGGTAAAAGGAAGTGACGGTAAATATTGGCTGTATGGCTGCTGGACGGCAGGGTTCGGGCAGGGGCATTCCGTTATCTTTCTCTGCAAGGCAAATTCCGTTACGGGGCCCTATTCCTTTGATTCCATTTTGCTGTATTCATACGACGGTTGGCCGACGAACTACAGTAATCCCAATGCGATAGATCCGCAAATCTACTATGTGGGCGACCGGATGTTTATGGCATATGGCTCGTTTAGCGGCGGTACTTGGACGATCGAACTTGATCCGGAAACAGGATTGCGTGCAGACGGACTTTCGGGGAACGATTTGCTCCCTGAAGGGAATAAGACGCCGGCGGAGCGCTACGGCGAACGTTTGGTCAACGGTACTGTAACGGAAGGTCCCACGATAAATTATCATGAAAACGTCGCGATTTATCCTGACGATGTAGAGTCCATTCGCAATTATGACGAATCGAAGCTGACTTATGAAGACCGCTATTATTTGATGGGCTCGGCAAACAGTTTAAGTTCGGATTATAATATGCGCAGCTTTGTCGGCACGATCGGAGAAGACGGCTTGCCGGAATTTACTTCCTATTTAGGGGACAACGGCAACCGTGTCAGCGGCTCGTTCTCGTGGAAAACCCGCAGAACAGACAGGGATATCAGCTTTGATTTCTTTGCGCCCGGGCATAACGATATGCTCACTACGTCCGACGGTAAAAACGTGATCGTGTATCATAACCGCCTTACGCTCGGCTCTGCGGGCAATCACTATCTGTTTGTCAGCTCGTATGCTTTTAACTCTCGCGGCGATTTGGTGATTAATCCAAACCGCTATGCGGGGGAAACGCTTCGTACGATCGAAACAGAAGAACTTGCGGATAAAGAATTCTATTATGTTTTGGTTGACAGCAATAACTATGCGGAGCTTGAAAACGGCGGCTATGCACAATCCGGTTTGGTTCTGAATGCCGACAACACCATCTCTCTCAATGACGAAGAAGCCGGTGTATGGTATTTGTACGGCGATTATTATGTATACATGCAACTGAACGGTACGGAGTATTACGGTGTTGCAATGCCCGCTTGGATCCAAAAGGAAAGCGCGGGCGGGATCACGATTTCTTTGCTCAGTAAAGACGGTGCCGACACCCTTTATATGAATATCAATTTGTAATGCGCAAAGAGATTCAACGAAAAATATAGTCTGCCGTGCAGGAGCGCTGCACGGCGGATAAATCGTTGCAAAAACGTATCGTTCACCTATGGAATGAGCGGAAAAACTCATAAAAAACGCCGGTCTTTTGCTTGCAACCTGTCGTGCAATGGTGTATAATACGTTGCGTTAAGGCGGTTTGATGAAAACCGCCTTCTATTTTTCTGATCGAAATAGGTTTATTATGAAAGAAGATATGAAAGATTTTCCGAACGGCGTCCGCTTTGACGCCCTCAATCAAGACTGGGAAGCCACCCCCGACAAGTGGGGCGTATTCGGCGTGCACGATCCCTCGATGATCGAGGCGGACGGCTATTATTATGTATTTTCCACGGGCACATTCCGCCGCGACCTGTATCAGATCCGCCGTTCCAAAGACCTCATCCATTGGGAATTTGTCGGCGAAGCATTCACGGGCTTTGACGAACTCAAGCCCGTCGTCGGCACCCTGAAAAAAATTTACGGCGGCGATGTCCGCACGGAAAACCTTTGGGCGCCCGACGTAGTGCCCGCATATGGCGGCGGCTACTGGCTGTACGGCTGTTATACGGGCGTTTTCGGCAACAATTATTCGGTGATCTATCTCGCCCATGCCGACGGGATCGAAGGCCCGTACCGCTATGTCGAAATGCTCGTCGTTACGGGCGGCAATTGGGGGCTGGCGCCCAACGCGATCGACCCGCAGATCTTTTATGACGGAGCGGGCAGGATGTGGATGACATACGGTTCCTTTTACGGCGGCATCCGTATCCTTGAACTCGACCCCGCGACCGGCCTGCGCAAAGACGGGTTCACCTTCGATATGTTTGAAAAGAGAGAGATCGGGCGTGAAGAATATTACGGCAGGCGCATTCTCACTACGACCAATGCGGAAGGCTCCGTCGTGGCGTATCATCCCGGGGTACCCGTTTACATGGGCGATATCTTTGCCGAAGCGGAAAATCCCGCCCGCTGGGAGAAAAAAGATCTCTTTTATTTGATGTGTTCCGCCGATTCCCTCTCTATGGACTACAATATGCGCGTTTGGGCGAGCGAGTCGCCGGACGGCGGCTATATGCAGTGTCCCTACGGCAGGGCAGGGCAAAAGGTTGCCAGCTCTTTTTCATGGCGTTACGGAGAGGATGACCTTCGCGTCAGTTTCGACTTCTATGTGCCCGGCCACAACGACCTGTATACAACGCGGAACGGCGTCGACCTCGTCGTGTATCATAACCGCACGCCGTATACCTCGCAGCGCATTCCGCGCCGCCATTACCTGTTTATCAGCATGTATGCGCGCAACGCGAAAGGGGAACTGGTCATGAGCCCCAACCGCTATGCGGGCGAAAAAATGCGCAAGATCGCGCGGGAAGAACTTGCCGGCAGGGAGTTTGATTATATTCAGCTCGGTTCCGGCAATTTCGACTGCGCCTTTGCCAAACCCGGTATTCGGTTGGAAGAGGACGGCAGTTTGACCTTAAAAGGAGAAAAGCTGGGGCAATGGAAGCTGTACGGCGAGTATTACGTTGCGTTTACCTTTGACGGGCTGCAATACTTCGGCGCGGCGATGCCCGCGTGGATCGAAGCGGAAAACGGCCCCGGGATCACGGTCACGGCGCGCGGGGAAGACGGGCTTTCCTTCTTCCTTAACAGTAAAAACTGAACGATATAATCTTGATTGTAAACAAAAATCCATCGGCTCAGCCGATGGATTTTTGTTTTGGAACTGCCGGCCCAAAACGATCGGCGGTACATAAGCCGGGCATGCGGCAGCCTAACAATCACGCGATCGCTGCTTGCAGCCCGTAAACGGGTCGCCCTCCGTGCCTTCCCCGTCGGGGGGGCTTGCATATTTTCTTTTGCCTTCCCCCTTTGGGGGAAGGGGAACCGCTTGCGGTGGATGAGGGGATATGTTCCCTTTTCCCTCATCAGTCACTTTC
>ERZ1643247.2862-NODE-2862-length-12964-cov-10.420172_pt1 | contig 12964 bp, 9 predicted proteins | sample MGYA00579264_ERZ1643247 | MGnify/ENA primary metagenome ERZ1643247 (study PRJEB29033, sample SAMEA4952262) | chicken gut metagenome | biome: Broiler Chicken; feature: Gastrointestinal Tract; material: Caecum | place: Ireland | collected 2018 | study: Broiler... | reverse complement strand
TATTTTTCTCATCAAACTGCCGTACCATATTTGCTTTGGCAGCCAGACTTCCCGGTGCGTATTCCGTATTCTCCTTGTAGTATGCCGTTGTCTCGCTGACATTCGGTTGATTCTTCTGAGTTTCTTTTTCTGCCCGTTCCTCAAACTCGATATTTCGCACATTCTGTCTTGCCTGCTGTGTGATCTTCTGAGGCGGCAAACCTGCTTTTTCTCGCTTCTTATTGGCTTTTTCCTGATTCTTTGCGATCAATTCATCAATATCGATCGCTTTCATATGACGGTTGATGACGATCTGCTGGATGCTTCGCAACAGTGCACCGGTGATCCAGTAGATACCGATACCGATGGAGAAAGACAAACACATAAAAGCGGAGACAATCGGCATATATGTGTTCATCATTCTCAAGGAAGCTTCCATACCTCCCTTTTTCTTCTTGTCGTCTGCCATTGCGGACTGAGGCATCAGCTTATAGTTCAGCCACTGGGTAAACCACGCCAGTACCGGCACCAGAACTGCCAGAATGATCATTACCACCGATCCTGCCTGCAGGCCTCGCTGGAGAAGATCCATCGGAGACTCGGTAATATTGTAGGACAGGAACATATTTACGCTGGCGGAATCTTCCGCTGTACGGGCGATCAGATCTGAAAGTCCGGAAAACTGTGAAATATCAGCCAGTTTATCCCACTGGCTTGGCTTCAGAACATACAGAATATCATAAATATTGTTTTCTGTAAGTGTTTCGCCAACCGAAGCGAATACACGAATATTATTGTTCTCAACGAACGTTTTCAAAATATCTGAATAGTTGCTCACATTCATGATCTGATCCGCCAGTGAGCTGAAGATATTCCTTACGCTTCCCACATATCCCGGAATATAATAGATAACCTGATACAGGGACATAAGGATCGGCATCTGCAGAAGCAGAGGCAGACAGCTTCCTGTCGGTGAAACACCATATTTCTGATAAAGGGCCATGGTTTCTTCGTTCATCTTCATCTGAGAAGCCTGGTCCTTTTTGTTTGCATATTTTTTCTGAATCTGCTGTAATTCAGGCTGAATTACCGTCATCATTTTTGACCATTTCTGCTGTTTGATCTGCGTCGGAGTCAGCAGAGCGTAAATGACGATGGTAAAAAGGATGATCGCGATACCGATGTTCGGTATGCCGATCGCTTCAAGTAAGACATAAATGCCATTGATCAGCCAGCCGAGGATCTCACACACCCATCCAATGATCGGCCAGGTTGACTTGCTCAATATAATATCCAAACGTCTTTTCCTCCTTTGCGTTTACGGCACTGGGTCATAACCTCCGTGTGAGAACGGGTTACATCTCAGAATTCTCCAGGCTGCCAGTAAACTTCCTTTTAAAGCTCCGTATTTTTGAATTGCTTCCAATCCATACTGAGAACAGGTGGGCATATAAGGACACCTTGTCCTCTTCAGCGGCGACAGATATTTCTGATAAAAACGGATCATCTTAATCAGTATGACTTTCATCCTTGCCTCCAATACCATTTTCACTGCGGCACAAACAATCGTACGAATCCGAAGACTTCTCTTTCTTCTTATTCAGAATCTTCTGAAGCCTTCCCAGATGAAGCAGCGCCTTCTCGATCTCCTGGCAGCTCCTTCCCTTTGCGTTCACTCTCGCTACAACAACAATATCCAGCCCGCTGCGAAATTTCTGCTCATTTAAACGGTAGCTTTCACGAATCAATCGCGTCAGACGATGGCGGACGACACTATTACCCACCTTCTTACTCACGGATATTCCGATTCGATTTTTTTCCAGATGATTTTCCTTTACATACATGACCAGATACCTGTTTGCATACGATGTTCCCTGCCGGTATACCACCTGAAAATCTCTGTTCTTTTTCAAACTTTCTGAATATTCCATTAGAATCCTTTTTCAATTACATAGAAGAAAAGACCACATAATCATATGCGGCCTTTGGTTTTATGCTGATAATTTTTTTCTTCCTTTTAATCTTCTTGCAGCTAAAACTTTTCTTCCACCTTTTGTACTCATTCTCGCTCTGAATCCGTGAACTTTCGCTCTGGAACGTTTCTTCGGCTGAAATGTCATTTTCATAAGTAAGGCACCTCCTTCATATTCGAACTTTCTGCCCCGCGGCATCTTCCGGAAGGCTTTTCGATCCTTCCACGCCGGGATGGCAAATATTAAGCACATGTATGTCAGAAAATGTTACCGTCCGCCTGCAGGCGCTGCGGTAACTCAGAAAACATCATTTCAATTATATTCATAAAATATTGCAAAGTCAAGCAAAATGTAGCCGTTTTCACAAAAAAAAACTCCATTTCCAAGTTACCCACAATATGTGGGAAGCTTCACCAACATTATCCACATTTTGTGGATAACTTGTGGATAACTTTTTTCCATCTGTGTAAAGAATGTGGGTGATCCAAGAAAATTCCGTATTTTCCCGACTGTATAATGTGTAATTCTATACCGACTTATACACATTTTCAACCTGAACCTCACGGTGAGTCTGATGTTCTCCCCAGGTTCCAACAGCTTTTACACGAATTTTTCCACATACATTTTTCCTGTTTTTCAGTTATCCACAGTGAATTTTCACATTTGGGTTGCTTAAAATTGTATTTTATTATATGATAGATAAGTAATAGTGGGATATTGTAGGTATTCGTCAAAGCAGCGCTTTGCGGAATGTTTTTGTTTTTTTCTGTGCAAAACTTCCGGAAGGCTTACCTGTTTATCCCCAAAATCCCACACATATAGAAGCGGAGACTGAAAAAACATGGAAATCGTAAGAGAAAAATGGAAAGAAATATTACAGAGAGTCAGGGATGAGCATGAATTATCCGAGATTTCTTTTGACACCTGGATCAAACCTCTGACTGTCCACAGTGTCGAGGACAATCTTGTAACAATTCTGGTTCCGTCAGAGAAAATGGGGCTTGAATACGTCAGCAAAAAATACACTCTTCCTATTAAAGTAGCCATTGCGGAAATTACCGGGATCAATTATGATATCCGTTTTGCACTGCCGGAAGATATCAAAAAAGAAGAGAAGAAGCCCTCTCTGCAGAAAAATCCTTATGCCCCAAACTTAAACCCAAAGTATACCTTTGATACTTTCGTGGTCGGAAGCAACAACAAATTTGCCCATGCAGCCTCCCTCGCAGTAGCGGAGTCACCGGGTGAAATTTATAACCCTCTCTTCTTATATGGAGGCGTTGGACTCGGAAAAACCCACCTGATGCACTCCATCGCGCATTTTATACTGGAAAAAAATCCCGCATCCCGGATCCTCTACGTTACCAGTGAGGAGTTTACCAACGAAGTCATCGAAGCGATCCGTAACAGCAACAACACCGCGATGACAAAATTCCGGGAAAAATACAGAAATATTGACGTTCTGCTGATTGATGACGTGCAGTTCATTATAGGAAAAGAGTCCACACAGGAGGAATTTTTCCATACATTCAATACCCTGCATGCCAACAACAAGCAGATCATCATTTCCTCCGACCGGCCGCCAAAAGATATGGATATTCTGGAAGACAGGATCCGTTCCCGTTTCGAATGGGGGCTTCTTGCCGACATTCAGAGTCCGGATTACGAAACACGTATCGCAATCCTCCGAAAAAAAGAAGAACTGGACGGCTACAACGTCGGCGACGATGTGATCGAATACATTGCGTCCAACATCAAGTCCAACATCCGTGAACTTGAAGGCGCTTTAAACAAAATCATAGCATATGCCAATCTGGAGAAACGTGAGATCAACCTGGACCTTGCAGAACAGGTGCTCCGCGATATTATTTCTCCAAATGAAAAGAAAGTCATCACTCCGCAGTTCATTATTGATACGGTAGCGGAGCATTTTGACATTACCGCTTCTGATATTACAGGAAGCAAACGAAGCAGCAAGATCGTATATCCGCGTCAGATCGCGATGTACCTCTGCCGCGAAATGCTGGAGTCTCCGCTCACAGCGATCGGAAAATATATGGGTGACCGTGATCACACAACGGTCATGCACGGAATTGAAAAAATCGAAAAAGAACTGAAAAACAACGATAACACAAGAGGAACCATTGATATTCTGAAAAAGAAGATCAATCCCTCCAAATAAGAGCACAAACCTTATGTGGACAACATGTGGATTCTCTGTGTATAAAAATAGGACCTGAAGTTGTCTACATTTCTTACACAGGTTTTCACATGGCTATTCACAAAGTTATACAGGTTCATTTTTTCAGGATCCATGCGCCTTTCAGGGACATTTCCACATTTACACGCCCCCTACGGCGGCTACTACGGATTTTTTATATATTTTTTACTTATGCCCATTCGCACCCAGGACTGGGGAAAGGAGATTTTTACACAACATGAAACTTACATTTCAAAAAAGCGAACTTCTGAAAAGTGTCAGCATCTCCATGAAAGCGGTACCGGGAAAAACAACGATGCCGATTCTGGAATGTATTCTTATTGATGCGACATCCAATGAAATAAAATTTACTTCCAACGATATGGAACTTGGAATCGAGACAATTGTTCAGGGTACGATCCTGGAAAAAGGCCAGGTAGCCCTGGATGCAAAGATTTTTTCAGAGATTGTCCGTAAATTGCCAGAAAATGAGGTAATAATTCAGACAGATGAAAACCTGGTGACAACCATCACCTGTGAGAAAGCGAAGTTCAGTATTCCGGGAAAATCCGGTGAAGATTTTTCCTATCTTCCTCTTATCGAAAAAACTGATAATATCACCATCTCCCAGTTTACACTGAAGGAAGTAATTCGTCAGACGATTTTTTCTATCGCTGCAAATGAGAACAATAAGCTGATGACTGGTGAGCTGTTTGAGATTAAAGACAACACTCTGAAAGTGGTTTCTCTGGACGGACACCGGATCGCAATCCGCAAGATTGAGCTGAAGGAAAGCTATCCGGCACGCAAGGTTGTCGTTCCTGGAAAGACATTGAACGAGATCAGCAAGATCCTGTCCGGTGAAGTGGATGATCTGGTAGATATTTACTTTGCTGAGAACCATATCATGTTTGTCTTTGATCAGACAACCGTTGTCTCCCGTCTGATCGACGGAGAGTATTTCCGGATTGACCAGATGCTTTCCAGCGACTATGAGACGAAAGTGGTCATTAACAAGAAAGAATTCCTGGATTGTATCGACCGTGCTACGCTGCTGGTAAAAGAAGGAGACAAAAAGCCGATCATCATTGATATCACCGACGGTTCCATGGAACTGAAGATCAATTCTGCGATGGGTTCTATGAACGAGGATATTGATATTGCCAAGGAAGGCAAGGATATCATGATCGGATTTAATCCGAAATTCCTGATCGACGCGCTGAAAGTCATCGACGACGAGCAGATTTCCATTTATCTGGTAAATCCCAAAGCGCCGTGCTTTATCAGGAACGATGAGGAAAGCTATATTTACCTGATTCTGCCGGTAAACTTTAATGCATTGAGATAAGAATTTCTGCCGCGGATGCGGTGTTGGAGGAAAAAAGTGGAAACAATCAAACTGAGAGATGAGTTTATCAAACTTGGCCAGGTGCTGAAAGCTGCAGGCTGGGTGGAAGATGGAGTGGAAGCGAAGTTTGCCGTTCAGGACGGAAAAGTATCTGTCAACGGCGAGACGGATACACGCCGCGGACGGAAGTTATATGACGGAGATATTGTCCGTTATGACGGCCATGAGATAAAAGTTGTGAAATAGACACGGGAACCATTATGTATATCAAATCACTGGAACTGAAAAATTACCGGAATTACGAAAGTTTATCGATGAATTTTGATTCCGGAACAAATATCCTTTACGGAGACAATGCTCAGGGCAAGACAAATATACTTGAGGCTGCATATTTATGCAGTACCACAAAGTCACACAGGGGCAGCAAGGACCGGGAAATGATAAGATTCGGTCAGGAGGAAGCTCATATCCGGATGCAGGTCTTTCGAAATGGAATTACACATAAGTTGGACATGCACCTGAAAAAGAACCGGACCAAGGGGATTGCCATCGACGGAATTCCCATCCGGAAGGCTTCCGAGCTGTTCGGTATCCTGAACATTGTGTTTTTTTCGCCGGAAGATCTGAATATTATAAAAAACGGACCTTCGGAACGGCGGAGGTTTCTGGATAGTGAAATCTGTCAGCTGAGCAGGCTTTATCTGATCCAGCTGATGAATTACAATAAAATCATTGTCCAGAGAAATAAGCTTCTGAAGGAAATTTCATTTTCAGCGAACCTTTCTGATACTCTGGAGGTGTGGGATCTCCAGCTTGTGCGCTATGGAAGAAGTGTGATCCGGGAGAGAATGCACTTTGTGGAAAGACTCAACCAGATTCTGAAAGATATCCACAGCAGCCTGACGGGAGGAAAAGAAAAGATTGAACTTGTGTATGAGCCCAGTGTGTCCGAGGAGATGTTCGAATCGGAACTTGTGAGAAACCGGGAGAGGGATCTGCATTTTCGCCAGTCCTGTATCGGACCTCACAGGGATGATCTCTGCGTGCGGGTCAACGGGATTGATATCCGACGTTTCGGTTCTCAGGGGCAGCAAAGGACTGCTGCGCTTTCCCTGAAGCTGGCGGAGATTTATCTGGTGGAGCAGGAGATCAAGGATACGCCGGTGCTGCTGCTGGATGATGTGCTTTCCGAGCTGGACAGCAGCCGACAGAACTACCTTCTTCAGAGTATTCATAACATACAGACATTGATTACCTGTACCGGCCTGGATGATTTTGTGGAAAATCAGTTTAAGATCAACCGGGTGTTCCGGGTGGTAGAGGGAACCGTAAGTCAGAACAGTTACCAAAATTAACAGGAGGAATCCAAATGAGTACAGAAAATTTAAACAACGCAGAATATGGTGCCGACCAGATTCAGATTCTGGAAGGTCTGGAAGCGGTCAGAAAGAGGCCGGGCATGTATATCGGCAGCACCTCTTCCAGAGGTCTGCATCATCTTGTCTATGAAATCGTGGATAATGCGGTGGATGAGGCTCTGGCTGGATTCTGTAAACATATCGAAGTTTCCATTAATCCGGACAATTCCATCACCGTTGTGGACGACGGGCGCGGAATTCCGGTTGGAATCAATCACAAAGCAGGAATTCCGGCGGTTGAGGTGGTATTCACCATTCTTCATGCCGGCGGAAAATTCGGCGGCGGAGGATACAAAGTGTCCGGAGGACTTCATGGCGTAGGTGCGTCGGTGGTAAACGCCCTTTCCAACTGGCTGGAGGTTACGATCTACAGTGAAGGAAAGATTTATCGTCAGAGATATGAACGCGGAAAGACCATGTACAGCCTGAAGGTGATCGGCGAATGTGATCCGGAAAAGACAGGAACGGAGGTAAGCTTCCTTCCGGATGATACAATCTTTGAGGAAACTGTTTTTGATTACGAGATTTTACAGACGAGGATCCGCGAGATCGCGTTCCTGACGAGAGGGCTTCGGATTACGCTCCGTGATAAGCGGGAAGGCCATGAGGTGGAGAAGAGCTTCCACTACGAGGGCGGTATCAAAGAGTTTGTACAGTACCTGAACAAGAGCAAGAGCGCTCTGTATCCGGATATTATCTACTGTGAAGGGGAAAAAGACGGAGTGCTGGTGGAGGTAGCTCTGCAGCACAATGATTCCTATACGGAAAATACCTATGGTTTTGTCAACAACATTACGACGCCGGAAGGCGGTACCCATATTATGGGATTCCGTAACGCGCTGACCAAGACCTTTAATGAGTATGCGAAGAAAAACAAGCTGATCAAAGAAAACGAGCCGAATCTGGTCGGCGAGGATATCCGTGAGGGTATGACTGCGATCGTCAGCGTCAAAATCGAGGATCCTCAGTTTGAGGGACAGACGAAGCAGAAGCTGGGCAACAGCGAGGCAAGAGGCGCGGTGGACAATATTGTCAGCAACCAGCTGGAAATCTATCTGGAGCAGAACCCTGCGGTGGCGAAGGTGATTGTTGAAAAATCTTTGCTGGCACAGCGCGCCAGAGACGCCGCCCGCAAGGCGAGAGATCTGACACGGCGAAAATCTGCGCTGGATGGCATGGCGCTGCCCGGAAAACTGGCAGACTGCACGGATAAAGATCCGAAAAATTGTGAAATTTACCTGGTTGAGGGAGACTCTGCAGGCGGTTCTGCCAAGTCTGCCCGAAGCCGTGCGACACAGGCGATCCTGCCGCTGAGAGGCAAAATCCTCAATGTGGAGAAGGCGCGCCTGGATAAAATTTACGGAAACGCTGAGATCAAAGCGATGATCACAGCGTTCGGAACAGGTATCCATGAAGATTTTGATATCACCAAGCTTCGTTACGACAAGATCATCATCATGACCGATGCGGACGTGGACGGCGCGCATATCGCGACGCTGCTTCTGACGTTCATGTACCGCTTTATGCCGGAACTGATCCGTCAGGGTCACGTTTATCTTGCACAGCCGCCGCTGTACAAGCTGGAACGGAACAAAAAGGTATGGTATGCCTATACGGATCAGGAGCTGGAGGCAATCCTTCAGGAGGTTGGCCGCGGGACAGAAAACAAGATCCAGCGGTACAAAGGTCTGGGTGAGATGGATGCGGAACAGCTCTGGGAGACCACGATGGATCCGGAACACAGGATCCTGAAGCGTGTAACTTACGATGAGGAATACTCCTCGGAGATTGACCTGACGTTCACGACTCTGATGGGCGACAAGGTAGAACCGCGGCGTGAATTTATCGAAGCAAGAGCAAAAGACGCAAAGAACCTGGATATCTGATAGATTGCGGCGAAGGCGGCATTGGAGGTAAAGATGGAAGATAATATTTTTGATAAAGTTCAGGAAGTGGATTTGAAGGAGACCATGGAAGAGTCCTATCTGCAGTATTCCATGAGTGTCATCGCATCCCGTGCGCTGCCGGATGTCCGGGACGGATTAAAGCCGGTGCAGCGAAGAATTTTATATTCAATGATCGAACTGAATAACACGCCGGACAAACCGCATCGTAAGTGTGCGCGTATTGTCGGTGATACGATGGGTAAATATCACCCTCATGGAGACAGTTCTATTTACGGCGCCCTGGTCAATATGGCGCAGGACTGGGCGACCCGTTATCCCCTGGTCGACGGTCATGGAAACTTCGGTTCCGTGGACGGTGATGGGGCGGCGGCGATGCGTTATACGGAAGCTCGTCTGAGCAAGATCTCCATGGAGATGATCGCCGATCTGAACAAAAATACCGTTGATTTCACACCGAACTTCGATGAGACGGAGAAAGAGCCGGTGGTAATGCCGGCGCGTTATCCAAACCTGCTGGTCAACGGTACTTCCGGAATCGCGGTAGGTATGGCGACGAACATTCCCCCGCACAATCTGCGGGAGGTTGTCGGCGCGATCGTAAAGATCATCGACAATATCATTGAAGAAGACCGTGAAACGGAGCTGGATGAGATTCTGCAGATCGTCAAAGGTCCGGATTTTCCAACCGGCGCGCAGATTCTCGGAACCCGCGGCATCAACGAAGCGTACCGTACCGGAAGGGGAAAAGTGCGCGTCCGTGCGGTGACCAATATCGAGACGCTTCCGAACGGAAAATCGGAGATTATTGTGACAGAACTTCCGTACATGGTAAATAAAGCACGTCTGATCGAGACGATCGCATCTCTTGTGCGTGATAAAAAGATCGACGGCATTACAAATATCAACGACCATTCCAGCCGGGAAGGAATGCGCATCTGCATTGAGCTTCGAAGAGATGCCAATGCCAATGTCATCCTGAACCAGCTTTATAAACATACCCAGATGCAGGACACATTCGGTGTGATCATGCTTGCATTGGTGGAGGGACAGCCGAAGGTTCTGAATCTTCTGGATATGCTGAAGCATTATCTGGATCATCAGGAAGAGGTTGTCACCCGCCGGACCCAGTATGATCTGAACAAAGCCCAGGAACGTTCCCATATTTTGGAAGGTCTGCTGAAAGCGCTGGATCACATTGATGAGGTGATCCGTATTATCCGTGCATCTGCCAATACGGCGGAAGCGAAGAATAACCTGATCGAACGTTTTGAACTTTCCGATGCACAGGCACAGGCAATCGTAGACATGCGTCTGCGCGCACTGACCGGTCTGGAACGTGAGAAGCTGGAAAGCGAATACAAAGAGCTGATGGAGCGTATCCGCATCCTGAAAGCAATCCTTGGAGACAGAAAGGAACTTCTGCGCGTGATCCGCAGGGAGATTCTGGCGATTTCCGAAAAATACGGCGACGACCGGAGAACTTCCATCGGTTTTGATGAGTTTGATATTTCCATGGAGGATCTGATCCCGCGGGACAACACGGTGATCACCATGACCCGTCTTGGTTATATCAAGCGTATGACCGTGGACAACTTCCGCAGCCAGCATCGCGGCGGAAAAGGTATTAAGGGTATGCAGACCATCGAGGATGATTACATCGAAGAGCTTCTGATGACCACGACCCACCATTACCTGATGTTTTTCACGAATACAGGTAAGGTGTACCGTCTGAAAGCATATGAGATTCCGGAAGCCTCCAGAACGGCGAGAGGTACGGCAATCGTAAATCTGATCCAGCTGCAGCCGGAAGAGAAGATCACAGCCGTGATTCCGATCAGCAAATTTGAGGAAGGCCATTACCTGTTTATGGCAACGAGAAAGGGTGTTGTAAAGAAGACCCCGATTCTGGACTATGCAAATGTGAGAAAGACAGGTCTTGCAGCGATTTCTCTTCGTGAAGAAGATGAACTGATCGAAGTAAAAGCGACAGATAATACGAAAGACATTATTCTGGTAACAAAATATGGACAGTGTATCCGGTTCAAAGAGACAGACGTTCGTGTGACCGGACGTGTCTCCATGGGAGTCCGCGGTATCAATCTCGTGGACAATGATGAAGTTGTCGGCATGCAGATGAGCAATCAGGGAGATTATCTGCTGATCGTATCGGAGAACGGCATGGGCAAACGCACTGCTGTCAGCGAATTCAGCGTACAGCTCAGAGGCGGCAAAGGTGTGAAATGCTACAAGATCACGGAAAAGACCGGAAACGTTGTGGGCGTTAAGGCAGTCAATGAAGAAAATGAGATCATGCTGATCACGACAGAGGGAATTATTATCCGTCTGCAGTGTTCCGGCATTTCGATCCTTGGCAGAATCACTTCCGGTGTCAAGCTGATGGATATGGCAGAAAATATCAGCGTTGCAAGTATCGCCAAAGTGCGTGAGAAGAAAGAAGAAAATACAGAAGAAACCGAAGTAGAGACGGAAGAGGAAATGACACAAGAAACGGTGGAATCTGAGCAGACAGCAGAGGAAGAACAAAAAGAAGAATAAACGTAACAGTTCAGCTCAGGTCTGCGCACATGCTGCGCAGACCGTAAGAACGTGATTCAGGAGTGCAAAATCCCATCGCCGAAGGCGATTTTAAATGGATTTTGCATGTAACGGTTCAGCAGGGCTGAACTGTTACGAATAAAAGATACAAGTGTCTGGCTACGGAATTTCTGTGAAAGACAGGAATCCTGTAGCCGGACACATTTTTTATCACGGAAAAGGAGGATAACTGTATGAGGAGAATCCTGGTAATGGTGCTTCACAATCTTTTTCTGGTTCCCGGATACTGGATCAAGCTTTGCCGCCATGCGAAACATGCAGATGAATATACGGATGAAGAACATTATGAAATGATACAGACGATCGTACACCGCGCCAACAAAGGCGGAAGAGTGCAGGTGGACAGCTACGGCGTGGAAAATCTGCCGAAAGAGCAGGGATTTATGCTGTACCCGAATCATCAGGGACTGTACGATACCCTGGCCATAGCGGATGCATTTCCATATCCGTTTTCCGTTGTTGCAAAAAAAGAGGTTCAGAACGTTCCGTTCATTAAACAGATGATGGAATGTATGAAAGGATACTGCATTGACAGGGATGATATCCGTCAATCCATGGAGATTATCAATAATGTTGCGAACGATGTAAAGAAAGGCAAGAACTTTATCCTATTTGCAGAAGGAACCAGGAGCAGACAGGGAAATACGATTCAGAGCTTTAAAGGCGGAAGCTTTAAATGTGCAACCAAAGCAAAGTGCCCGATCGTACCGGTGGCGCTGATCAACAGTTTTCTTCCGTTCGATTCGAAGTCAACAAAGAAGGTGGTTGTACAGGTGCACTATCTCACTCCGATTACCTATGAAGAGTATAAAGATATGAAAACAACAGAAATTGCTGCCAGAGTGGAAGAAGCAATAAGAGAAACAATCAAAAAATATAACAATTCAGCCAGCTGAACTGTTATGGCATCTGCCCATGGGAAATCGCTTCGCGATGGGGCGGATGCCCGAAGCACTATGTTTTCACACGACCTGCGCAGTAAATGCGCAGACCTGGATGAACTATTACCAAAAAATATGTATAATTGTAAAAAAAGTGTTGACAACAAGTAAAGCATTCGCTATAATTATCCATGCGTCACAGTTATGTGATGCTCAATATTTTTCTATTATTTAGGCATTTGGAGAAGTACTCAAGTGGCTGAAGAGGCGCCCCTGCTAAGGGTGTAGGTCGTTTGCGCGGCGCGAGGGTTCAAATCCCTCCTTCTCCGTTTTTAAATGCTTGAAGAAAGAAAAAAATATTAAAAAAGTGCTTGACAGAGAGCGAGCGCTGTGATAAGATTTAAAAGTTCGCTGATGACGAGAAGTCAAAAAGCGACAGGCTTCGGTTCCTGAGTTCCAAATAAGATCAGAAATGATCGGTCTGAGGAGAACAAAAACCGAAAAAACTTTTGAAAAAAGTTCTTGACAAGCACAAAACGTTATGATAAAATGAACGAGTTGCTGCTGAGGCAGGAACGAAGAGTTCTGGAAACGGAACGGACCTTGATAACTGAACAGTGAAACACATCCTCGAAAGTTCTG
>ERZ1643247.2861-NODE-2861-length-12966-cov-16.268763_pt1 | contig 12966 bp, 10 predicted proteins | sample MGYA00579264_ERZ1643247 | MGnify/ENA primary metagenome ERZ1643247 (study PRJEB29033, sample SAMEA4952262) | chicken gut metagenome | biome: Broiler Chicken; feature: Gastrointestinal Tract; material: Caecum | place: Ireland | collected 2018 | study: Broiler... | reverse complement strand
GGCCGGCTGTACTACCTGTTGGACATGACCAGGAAGAACGAGGTAGGCGTAGATAGCCTCAAGCCCTACTTTTATTTTGTCCTGTGCATGGGTGCAATCCCGGATTCGTCGCAGTAGAAAGCGGAACCCGTCCAGGTTGTTGGGGATGGTAAACACATCCGCCAAGACTTCACCCTCGGAGCTGAGAATGAAGCAATCATGTTTATCCTTTGAGACATCAACGCCAACAGAAACAACCATAGTAAAAAACCTCCGGCGGTTAGAATTGTGATGCTGCATCCACAGTGCGCCTTACTTTTGTACCGCCAGCGGTTCGGCCGCTTACGCTACCATCGCCCGTTACATGGACATTCTGAATGGTTACCTGTCCAGAACCGGCGGACTCCACGCCGCCGGCGCTGCCCACAAGAGTTCCGGAATAAGTGGTAAATGTACTGCCTACATCAATGTTTTTCAGGGTCAGATTGGCAACTACCTGGCCAGCCCCCAGGGTGGCAAACATTCCGGCATTATCGCCTACCGCGGTGAATGTGCCGTTGGAGATGGTGTACTTCTGACCGTCAAAGTCACCGTCAAAGCCGGAGATTGCGGAGAACGAACCGTCCTCCAGGTCCAGGTCATTCTGGAGTTCCACACGCTGATTCGCCGTCACCTCGTCGGCCCGGGCGACAAAAGCGGTAAAGTCCGCCAGATTGCTGATGGGAAGGATGCTGTCCCCACGGTCCAGCGCCTCGGTAAACGTGCTGGTCTCGGTGGTGTCAGTGAAGTCTGCATACAGCGTGAGGTTAGAATTCACCGCCGTATTCAGCGCGGCGGGAATGGTGCAGTCCTCATCGGTATACCAGCCTTCAAATTCCTGTCCAGTCTGTTCCGGCAGCGAAATGTCTGTCAGAGTCGAACCGGCGGGAAGCACAAAAGTATAGGTCCCCACGCCATAGTCATAGGTTACCGTATACTCCTCCAGACTGGCCGGATACAGCATCAGATAGACATTCGCCGCGTCCTGGTTGGCACGCAGGACGGCCTCCGGGCTGGAAGAGCCGTCGGCTTGGCTGACCATGCCTCCGGCGGGAATGGTAATGGCGCGGTTGCCCAACTCGTTGGCCAGAGCGCCCACCGTCACACCGGCAAAGCCGGACCCGCTGCCCGTCCAGGTCACGTCATCGCCGCTGGTCAGGCTGATAGAGGCGGTCTGAATCTCGCCGCTGGACCCGGCGGCGATGCGGGCGGTCAAGGTCGCGGAACCGTCAGCGGCAGCAGAGACGTAGATCACATCCTGTGCAGAGCCATAGCCGTCCTGCACCTGGAAATCTACCGCCTCGCTGGCAACCAGAGAGGTGCCGTCGAGGGAGACGGGCGTGCCGTTGCCGATGGTGGTTTTCAGCGCGGGACCATCCGGCTGGGCAGCTTCGCCCATGACGGTCATCCCAATGGCTGACGGTCCGGTCTCCGCGGCCATCGCCGCGGCGGGGAGCATGGAGCCGACCATGCACAGAGCCAGAGCGCTTGACAAAAGCCGCTTGTTCAATTTGGTTTTCCTCCTTTACAGTTTAGATTACACGATCCCATTGCCCCGGGACAGGGGAAGCGCGGGTTACATGTTCCTCACCTCCTTTCCTGCGTTCCAGCCGATGGCCAGCTGTTCCGTCTCGAACAGCTGGTCGCAGGCCTGTTCCACCAGTGCGTCTACTTGGGCCCGAATGCTCTCCTGCGTGGCCTGCCACAGCCGCCTGAGACAGCGCGGATTTGCCTTTGACTCGTCCACCTGGGCGGCCCGGCACAGCCGCTTGATGTGGTCCGCCACCGCTGTCCGGCCCATGGGAGCGCCGCTTCGGGTGCGGAACAGCGGGCCGGAGGAGATTCCCTCCCGCCGTGCGAAGGAGAGTAGCTCCCGCCGCAGAAATTCCGGCAGGCGCAGCGGCTGGAGCATTCCGCCGCTGCGGACCAGAACCGGCTCCCCCTGAAGGAACTCCACGGTGATTTTGGGCAGCTCCTGCACGGAAAGTCCCGTGCTGCCAAAGAGCTTGGTCATCAGATAGGCGCGCTCCCGCCCCAGGAGCCGGGCGGCGGACAGAAGGCGCAGATACTCCGCCCGGGGCAGCTCGGGAGAGCCGCCGTCCGCCTCCAGCGCCCCCACCAGCTGTAAATCCCACCGCCCCAGAAAGGCAAGCAGGCCGTTGGCGGCGGCCAGGCGCACATTTACCGTCCGCGGAGAATAGCCCCGCTCCAGCAGCGCCTTCCGCCATGCCTCCAGCGTGCCGGGCCGGAGGCGCTTGTCCGCCGGAAGGTCGCGGTACAGGGCGTATACATTCCGCCGGTAGGTCTCCAGCGTTCCGGCGGCTCTGCCTTTGCGGGCCAGCTGCTCCAGATAGTCCTCCAGCTGTTCCGTGGTCAGCTCCAGCTCCAGAGAAAACCGGGCTCCCTCCCGCTCCGCGCCCATGTCCATCCGCCCCTTTCCCGGTGTAGGCAAAATTGATGTTTTAGGAATATTGTCCGGCGTTTCATCAGGAACCTGAAACAATTCAAGGGGGAAGAACCCGCAAACCCCCTCCATAACACGAAAAAAAGGCGTGAAAATCCGACTGCCCAGAATTCGACTTCTGCGCAGTCCGAATTTTCGCGCCTAAATTTGGAGGGACAACCTTGAAATGTCAGACGCTTCGTGCTACAATGCACTTAACTTATATGTAAAAATTTGTGATGTTTTGTTCGAGGTAAACAAAACATCAATTTTGGTTACAGCAGCAGCCGCATCCGCGCGAGCACTCTGGCGTGTTCCGTTCCAGTGGAGATGAGGTAGATGCGGGTGGTCTCAACGCTGGAATGGCCCAACACGTCGGCCGGCTTTACCACATCCCGGCACACTTTGTAAAAGGTCCGCGCAAACAAGTGGCGCAGGTTGTGGGGAAACACCTTTAAGGGCGCTACCCCCGCCGCCTTGCACAGCCGCTTCATCTCGCCCCAAATCTGCCTTCTGGACAGGCCCTTTCCGCTTCTGGTTCGAAAAATTTCGCCGGAGGCGGTTTTTTGCGCTTTGGCGTACTTTTTCAGCTTCCGGCACAGCCTGCCGGGCAGCAGAATCGTCCGCAGCTTCCCCTTCAGGGAAATCTCCGCCTTCCCGGAGTTCGCCGCCTCCACGGTGATATACTTCACCTCGCTCACCCGGACGCCGGTGGAGCAGATGGTCTCCAGCAGCAGGGCCAGCCGCTCCCGCCCCAGCCCGTGGGCGGCGTCCAGAAGCCGCTGATACTCCTCCCGGGTGAGCTCCCGCCGGTCGTCCCGGAACAGCCTGCGCTGAATTTTCAGGGACTTGATTTTACAGTCCTCCCAGCCCAGAAAGGTGAAAAACTGATTTACCGCCGCCACCATGGAATTGACGGTGACGGGGGCGTATCCCCGCTCCAGCAGACTGTCCCGCCAGGCCGCCGCCCCGTCCCGGGTGACCTCCGCTCCGCGCAGCCAGGCGGACGCCGCGGACACGTCCCGAATGTATTTTTCAATGGTGCCGGGGGCGCGCTCCTGCTCCCGCAGCTGCCGGGCAAAGGCGGCCAGCTCCGTGCTTGTGATGCTCCGTTTGTCCATGTGATTTCCCTCCAACGGTCAAAGTGATTCTTATTTTGCTCATGTAGAGAAAAAATACTGAAAGCGAAACACATAATTTTTCCGGCCTGCGCCTCGGACGCGGCGGCTCTGATGTACGGGCGCGGTCCTCCTGGAACCGTTGGAAGCCGCGGAAACTGCGGCGCGAGCCGGTCCTTCCGCCGGATTTGGATTTGTATTCTTGCGGATGTTATGGTAAAATCGGAAGGCAAAAATTTGACATGGAGTGCTCCGGCTTCCAAGGGACGCGCCCGCCCGGAGTGTCCGGGGGAATGCCCCCTGAATGACCAAAATTGAGAAAATCCTCATAATTGAGCGCTTTGCTTGTCTCAATTATGGGCAGTTCCCGGCCGCCTGGGAGAATTCCGGGCCTGCAATGGGCCTGGGACTCCTCTGGGGCGGGCAAGACGGCTGGTCTGAAGTTGGTATGAAATTTGCACGCTATGGAAAGCAGAACGCCAAGGCGGCCACACGGTAAACGCTGCTTGCGGCAGGCCGCGGCAAAGAAAAATGGAGGGATTCCCTATGAAATTTGGACTGTTGAAGGATATTAAGCCCGGCGAGTACCGCACCATCGTGACTCCCGCGGAAGTGGAGGCCATTGTGCGCGACGGCCACGAGGTCTATGTGCAGCGGGGCGCGGGCGCGGGCGCCGGGTTCGCGGACGAGCAGTACGCCCAGGAGGGCGCCAAGCTGTTGGACACCATGGAGGAGATCTATGGGACCTGCGACTTTGTCACCAAGGTGAAGGAGCTGGAGCCCTGTGAATTCCCCCTGCTGCGGGAGAATCAGATTGTGCTCACCTGCATCCACCCCGCCGCCCACCCCCAGGAGGTGCAGGCGTTGCTGGACAGCAAGTGCATCGCGTTTACCGCCGAGGACGCCCACCGGTACGGCTCCCCCAACTGCGAGGCGGCCGGCAAGCTGGGGGCGCTGATGGGGCTGGACTCCCTGCTGTCCATCCACGGAGGAAAGGGAAAATTTGTCAACGGCCTGGGCGGAGCCCCCGGCGTCAAGGCCCTGGTCATCGGCGGCGGCACCGTGGGCCGGGCCTGTGTGTCCGTGCTCCACGCCCTGGGGGCCTGGGTGACGGTTATGGATATCAACATCGGCACGCTGCGGGACATCGGCAAGCAGTTCAACGAGGAGGTCAACACCCAGATCTCCAACCGCTACAACCTGAAAAAGCTGCTGCCGGAGATCGATGTGGTCTATAACTGCGTGCGCTGGCCCAAGGACGCCACCGAGTTTATGATCGACCGGGAGATGGTCCGCTCCATGGAGAAGGGCTCCGTCATTGTGGACATCAGCAACGACGTGGGGGCCATTGAGACCTTCCATGAGACCACCCATGACGACCCCCGCTACATTGAGGAGGGCGTGGTCCACTACTGTGTCAGCAACATCCCCGGCGCCATTGCCCAGTCCACCTCCATCGCCTACGCGGCCTCCATGCTGCCCCATTTCCGCTCCATCCTCAACAACGGGGTGGCCGCCGCCTGCGCCAAGGACGGCTTCCTCCGCCGCAGCCTCACCGCCTACCGGGGCTATCTGACCCACGAGGAGACCAGCGCCATCCAGAACCGGCCCTGGATTCGTCCGGAGGACATTCTGGGAATCGCCGGGGAGAAGCTGGACCCGGCTCCCGCCGCCACCGGCACCAAGTCCAGCAACTTTATCCAACTCTGATCCTGTGCCCCTCCGGCGGGTCCTCCGCCGGAGGGGACGGGGGAACTTTAGGAGGAACTCAAGTGACTGTCAACGATTTTCTGCTCGATTTTGCCATTGCCTCTCTCTTTATTATGGTGGGACAGCTGATCCGGGCCAAGGTGGGTCTGGTTCAGAAGTTCTTTGTCCCCGCCAGCATGATTGCCGGCTTTATCGCCCTGGCCCTGGGCAACCAGGGTCTGAATATCCTGCCCTTCTCCGGTTCCATCGGGGACTACCCCGGCGCGCTGATCATCCTGATCTTTGCCGCCGTGGGCATGAACGGCTTCTCCTTCTCCAAGAAGGAGTTCAAATCGGAGCTGGACCGGGTGGGCTCCTACTTCTCCTATAAAGTGCTGGCCCAGGCGATCCAGTTCGCCTTTGCCCCCCTGTTCGGGGTGCTGGTGATCTCCCGGCTGTTCCCGGAGATCAACTACGGCTTCGGCTTCCTGCTGGCCTCCGGCTTCTCCGGCGGCCACGGCACCGCCGCCGCGGTGGGCTCTAAAATGGCGGAGCTGGGCTTCACCGACGCCACCGACATCGGCATGACCTGTGCCACGGTGGGAATCCTCTCGGGGATCTTCGGCGGGCTGTTCTTCATCAAGATCGGTACAAAGCGGGGCTGGACCAAGTATATCGAGAGCTTCCAGTACATCTCCGGCGACCTGAAGACCGGCCTGATCCGGGATGAGGACAAGCGCGGCTCCATGGGCAGGGAGACGGTGGCATCCGTGGTGCTGGACCCCCTGGCCTGGCACCTGGCCCTGCTGCTGGTGGCCTCCGGCGCCGGATTTTTGGCCAACGGCTGGATCAAAAACGCCACGGGGCTGGATCTGCCCAGCTATTTGCTGGCCTTTATCATCGCCATTGTCATGTTCCTGTGTTTTCAAAAGACGGGAGTGGGGCATTATATCGACAATACGGTGATCAGCCGTATTTCCGGCACAGCCACCGACTACCTGGTGTTTTTCGGCATCGCCTCCATCAAGATCTCCGTAATTGTGGAGTACGCCGTCCCTCTGCTGATGCTGCTGGTATTCGGCATGGTGCTGGTGGTGCTAACCCTCATGTACTTCGGCCCGGCCATGAACAAGGGCAGCTGGTTTGAGCGCTCCCTCTTTGTGTGGGGCTACTCCACCGGCGTGTTTGCCATCGGTTTTATCCTGCTGCGCATTGTGGACCCGGAGAACAAGTCCAAGACCCTCAACGACACGGCCCTGACCGGCCCTCTCACCACCCCCTTCGAGATGTTCGCCTGGTCCATGGCCCCCGGCATGCTGCTCCACGGGCAGCACTGGCAGTTCATCGGGCTTTACCTGGTGATTTTCGCGGCCTGTATCGTCGTCAATCTGATCTTCAAGTGGTGGTGGATCAAGCTGCCCCTGAACCGCCCGGCGGAGGGGGAGCTGAAGTGATCTTGTGGTTCCGTGCCCCGTCTGATATGATAGGAGAAAACAGGTCCATCAGAAAGGCGGCGGGCGGCAATGAAGTTTTTGCAGGAGCTGTTTCACGGGAAGGGCTATATTGACGGAATCACCATCATCAACCTGGAGGGGGAGATTCTGTTCACCGCCAAGTTCAACAACAAGCTGGGCCAGGACCAGGGCTCAGAGGAGCTGGTGGGGAAGAATTTCCTGGACGTCTATGAGAATCTGACCCCTCAGACCAGCACCACCATCAAGGCGATGGAGCGGGGAACCCCGGCCTACGTGGAAAACCAGTTTTTAAAGACCAGGGGGCGGGACGGAATCACCATCACCTCCCTGTCCATCCCCATCAAATGCGGGGGGCGGATTGTGGGGGCCATCGACCTGTCCACCCAGGAGCCGGGCGTCCGTCCGGAGGCCACGGAGGGGCTGCTCCAGGTGGACGTCTCCGGCTATTTTCACGGGGACGCCCGAAAAATGGCCATGCGGGACGCCGCCGTATTCACACTGGACGACCTGATTGCGGAGGACGCGGCCATGAAGCGGGTGCGGGACTATATTCCGGTGGCGGCGTCCTGCGACCTTCCGGTTATGATTTACGGGGAGACCGGCACCGGAAAGGAAGTGGTGGCGCAGGCCATTCACAACGCCAGCCGGCGCAGCGCCAAGCCGTTCATTGCCCAGAACTGCGCCGCTCTGCCGGAGACCCTGCTGGAGAGCATCCTCTTCGGCACGGCCAAGGGGGCGTTCACCGGCGCGGAGGAAAACAAAGGGCTCTTTGAGCTGGCGGACGGCGGGACCCTCTTTTTGGACGAGATCAACGCCATGCCGGTCCAGCTTCAGTCCAAGCTGCTCCGGGTCCTTCAGGACGGACGCTTCCGCAGTCTGGGCGGGCGGCGGACCAAGTGCGTGGACGTGAAGGTCATCGCCGCCATCAATGTGGACCCCCTCCAGGCCATCCGCAGCGGCCAGCTGCGCCAGGACATCTACTACCGCCTGAGCATGATGTCCATCCGCATTCCGCCCCTGCGGGAGCGCAGGGCGGATATTCGTCCCTTCATCAATCTATATGTCAATAAGCATAACGCAACCTTCCACAAGCACATTCGGTATATCTCCAGGGAGCTGGCGGAGTGGATGGAGGCATACGACTGGCCCGGAAACGTGCGGGAGCTGGAGCACCGGATCGTATCGGCCATGAGCCGGGTGGAGCCCTCCTCCCAGGTTCTGGGCCTGGAGGATCTGGAGGAGCTTCCCGCGTCCAGCGCCCAGCCGCCCCTTCCCCTGGCGGAGGAGGGGGCGCGGCCGGAGTCTCCGCCTCCCCTCCGCCCCCTGCGCCAGGCGGTGCGGGAATATGAGCGCGGGCTGATCCAAAGGGCGCTGGAGGCCGCGGGCGGGAACGTCTCCCGGGCCGCCCAGCTCCTGGAAATCCCGAGACAGACGCTCTGCCGGAGGATTCAGGAGTACGGCCTGCGGTCCGGAGGCCGCCGGAGCTCCTAGGCCTTGTTTAAAAATTGGAAATGTGCTCGGCAGCAAAGATTTCTTCGCCAGACCAGGCGGATTTGACGCAGCGATACTTTGTGTATCGCGGGAGAAATCAACGCAGTATGACGGGAAAAGATTTGCTGCTGGGGCTCGTTGACATTTTTTTAACATGGCATGGCGCGCGAGGCTCGCCGGAGGGTTGCGCCGGTTAGGAGAGCTGCCATGAAACAAGAATCGGTCAAAAATGTGCTGCTGCTGTTGGCGGGCGCATTTGTGTACAGCGTTGGAACCCAGTATTTTATCGTCCCCGCGCAGATTGCCCCCGGCGGAGCCGTGGGCATCGCCCTGATGATCAATCACCTGACCAGCCTGCCCATCGGTACGCTGACCCTGCTGATCAACCTGCCCCTGCTGGTGCTGGCCTGGTTTTACCTCAGCCACCGGTTCACGGTCCGCACGGCGGTCGCCACGGTGCTGGTGAGCGTGGTCCTGGACTTTTTGGTCACCCCCATCTGTCCCATGTACGGCGGGGACCGGCTGCTGAGCAGCGTGTACGGCGGCATCGTGGTGGGCGTCGGCATGGCCCTGATCTTTCAGGCCGGCTTCACCACCGGCGGCACCGACATCGCCGGGTATCTGCTCCAGAAGAAATTTCCCCACTACTCCATTGGACACGCCCTGATGATCATTGAGGGGATCATCCTCCTGATGTCTATTTTTGTCTTTCAGGACGTGGACGCCGGCCTGTTTGGCCTGATCAGCGTTTACGTGCAGACCAAGGTCATCGACATGATCCTCTACGGCAGCGACGCGGGCAGCCAGGCGGTCATTATCACCCAGCATCCCCAGGAGATCTCCCAGCGGGTGATCCAGGAGCTGGAGCGCACGACCACCGTGCTCCCGGCCAGAGGGGCGTACAGCGGGAGCCCCACCAATGTGGTGCTGTGCACGGTGCGCAAGTCGGAATTTGTCCGGCTGAAGCGCATCATCGGCCAGTGCGATCCCAACGCCTTTGTCATGGTCAATGAGACGACGGAGGTGCTGGGACTGGGCTTCAAGGGCTTTGCGGAGGCCATTTAATCCGGCCCGGGCCTGCGGAGAAAGATATATTTGAGGACTCCCTCTGGGGAGGACCGGAACGGACTGAGCGCCGGACGGGAAGATTGATCTTTCCGTCCGGCGCTCAGTTTGTGGAAAAACCTGCGCAGAATCAGATCCGCCTGAGACAGGGCGGGGGGCTCGGGGGACAACGGCCCATGCCGACATCCATTTTTACATACATTTTACAAAAAATTGACAGGGAGCGGAGCGCGGGCCGGTCCCCGCTCTGCTATACTGTCATAATAGGTTGTTGCGCCCCTGAGAAAAATTTCAGGGCGCCACCCCGAATATCCGGCGGAGGCTCCGTATTCTTCTGCTGGAGGGGGATGGAGGGATAGGGTATGGTAGGCACGGAACACAGCATCGTGGGACAGGTGTACGCGGCGAAGACGGACCCGGCGGCGGCGGACGCCCTGATCGGGCAGTACATGGGGTTCATCCGCAGCGAGACGGTAAAATTCATCCACGCCGCCCCGGAGGACGGATACGAGGACGAGCTGAGCATCGCCATGCTGGCTTTTTACGAGGCGGTCCTGAGCTATGAGAAGCACCGGGGGGCCTTCCTCCCCTACGCGGCCCGGGCCATCAAAAACCGGCTCATCGACCACTACCGGACCGAGCGCCGCCACGGGAATGTGATCTCCCTCCACGCGCCCGCCGGGGGCGACGAGGAGAGCGGGCATCTGCTGGACGCCCTGCCGGACCACCGGGACGAGATCGGCGCCTATGAGCAGCGCACCGCCAGCCAGGCGGAGATCCAGGAGTTCGGCGCCCAGCTGGCCCGGTTCGGGCTCTCCTTCTCCGATGTGGCGGACAACTGCCCCCGCCAGGACCGGACGCTGGCCGCCTGCCGCCGGGTGCTGGACTACGCCCGGGCGAACCCGGAGCTGCTGAACAAGGTGGCGGAGACCGGAAAGCTGCCCATGAACGAACTGGCCCTTGGCTCGGGTACGGAGCGGAAGACCCTGGAGCGGCACCGGAAGTACCTGGTGGCCATTTTGCTGGCCTTTACCAACGGATATGAAATCATTCGGGGGCATCTGTGTCAAATCGGCCCCGGGAGAGGAGGGGAACGGAAATGAAGTATCTGGTCATGGAGACCCACCCCGCCTACGCGGTGGTGCTGGACGAGGAGGGCCGGTTCCTCAAGGCGGCCAACCTGCAATACCGGGTGGGCGACACCGTCCAGCACATCGTGGAGCTCCGGCAGGCGAGGCCCAGGGCCCCCGCCCTGTGGAAGCCCCTGTCCGGGCTGGCCGCCGCGGCCGCCTGCCTCTGCCTGGTATTCTTCGGCTACTACCAGCCCAACTACACCGCCTACGGCACCCTGCGCATCCAGATCAACCCGGACGTGGAGATGACCGTCAGCCGCACCGACCGGGTACTGGACCTGGAGGGGCTCAACGCCGACGGCGAGGATCTGATCGAGGGGTACGACTATCGGGGCAAGGACCGGGAGACCGCCGCCGGCGAGCTGGTGGAGCGGGCCATCGACATGGGCTATCTCTCCGATGGGGACACCATCTCCATCACCGTCAGCAGCTCGGACGCGGACTGGCAGGCCCGGGAGGAGGCCCAGGTCCAGGCTCAGCTGGAGGAGCGGTACGGCGCGGCCATCGTCATTCAGCTGGGCGGCGGCGCGGCAGATCAGACGCAGCCCGCCGGCTCTCCGGAGGAGCCGGCGGAGGTGGTGGTGCCGGTCACGCCCCAGGTCCCCGAGCAGACCCCGGGGACGGCGGCGGACCCCAGCGCCGGTTCCGGCGGGCAGGAGGACACGGACTACGGCCCCGGTGCGGATGGGATCACCGACTACGATGGCACAGATTACGGCCCCAACGCCGACGGGGTCACCGACTACGCGGACACGGACTACGGCCCCAACGCCGACGGGGTGACCGACTACGCGGACACGGACTACGGCCCCAACGCGGACGGGGTCACCGACTACGCGGACACGGACTACGGCCCCAACGCGGACGGGGTCACCGACTACGCGGACACGGACTACGGCCCCAATGCGGACGGAATCACCGACTACACGGAACCGTCCTCCGGCCCCTACTATGACGGCGTGACCGACTATGAGGACCGGGAGGACGACGGCGGGGATGACGATGACGATGACGACCGCGATGATGACGGCGAAAACGACGATGATGGGGACGATGACGACTGACAGAAAAAATAAAAAGTTTTTTCCAGCGACCCCGGTTTTTCCCTCCGGCCCCCGTATTCTTCGGATGTAAAGCAAAGAGAGACGGGAAATTCCCGGCGCGCCGTGTGCGGAGCCATCCCTGGCCCGGAACCGGCAGCTCATACAGACATGACAAATTTAAGGAGATGAATGTTATGAAAACGAACTTCACCGCCAAGCTGTTTGGACTGACCCTGGTGACCGCCCTGACCCTGACCACTCTGACCGCCTGTGGGAACGGCGGAGCGGCGGCCTCCTCCGGAACCGCCTCCGGGTCCGCTCTCCAGAGCGGGGACGGCGGCAGCGTTGGCACCGTGCTGCTCAGCGTCAACCCGGAGATCGAGATGGACTACGACGAGGTGGGCAATGTGGTGGCCCTCACCGGCCTCAATGAGGACGGAAAAGCGGTGCTGGCCTCCTACACCGGCTATGAGGGAAAGCCCTGCGCCACCGTGGTGGGGGAGCTGGTGGATGAGATCAACGCCGGGGGCTACTTTGACGCCACCATCGACGGGCACGAGAAGAACATCGTGCTCAAGATGGAGCGGGGCTCCGCCTACCCCAATGACCAGTTCCTGAACGAGCTGGCCGAGGCTGTCCGCCTGGTGGTGGAGGCCGACCAGATCGGCTCCCAGACCGTGGCCCTGGACAGCGACGACTACGACGATACCTACGGGGACAAGGGCTACATCAACGCCGCCGCCGCCCAGAACATCCTCTCCACTCAGCTGGGCCGGGATGACATCCAGTTTGTGGAGAAGGAGTACGACCTGGACGACGGGGAGTACGAGGTGGAGTTTGTCATGGACGGCGTGGAGTACGAGTACGAGGTGAACGCCTACACCGGCAAGGTCACCGAGATGGACGCCGAATACCAGGACTACGACGACACCGACTACGGTCCCTATGGGGACGGCGTCACCGACTACAATGCCTCTGCCGGGACCGGGACCGCTGTCCCCGCCGCCAACTATGACGACACGGATTACGGTCCCAACGCGGACGGGGTGACCGACTATGACGACACGGACTACGGTCCCAACGCGGACGGGGTGACCGACTACGACGACACGGACTACGGCCCCAACGCGGACGGGGTGACCGACTACGACGACACGGATTACGGCCCCAACGCCGACGGGGTGACCGACTACGACGACACGGACTACGGTCCCAATGCCGACGGGGTCACCGACTACGACGACACCGACTACGGTCCCAACGCGGACGGGGTGACCGACTATGACGACACCGACTACGGCCCCGCCGCCGACGGGGTGACCGACTACGATGACGACGACTGGTACGGGGACCCCACCGGCTCCGACTACCCCGGCGACAGCGACGACTGGGACGATGATGACGACGATTGGGACGACGATGACGACGATGACGATGACTGGGACGACTGAGCCCGCCCCCATGCGCCACGAGCTCAAGCACCAGATCTCT
>ERZ1643247.2860-NODE-2860-length-12967-cov-6.201905_pt1 | contig 12967 bp, 8 predicted proteins | sample MGYA00579264_ERZ1643247 | MGnify/ENA primary metagenome ERZ1643247 (study PRJEB29033, sample SAMEA4952262) | chicken gut metagenome | biome: Broiler Chicken; feature: Gastrointestinal Tract; material: Caecum | place: Ireland | collected 2018 | study: Broiler... | reverse complement strand
ATGAATTTGATATGAGCCGCAACGGGATCAAGCACCGCAATATCCGGGACTTTCTTCTGCAGGAGGAATGGAACTGATATGCCATCCGCCCTTTTGTGCCAGGCAGAAAATGAATGAAAAATAGTCCTGAAATGCAAACAGCCGCAGGTATTTCGCCTGCGGCTGTTCCAAACTTATTCTATTTCTTCTTCTGTCTCTGCCTCTATTTCTTCCGGTTCCTCCATCTCCAGCCAATCCTCAAAGGACTGCCTGGAAATACGAATCATGTTTCCAATGCGGATGATTTTGAACGCCCCCGATTTTGCCAGCTTATAGGCTGATGAACGTCCGATACCAAGAATGGCAGCTATATCATCTACAGTATAGGTCCGATTTTGAGGAGCCTTCTTTTCGTTCGATGTACTCATAATGACCTCCAAAGCATACCGGCATTTTTTACAATACCAAGTATGAAGTGCTGATGGTATAAGGCCTCCCGCGCTGGTTCTCTGCTAATAATCTGCTAATTTGACCCTCCGGACGCCCCATCACAAGGCGGCATTTTGAGGATTTTTAGGCAGTTTGACCAGACGCCAGGTGAGCCTATTTACAACGAGAAAACATTGGAAGTCATCAGATAAACATTGTGCGAAGCCGGACGCCATACTCCTAAGCGGTAGGTCGGGTGTTCGAATCACCTCGGGAACATTTCCCGTTTGCTGCAACCGTTTCTTCTTGACGGTTTGCAGCATTTTATTTATCCAGATCCTTCCCATGCATCCCTTTTTCCTATCTGGTCCGCACATATCACTCCCATTTTCACAAACACCAACGTCTCTCCCTTCCACCGCATTTGGCTCAAAAAAACACAGGTTTTGCCTGTGTTGATTCTCTCATCGATGTATCTGCATCCGGTGTCTAAAACAGTATGGTTGTGCATTTCTGCTGCTGGATAAACACAATGCACAGCAAATACGCTTCTTTTTCCATTCGGCAGACAGTCTCTCCTTACCTGCATATCAAAACCAAATCGTATTTTCCCATCGCTTGTTCCTGTACACACTCCCTACTTATCCTTTCCATCCGATCGTTCGCACCTCGTTTTCTGCCTGTGACTCCCATGCATTTGCCGTCTGTTCCGCACACAGAAGCTGTTCATAGACCTGTTCTAGCAGCCCTGCAATGTGTTCCTCCATTTCTTTTCTGGTCTTTTTATATAGTTTCCACAAGCATCTGGGATTGCACTTCTCTTCTGCTACCTCTGCATACGGCGCCAGACTTTTGACAGCAATACAGATGTTGGTTCGTCCCATCGGCTGTCCCGTGCGTGTCACGAACACCGTACCGGTACGAATATCGTTTCTTGCAGCATATTCCAACAGTTCGCGCTGTAAAACAGCCGGAATCTGCACCATACGCCTTGTGCCTTTCAAACACAGCTCCCCACCTCCACTGTGCAACATTTCCACCGTAAACTGCGGCAGCTCTCCAATCTTGATACCAATACCACACATCGCTTTGATGATGAAATATATCCGCTCCTGTCCCAGCCTCTTTGCGGCATACAACAGCCGCATATATTCTTCTCTTGTCAATTCCGGCATCCGCTCCATATTCTGCCGCCTCCTTTTCTCTCCTTTTCCAAACACGCATCTGCCTGCATACGTACTTGGAGAAAAAGAGGGGGAAGTTCCCCCTCATCTTTCTGACTTTGTTCTCTGCCGCTATTTATTCCATTAACACTGTCCAAACCTCCGCGTCATCCATTTCATATTGATGCCCGTTGCTGGCTTCCATAATGTCATAGTACGCCCAATGGCTGTTTGTAACATCGATATACGTTCGGATATCGTCGATGTGGCTTTGGATATATTCCTGATCAGCGCTGCGCTCCAGCATACGGTTGGTCACACTGACTACCTCTGCTCTGGTAATATAGCGATCCGGTCGAACTGTGCCGTCGGGATATCCACTGATCCAACCACGGTTATATGCCATTTCGATGAAGGCTTTTCCCCAATGGCTGTCCGGCAAATCGATAAACATCGCGTTTCCCGTTTCCTTCCGTTCATCAAATTTTGCTGCAATCGTTGCAAATTCCGCTCTGGTAATGGGTGCATCCGGATGGAACGTGCCGTCGGGGTATCCGCTGATCATGCCAAACTGTTCCATCAATCCGATGCTATCGGCATACCACTGATCCGCAGTGACATCCGCAAATGAAGTCGAACCGGATTCCTTCGCATCAAAAGCGTCCTCCATTATCCTGGAGAACATCACCACAGCCTCTGCTCTGGTAATGTTTCTGTCTGGCAAAAAGCTGCCGTTCGGATATCCGGACATATATGCGAAATGATCCTCTCTATTCAATACAGGCACTTCTGTTTGTTCTTCTTTGTCAGAAGTATGATTCTGTTCTTCCTGTTCTTCTCTGTCCGCCTCATCCCGATCGGAAGAAGAAGAGGACCCGCCGCTGCTGCTGCGTCTGGTTACCGTCAGCGTATAGGAAGCAGAATCTGCTGCAAAATTTTCCGTGCCTTCTGCTGTTGCAGTAATTTCTGCTGTACCTCTGCCTACAATCGTAACTTCACCGGTATCGGCATCCACTTTTGCTACATCTTCATTGCTGCTGGTATATGTGATCTTGCCAAATACCTTCTTTTCCGTCAATGGATGGATAAACTTCCCGGAATTGGTTCTTTTGCTGACACTCGTATCTTGATATGCAATATCCTGTGTCGTTTTTGAAATCGTTACAGTCGTATCTCCGCTACCGCTTAAGGTATAATATCCGCTGTCTTTGCCGCTCAGCGTGCTGTCAGATACACTGACAGGCAGATGAACTCCCACATTTGGCGTTTCCAGAACACCGGTGGTAATCTCACCAATCATAACCGCATCCCCCGGAAGCACACCGGTAATGGTTCCGCCGTTGAGCGCAACAATTGTGGTTCCGTCATATTCCCGATCTACTGCCGTAACGCCTGTTACCTCCAGCGGTTTTTTATGGATTGTCACAGACAACGTAGTATATTCGCTGCCCTCCAAGGTATCGCTGCCGCCATAAACCACACGGAGTGTACTGGTGCCCGCAGGCAGCACCTTAGTTGTGGTATCATAAGCCAATTCCGCAACCCCGCTGCTGCGATACACCGGATACCCCGGTACCACTTCTTCATAAGTCACCGAAGCAGTGCCAAGCAGCGTTTCTCCGTAATAAAATGCCGCCTGATTCGGCCCTGCTGCTGTACGGTATGTAGTCACAGGCGCCAAAGAAATCTCTGCCCGCAGCAGAATCGTTTCCCCATAGGTACCAACCAGATCCGCTGCCGTGACCTGAGAGTCTGCTTTGGTAATATTGACCGTAACACCTCTGGGATCCAACGTATAGTAGTTCTTGTCGGCTCCAGATAAGGAAACGATGGGAGACACTGTTTTTCCGTTTCCAGGGGTTTCGTAACCCTCCACAATTCCCCAGTATCCTTCGCCCAGAATGGCATTCATATCAGAATCTGACGCGGTGTAAACCTCATCGCCTGGCACCACGCCCTGCAGCGCTCCAACCGTCAATTTGACCATCATGGCTTGATACTGTGCCCGTAAGATTTCCTCTTCTTCTGCGGTTTCGATATCTTCGATCAAATCATACCAATTGATATATGCTCTGTCTTCCGCAGTAATATCACAAGTAATGACTTTGCGCTGAATGTTCAAAGTACACTGCGACGAATACCAGTTCGTGCTTTTGTTGAAAGAGTCGTTTCCGCTAAAGACTGCGCAGATATACCGATTCCCCACACCCCATTCTTTGGAATCCACCGCATAAGTCATCGTTGCCGTTACCGTGCCATCCGCATTTCTGACAACGTCCACCGTATCCAATTCTTGATAATTGCTCAGACTGGTCGATTTCGAAGTTGCATAATAAAAAGTGATCTGACCGTTGGAATTGTCTGCATCCAGGGCAAAGTTGCTGCCCGTCACCTCTGCCGTAATGGTAACCACATCGCCTTCGCCATAGGTGGTTGTAATGGTTGCCGGTAACCGGATAAGCGTATACGCCTTGGCAATATTCACCGTCAGCCCTGTCTGTTTTTCCGGCAGCTGGTACCATCCATCTTCGTTGCCCGTCAATGTATACAAAAGAGTAACTGGCTTGTTGTTTCCTGCTGTTGCGGTTTCCACTTCTCCTTTGTCTGCATTGGTCAATTGCAATCCCATATCTTTATCCACATCCAGAATACCATCTGTAATCCGGACATTCCGGATGGTCACTTCCGTAGTGCCATCATATGTTCGATTGACCGCTGTACCATTGGAAATGGTCAATTCTCTGGGGTGCAGAAGAACGGAAATCTCCGTCCTGCCGCCTGCCAGCGAACTGCTGCCGCCAAAGACTGCTGTTACCTTGCTCTCTCCAATAGGAATTCCTTTCCGTGCGGTACGATAACGAAGGGACGCACTGCCTTCTCCGGTTGTGTTGTCATATTCCACGTCTGCCTCGCCCAGCAGTTCTTCCTTCTCATTGTAGAACGCCACGGTGTCCGGAGCTGCGCTCATCATCCGTGCAGCAGCGTCTGTTTTTTGTTCCTCTGCTTTGAGCACAATCACCTCACCATAGGTCGCCTCTATGTCTGCTGCTGTCACTTCCGCCTCCGTTGTCTGAATGGTAAAGGCAACTTCCGCTGTCACACCGCCGACGGTCACCGTTGCCCGATAGGCGCCGCCGTCGATGGGCGCCGCAACGATATACCCTTCTGCATTATAATAAATGATACGAGGCTCTCCGCCCTGCCAACCATCGGTTTTCTGCAATGTTACGGTTTTCTCTGTACCATCATAAACCAAGGATGTGGGCGGAAGGATTTGCAGTGTTTCCTTATAGGTTGGATTTCCTGTATCGTTCTCTACAATGGTATCGTTCTCTGTCGTTGTGGTTGCCAACGTATAGGTCAGACTGCTCTCTGTGCCATCTGTCCACTTCGCATAGTAAATCCCTCCTGGCGTACCAGACCCATACAGTCTGTCCGTCAACGCTGGATTGGTATACCAGCCATCAAATGTCCAGCCTTCTTTGGTCGGTTCGATGATCGCACTGCCAATCGTTTTCGGTTTGGCAATCATCCCGCCGTTGGTCACGAAGATTGTTGCATTCTCCACCATATCTGTCTGCATCTGCTCTTTCAGCTCCGTTGCCAACGTTTCATGTTTAACATAAAGATAGCGATTGCTGCCGGTTATGTCAAATTGATCCATGCCCTCCGGCAGACGATCCAGTCTGGTAAGGTTGGCATGCGCCGTTTTGTTAAACTGAAAATTAAATCCGCCAGCTTCCAGCTTCTGTAAGGTACTTGGAACTTCTACATAACCATTCGTATCATTTGACCTGCCCGAAGTTGCATAATCTCTTATCTGAGTGACAGAACTTGGCTCCACAAAGGTTAGTTCTGTGATATAAGAGGTAAAAAATGCATTATGCGGTATTTCCTGCAGCCCAGTGCCAATATGCACTTTGGTATTTGTATAAATACCGGAAAAACAATTTTCTCCAATTTTTGTCACGGTATCCGGAATCTCAATGACTTCCAAACGGCTGTATTCCATGGCGCCATATCCCATTTCCCGCAGGCTGCCATTATCCAAATCCACTTGTTTGATTTTTAAACGCGTCATCGCCTCGTTTCCAATTTTTTCCACTCCAGCCGGCAGGATATAGACATCCCTGCCATCTGCAAAGGTAACCGGGCATCTAACCAGCGTTTTTCCGTCTTTTGTCAGCAATACGCCGTCCTTATCCACCTGATAATATTCATTTTCTTCTGGAAGGGTAATGGTTTCAAAATCAGCATAGTTCACCGATAGAAACGCATTGGGATGAATTTCTTCCAGCGTGGCGGGCAGAATCAATTCCGTTGCCCCCGTCTCACCCAACGCATATGCGCCGATATAGGTAATGCCTTCCCCAACGACAATTTTCTTAATATCCTCCATATAGTTAAAACTGTACCAAGGTTTTTCTTTCTGCTCACCGGCAAAATCTTTCATCCGACCGGTGCCGGAAAACGTCAGGGTATACTCTCCTGCGCTGTTCTTGGTCAGCTTATAGGTCACATCGCTGCCTTCTTCCTCCGCGCTGATGTTTCCTGCTCTTACCGTTGTCTCATCACTGAGGGGCTGAATCCCTTCCTGGTCTTCCCATGAGGTTCCCAAACGCATGATTTCGTCTTCTTCTGTCTGTATTTCTTCCTCATCTGCATTCCGCACACAGTCTCCTGCATGTCCATCCGGCAGCATACAGCCGGGGGTTTCATCGCATCCAACTGACTCCGGCTGGTCATCAGACTGTTCTGTGCGTTCTTCCGGCAGACCGCCGCAGGCTGCGTCATGCACATGGGTGCAGGGCTGCTCTTCTGATGCAGGGGTATACGCACAGCCATCCAAATGATCCGCCATGCCATCCCCGTCGATATCTGCGCAGTCCATATCACATGGAATTTCCGCCTGTGCCGGCGCATAGCCGCACACTGCATCATGGACATGACTGCAAAGCGGCTCATCCTCTGCCAATACAGCCATCGGCGCCGCCGTCAGAGCCAGCACGAGCGTCAGAAGCAGACACATCAGACGCTTCCTCTTCTCTCTCAAAACAATCAACTCCTTACGTTTCATTCAAAACCTGTTTGCATTGGTATTGTTTTGTGTCTCCGCTGGCTGTCGCTTCCTAGGCGCACGGGTTCAGACTGCGCTTGCCGTCGTATCCCCTCTCCTATTTCACTCCCCTTTCTGTACAGAATTCTGATTCTGTCACAAGAACTGGCAGTGGAAAAACCTCCTTTTGCCTGTGATGCGGTTGGTTTTGTATCAAACAAGAGCATCGGGAATGGAGTTTCTTCACAATCACAGAGATTGGATTCCTTTTTTAGACCGGAAAAAAAGAAAAAAAGAGTGCCGGTCTATTTGCTATGCGGATTTTTTCCGATTAGCCTTGTTTTTTCACAATTTTTCACCTATAATGAAGATATGTATTGTTTTGATTCTCCCAATCAATCGTAAATCCAGCGTCTGTATCGGTTTGTTTATCACAGAATCAGAATTCCGTCATGCTTATAAAATCAGCCGCATCTGCTCCAACCGCTTGCGATGGGTTTCACCACTTTCCATAATATAAATACGTGTCGTTTCTATGCTGGCGTGTCCCAACAGATCCGCCAGCTTTGCAATATCCTTTTCTATGCTGTAAAACGTACGGGCGAACAAATGGCGCAGATTATGCGGAAATACCTTTTTCGCATCCACACGTGCGTCTTGACACAACGCTTTCATTTCCTGCCAAATATTGCTGCGATTCAGCGGATTTCCCGTTCTTGTCAAAAACACCGGACCACTTACCAGCTTCTGTCTGCGAATATACCGCTCCAACATCCGCTGCAGCTTTTTAGGCAGGAAAATGATCCGTCGTTTGCCTTTGCAGTCTACCTCAGCACATCCGCTGCGTACCGCTTCTACGGTAATATTGCGAAGTTCTGATACGCGAATCCCGGTAGCACAGATGGTTTGCATCACCAGCATCAGCCGTTCCTTTCCTTTGGCTCCCGCAGTTTTCACCAGCCGCAGATACTCCTCTTTGGTCAATTCTTTTTCTTTTTCCAGAAAAATGCGTTTTTGCCGTTTCAACGCCTTCACCATACACTCCTGCCAACCCAAAAAGGCAAACAGGCTGTTGACCGCCGCCAACTTGCCATTGATGGTCGAAACCGCATACCCTTTTTGCATCAAGTCTGCCTTCCAACGGCTGACGGTCTCTTTTTGTATTCCCCGCTTCCAGCCGATATACTGACAAAAAAATAGAATATCTCGCTTGTACTTTTCTATGGTGCTTGCTTCACACTCCCGCAAAAGCAACGCATGAACGTATGCCTCCAGCATATCCTGCGTCATCATATGTTCTTCCATAAACATCCCTCCTTTTTTCTCTGGAATGATTGTACCCTTCCAAGGTACAGATGATACCGATGCAAGAGATTTTCTTTCCAAAAAAATCGCAGAACTGCAAAGGCAAGTGCCTTTTGCTCATACACCAACCAAATGCGATTGGGGTGAATCCTGCTTTCAGAATCTTGCTGTCAGCAACGCCTTGGATATCCAGACAGATTCCCTCCGAAACAAACCGTCTATTTTTTTCCAACTCTGTCTTGTTGTTTTCCCTGTAAAAAAATTCGCTCAACTTGATCTTTGAAAACATCATTCGCTTGATTTCTTCTTTCGGAATCGTTGCAGTGATATTCCGTATATCCGCTCCACAACCGTCTTCCCCTTTCTTTCCGACTCATTTCTGTCAGAAATCTGCCCCAGATTGATATATTGAACGTAATTGGTATCATTTCTTCTTATTTGGGAATATTGTGCAGACAATATCCCACATGCCAAACCGGTTCTGTTCCTGCATTTTGACAAGCCTTGCGGAAAAACAAATGCAGCGCCTGCGACCCCTATCCCGTTTCCTTGGTACTCCTCTCTTTTCAGCCCAACCACATGGCAAACAAAAAAGGAACCCGCCTTACCGCTCGTCGCAAGGTTGGTTCCTTTCTGCCAGATAAAAAGTTCTTTCCGGCATCTCCTGTTGTTTCTCCGTTTTTGCAAGTTGATTTTTTCTTGGACTATTTTTGAAGCCGCATGTTATTTGCCATAGCCTCTTTTTCCGCTGAATGAACGTTTAGTTCTGTTGTTTCATGATCTGCTGACGCAGTTTATAATGCATGAGCTTTCCCGTTGCCGTATGCGGCAATTCTTTGACTAGCGTAAAGGAGCGAGGCCATTTATACGAAGAGAGCATCGGGGATTGAATACAGTATCTTTTCAATTCCTCTGCCGTCAGGCTCTCATCCGCCGCCACCACATATGCCGCAACTACTTCTCCCCGCAGGGCATCTGGAATACCGATTACCGCGCTTTCAGCAACCTTTGGATGTTCATTGAGCACTGCTTCAATCTGTGCCGGATAGATATTTTCCCCGGCGGAAACAATCATATCATCCTTTCTGCCGCAAATAGTGATAAATTCTTGTTGATTCCAAGTCGCAACATCTCCAGTATACATCCATCCCCGGTCAAATTTCTGTGCCGTCAATTCGGGCTGATGCACATAACAAAACGCTGATTTTGCCGGAGAACGGATAATTACTTCACCAGCAGTCTCTCCGTCCCGCGGCACCATCTCGTCTGGGTCTGCATGAGAACCGTCCTCGTGCAGCCATACCACCCGCACATCGTCATCCGTACAGGAACGCCCGGCAGAACCGGACATCTCCGGCAAGTCATCCGGAGACAAAAAGGTATTCCAGAACGTCTCGGTCGTACCATATCCATTAAAAATCCGTGGCGTCAACAGTTTCATATACTTCTCACATGCTGCTTTTTCAAAAGGCGCACCCATGGTAACAATCCCATGCAGGGAAGAGAGGTCGTACGGTGTACGCTCCTGCATCCGTGCCAACATAGACAAAATGGTCGGCACGCCAATCAAAAACGTAATCTGGTATTTTTCCGTATATTCCAAACAAGTCCGGGGATGGAAATCCCGCAGAATCACTACCTCACCACCGGCATACAACGTCGGACAAGGTCCGCCTGAATGGATCCCACCGCGATGAAACCATGGTGTCATGTTCATCGTACGATCTGATGGTGACAGAGGAAAATGCATCATCACATCATGTGCAGACAGCACTTCGTTGATATTGTTGATTGGAACGCCTTTGGGTCTGCTCGTCGTACCAGATGTGTACAGCCGTGTGGTCTCATCGTAAATATGCGGATGAAAGTCTATCGGCGGGTTATCGCTTGGCTGCCCTGCCACATACTCTCCAAACCGGAGCGTTCCGTCCGGCGCATCGCCTCCTTTTCGACTCTCCACCATAATCACACGGGTGGGGTGATGTTCTGCAATACGGCACGCTTCGTTGGATAACACACCGAACTCTCCGTCATACACAAATACTTTCGGTCTGCTGTCATCAAGCATCTGCGCAATCTCTCCGGCTCCCTGCCGATAATTGACCGGGCAGGCAATCGCACCAATCTTATGCGCCGCCAAGTAACAAAACACAAATTCCGGTGAATTCAGCAGCGCAAACAAAATCACATCATTCTTTCCGACGCCGTCTGCCCGCAATGCATGCGCCAGACGGTTTGCTTCTGCATTCAATTCGCGATAGGTCCAGCGGCATCCGCTCTGCGGATCATGCAGCGCTGGGGCATCGCCAAAACGAGATACATTGCGCAAAAATCCATTCAGATACGTAAATTCCGATTCGAATGTCTCCCGAAACATCGAAACATCATAGGTAAATTCCCTCTCCAAAATCCGTTCCCTCCTAACACCATTCCCCCCGATGGTATTTTCTGAATATCAAACTGGAATTCTGTCCGCCAAATCCCAAAGAATTGCTCATTGCCGCCGTGATCTCTGCCCGACGGGCGGTATGCGGCACATAATCCAGATCACAGGCCGCATCCGGCGTATCCAAATGCAGAGTTGGCGGAAGAATGCCTTCTTGAATGGCCAAAATACACGCAATGGCTTCCGTCAATCCGCCTGCACCCATCAAATGTCCGGTAGCTGATTTGGTAGAGGACACCGGCGGCGCCGTTTCTTTTCCGCCAAATACCGCTTTGATCGCCAGCGTTTCCGCTTTGTCACCCAAAACCGTAGAAGTTCCGTGCGCATTGATATATCCAATTTCAGACGGTACCATTTCCGCACGAGCAAGTGCGCGCTTCATACATTCTGCCGCTCCGGCGCCATCCGGACAAGGCGCTGTCACATGATGCGCATCTGATGTATTGGCGTATCCTGCCAATTCTGCATAAATCGTCGCACCGCGGGCCAACGCATGCGCTTCTGTTTCAATCAACAGGGCACCGCCGCCTTCTCCAATCACAAAACCATCTCGTTTTGCATCAAACGGTCGACAGGCGCCTTCCGGATTCTCATTGCGGCGGGATAATGCCTGCGCCTGTGCCAAACCGGCTACCACAATCGGGCAAAGAATACTTTCTCCGCCTACCGCTAAAACCGCATCCGCTTCGCCGGTACGCAGCAGCATCGCGGCCGTCATTACTGCATCTCCGCCCGCAGAACACGCTGTGTTCAAAGTCAGGCTGGGGCCATGGATCCCATATGAGATCGCAATCTGTGCCGCTGCAATATTTCCAATCGTCATTGGCACAAACCGCGGACCAACCCGCTGTCCCGCGTCAAACGCCTCCTGTGTTTGCGCCACGGTTGTCACGCCATCCATCGCCGTACCCATGACAATGCCTATCCGATCACTTTCTGGTGCAATTTCCAGCCCGCTGCCCTCCAGCGCTTCCTTGGCGGCTGTATATGCATATTGCATAAACGGCGCCATCGTACGTGCCAATGTCTTCGGCATATATGCTGCCGGGTCAAACGCTTTTACTTGCGCAGCAATCTGTACCCGCAAGGAAGAAGCATCAAACCGTGTGATCTTTCCAATTCCACACGCTCCCTGCACCAATGCCTTCCAATATTCCGCAACGCCAATACCGATGGGTGTTACCGCTCCCATTCCGGTAATGACCAACCTCTGTTTTTCCATATCGCTCGCCCCCTCTATCCAGCGCTTTTTCATGCGCAATGGTCTATGCTGCCCTGCTTTTGGATGCAGCCAAGTTCAGACTTTCCATTTCATGCCATCCATTATAACAAAACATTTCAAAAATAAAAAGACTTTCTATTTGCAATTACCGTCATATTTTGCAATCCCCAACATCACTGCTTGTTCCATTCCTGCGTTGATCTCCCTCACCATAGTTTCCCATCCTCCGGAGAAAAAGAATGCTTTGATATCCCTTGCTATGTCCAACGAATATCGCTCCGTTTAACAATAAACTGTCTCTGCCATGTCCTAACGTCACATCAAGTTCCTTTTTTCCTTCTTCCTGTGGATCTGCACGGGAATCGACAAAATGATTTGAACATTTGCTATGCTGTTTCCATAAAATATTCCCCTACAAACACTCAACTATACCAATCTTTTCCTTTGGCAGACCGACTGCAGATGTAGATGGGGGTTCGGCTTTTTGGGCATTCTATCTTTTGTATGGAGAAAAGATAATACCTCTTCCAGTAAATTACGTCCTCTTTTGCCTTTGGGAAAAACCGCCGCATGCTAAGATCCTTCATCTCAAGATACTCGCCTGCTCCTTTTTCCGTTCCAAAAGATCCGTTTCATGCCCTTCCATCCCTTTGCCCGCACCGGGATCTTTCATAAAACTTCCATCCACCAGCAGCCCTTTCCCATATGTTGTATTCGTACATATCAATCCTCCTGCTGCTCCCATCCACACACAACAAAAACCACCCACTCTTTCCGAATGGGTGGTTTTCTTTGTAAATACGACTCCCTGCATTGTTTATCAACCATAGCACATTGTTCCATCATGCCTTAGAACATTGTCATAGAAACATTGTTCCCCGTAGCTGCTGCGGTTACCTCTATCTTACATGTTGCCGTCTTTGCACCATCTGTCGTTGCTGTAATCGTAGCATCGCCCGCTTTCACAGCCGTTACCTTACCTGTTTCATCTACTGTTGCCACTTCTGGTCTGCTGCTGCTCCATGTGACTTTTTGGTTCGTCGCATTGTCCGGTGCAACCGTTGCCTTCAGCTGTCTAGCTTCCCCTTCGGTCAGTTTCAGTGTCGTTTCATCCAGCTGGATGCTTTCTACCGGCACAATCTTCGGTTCTACTGTTACTTGACACTCTGCCGTCTTTGCACCATCTGCCGTTGCTGTAATCGTAGCATCGCCCGCTTTCACAGCCGTTACCTTACCTGTTTCCTCTACCGTTGCAATCGTTGTATCACTGCTCTTCCATTCCACGGTTCGATTTGTTGCATTCTCTGGGTTCACCGTTGCCTTCAGCTGTCTAGCTTCCCCTTCGGTCAGTTTCAGTGTCGTTTCAT
>ERZ1643247.2859-NODE-2859-length-12968-cov-5.847673_pt1 | contig 12968 bp, 8 predicted proteins | sample MGYA00579264_ERZ1643247 | MGnify/ENA primary metagenome ERZ1643247 (study PRJEB29033, sample SAMEA4952262) | chicken gut metagenome | biome: Broiler Chicken; feature: Gastrointestinal Tract; material: Caecum | place: Ireland | collected 2018 | study: Broiler... | reverse complement strand
GATTCATTAAAAATTGTCCGAAAAAGTGTCTTAATTTATGAGACCATTATAGCCCTTGCCGCATAAGCGGTGCGAAGCAGGCTTGACTAATGACATCACTGCAAGTAGCCTTTTCAAAGCAAAATTATGTCAAATCGGCAGCGGTTTCCTGTCGCCGGATTAGAGGTGTAATATCATCCGGAATATTCAAAGGCTATCTATCACTTCTTATATTTTACTACACGATTTTACAAACGCTCCCTTCAAACAAACATCTGCTGTAACAAACCTTTTTTGAACTCTTTCCACACAGAAAGTTCAGCCTGTATCTGATTAATAACATCATCTAATGAGGATAAACAGTCTGCAATCTTTTTTTGTTCAGGATGCGACGGACAAGGTAATAATAACTCATCAAACGTATCCATTTCTATATTTTTCCCATCTCTTACACCAGTAACACAAATTGCCAAACGCCCTTTAATAAAATTATTGGAGCGAAAATAAGAATAATAAAATTGCGGACAAACGTTACCATTACCTCTGTACACGTGATAAGCTGGACTTACAATTCCATCCTGATTTGCAATTTCCAATCCACCTTCAAATGAACGCAGATGAACAATAAAATCATCTTTTTTTACAGCCTTATAGTTTTTTAAACCTTTCTTGTCGTACGCAATACGTCTATCTGATTCATCTCGCCTAACAGTTCCTTTCCCTTGAATAATAGTCAAAGGCGATAAGTCTGTTCGATTCTTTTCTACAATTCGTGTAAATAACTCTGTCATCTTCTTCTCTTCCCACTCCGGGAACTCACTTCCGTCATCCGCTTTGAACCGCACCTCACGATTAAAAATTTTCTGCATCACGCCCTTTTTATGTTCTTCCCATGTGGTAAGTTCAGCTTCTGTGGCGGTGATAATTTCATCAATCGTTAACAGGAATGAGGCAATTTTTTTCTGTTCGGCAACGCAAGGGATTCTCACATTTATATTTTGCAGATCCGATATAGATAACACCTTTTGCCCTGTACCTTTTGCAGCATATGCAATTTTTTTAACAGTGCTTTTCTCATTGTTGAGCAGCGATGTCAAAACATATAAATCAGTCGTCTTGCTTGTAAAAACAGGATAAAACTTACTGACAATGCCCCTCTTACATAATGTATTAATGTTAAAAGTAAAATCTGTTCCATCACTTCTATTTCTATAAGTACAATAGCCATACGGTAATACATTATACCCAGAAATATCATGAAGTTGTTCCCTTCCAAAATGGTCATTTTGAAATTGGATACCATATTTTTTAGAAGATGTTAAAATCGGCAATTCACAATCTGAATTTACTTTTTCATCATATATTTCAATCAAGTCGCCTATTTTCTTTTCTTCCCACTCTGAAAACTCGGTTCCGTCATCTGCTTTAAATCTTAACTTTGGTACGTTCATTCTCATGCACCCCCAAGATTCGATTTTTTAATCTGGTCAAGTAATTTTTCCGCTAAATCATCTGCATCATCCCAAACAACAAACTGTATCTGTTTAATATCAAAATGTACGTTCTCAAAGTCAGAATTTTTACAAGTATAAATTACCGTCTTCCCTGATGCTTTTGCATATCCAGCTTCATAATATACCCCCGTATTCTGAGAGGTAAAATCAGCTATTAAAAATTTACACCCCACAATTTCAGTCATCATCTTATTGAAAATGTTGTCATTATGAGCATCTAAATCAAGAAAATATACTTCATTTCCGCTATTTGATACCGCTTTGGAAATACCTTTACGGATTTCATTAACGTCTTTACACTTCTCTTTATTCATCGGCATAGAGACAAAAACTTTTCCAGTATTTTCAATCTCTAAATTCAGTTGTGGAATTGATTTATTATGGCTCACTTTGTCATATATTAATTTCAACTGCTCATCTGTTGCTACATTCATAATATGATTCTTCAACAGTTCCAAGTTTGCCTGGTGCATAGTCTGTGAATGAAAATCAAGTTTATAATCAATCCCAAAATAAGCAAGTAGGTCCTCAATAATGCCAATCTGTGAAGGCTTTCCAAAAATGTAATACTGCCTGTCAGACTGAGCCGTTCTAACCAATTCATTAAATAATGAATTTCTGTTCATCTAAATCCCCCTTACAGTTCCAGTTCTTTCAAAAATCCCTCTGCTTTGTCAATCGCAGCCTGCTTCTTCACACCAATTTCTTTGATTTCTGCTTTCACAGCCACCAAATCAACTGGTTCCTCTTCCTCAAAGGTATCCACATATCTGGGAATATTCAAATTCCAGCCGTTCTCTTCAATCTCATCCATAGTTGCCACATGTGCAAACTTCGGAATATCCACCCTATCAGTGTACGCTTTCACAATCTTATCAATATGCTCATCCTCAAGGGTATTCTGATTCTTACCTGCTCTAAATTCCTTGCTGGCATCAATAAACAGGATATTATCGCTGTTCCCATTCCGCTTGCTTTTCAACACCAGTACACAAACCGGAATACTTGTTCCATGAAATAGGTTGGCCGGCAGTCCAATAACCGCATCAATCCGATTTAGGTCCTTTCCGATGTATTTCCGAATCGTTTCTTCTGCACCGCCACGGAATAATACACCATGCGGCAACAAGACAGCCACACGACCGTCATCGTCGTCCATATGATACACCATATGCTCTACAAAAGCGAAATCTGCATGAGACTTCGGAGCCAGCTTTCCTGCTCCAGAATATCGCGGGTCATCTTCAAATTTCTTATCTGCTGACCATTTCAACGAATACGGAGGATTGCAAACCTGAATGGTCATTTTCACATCACCGTATTTATCATCTTTCAGCGTATCCCCTTTGTAAATATCAAAATGATGCCAGTCAACGCCATGCATAATCATATTCATACGAGCAAGATTGTACGTTGTGGCATTCTGCTCCTGACCATAGAAATGTCCAACCCTGCCTGTTGTCAGATGTTTCTGTACTTCCAGTAACATGGATGCGGAACCACAGGTGCAATCTCCCACCGTTTTTGCTTCATCCAGACCAAGCGCAGCCAGTGTCGCACAAAGTTTTGACGGTCCGGTAGGCGTGAAGAACTCACCGCCTTTCTTTCCTGCATCCGATGCGAATAATCCAATCAGAATCATATAGGCTGTACCAAGTACATCAAACTGTGAATTCTGTAAATTAAAATCAATCTCAGATACACGAACCATAACTCGTCCTATCATATCTGTTCTGTCAGCAACAGTTTCACCAAGACGTGCATCCTGCAAACGCATGTCACTGAATAAGCCATCAAAGGCTTTATTGGACGCATGTCCCATTGTAGAACCAGTCAGTTCATTAATGGCACGTTCAAAGTCCTCTACACTAAATTTATCTGCATCATCTTTGAATTTTACAATCTTACGAATCAGTTCACGGAACAGATTTTCCGGCTTGATAATATAGCCCAGATGGTCAAGAGACCATTCTTCCACAACAGGTCTGTAATCATCATCCGCAAATGCATCTTCGTATGTAATACCATCATTTTCAAGAAGTTCCTGCATGTATAATTCGGTACGTTCTGAAAGATACCTGTAAAAGATGACTCCAAGAATATAATTCTTAAATTCACTGGCATCCATCTGTCCCCTCAGTTCATTGGCAATCGCCCAGAGTTTCTGAGACAATTCATTTGCCTGTGCCTGATATAAATTACTATCCGCCATTTTCTTATTCTCCCTCTGCCTTGTATTTCTGGTATGTATCGTATACAAATCCTCTAATCGCCTTCGTCAGTTTTGTCAGTTTCAGCAAGCCCAGCTTATAAGCCGTCAGTTTTTTACGAATCTCCTCATCCGAGATGGTCTTGCTGAAAACATAGGATGAAAACAAATCCGATACAATCACATAATCAATCTGATTATCAAATGCAAATTCTTCCATATCCGCCTGTAACTGTTCTTTTTCAAACTGAGTAAAAGCTTCCATAATGTCCGCATCATCCGGCAAATCATAAAAACGAGTTAAAATAAACTGTTTCATCACGTCTTTTTTCAGACGCAAAGATTCGTTGTCTGACCGTTCAATTTCCCTCAGAATCAAATCCACATCGTGCTGCTTTTCTTCTTCAGATTTTGTATGCCCTGCTTCCTGTGCCTTTTTCAGTAAATTCAGGATATAGACCACATTAATCCTATCTGTCCGGACAAGTTCAATATCAAAATCCACATCAACAGGTACCGGAACCTTCGGATTCGTACTTGCAGACTGGTCTTTGTAATACAAATACCAGCTTTTATAGCCTTCATATTCGTCTTCATCCATGACAACAGCAAGGTCTTTCCAGTCAAATTTTGAAAAAGTCTTTAAGGTTGCCAACGTCTTTGCCATAGAACGGAAGGCAATGATAAACATACGGATTTCATCCTCAGACTTCAACTGTCCCGCAGACTCTACATCCGGCGTTATCTTACGCAGTACAGGCTCCTGATTCATCCACTGATTGACATAGTAATCATAATTCTCCAACAAGTATTCATTCGGGTCTCCATCACCGGAAAACAGCGTCAGAGCATCATCCTGCCATTTTTTGATATTACGGTAAGTCACAATCTGACCAAACTGTTTCGTTGCTTTATCCACACGATTTGTTCTGCTATAAGCCTGTACCAAAGAATGCCAGATAAGATTCTTATCCAGATACAGGGTATTTAATGGTTTTGCATCAAATCCGGTCAGGAACATATTCACGACAAGCAGAATATCCACCTGCGGCAAATCTTTCTGTTTTAACCGCTTTGCAATATCTTTCCTGTATGCGTCAAAGGTATCCAGCGTATATCTATGTCCAAATAATTTATAATAATCTTCCATACAGCGGTCAAGCAATTCCTGGGAATGTTCATCCGCTCCGTCGTCCATATCTTCATTTGCCTGATACGAGAAGATAGCAGCAATTTTCAACCGCTTGTCTTCCGGAAGTTTATCATTGTATTTCTTAAATTCATCGTAATATTTTCCCAATGTCTGAATGGTATCTACCGCAAACAAAGCGGTATAAATATCCTTTCCCTGTGGATGAACATGCTGCTCATGATGCTCCATAATATGCTCTACAATATTATGAATCCGTTCATCATCGTGATACAATTCAGTCATATCAATATTATGCCGCTTGCAGTATTCCGGGTCATCTATCTGCTCCGGATTGATACCGTTCTTCATGACATGATGTACAAAAATAGTACGCTGATACTCTACAGAGAACCGCAGCACGTTTCCGTCTGCAATAGCATCTTTAATCATATAGCGGTGCAGACAAGCATCCAGCTTATCTCCGGCATTGAAAATATCAGCCGTAGTACGACCGTCAGCACCCTTATTTTTTTCAAAAATAGGCGTACCAGTAAAGCCGATATAATTTGCCTTCTGGAAATGCTTCTGAATCTGTCCATGCATCTTTCCAAACTGGCTCCTGTGACATTCATCAATGATAAACACCACTTTCTTATCACGGTATGCGTCCATGACAGAAGTATATTTTTCATTTTTCACCGCATTTGCCATCTTCTGAATAGTTGTCACAATCAGATTTTTATCGGCTTTCTTTAATTCATTGATAAGGACAACCGTACTGGTTGTATTATCCACACAATCTTTTTCAAAGCTGTTGTATTCGTCTACCGTCTGGTCATCCAAATCCTTCCGGTCAATCAGAAATACAACTAAATCCACACGCTGTTCATCCCGTAACAACTGTGCCAGCTTAAAGCTGGTCAGTGTCTTACCGGAACCCGTACAGGCAAAGACATAGCCATTCTGATTCGATTCCAAAACTCTCTTTTTGGCAGCTTTCACAGCATAAATCTGGTAAGGTCTCATCACCATCAAAATCGGCTCTGTAGCTTTTACAACCATGTATTTATCCAGCATTTCCGTAAGTGATGCTTTACGGAAAAACTCTCCGGTAAATCTGTTCAAATCGTTGATACGAACATTCTTCTCATCGGTCCAGAAAAATACAAGAGATTTCAAAATCGGATTGTACTGGCCATCCACCATCTCATTCTCATTACAAAAATATTTTGTCTGCACAGAATTCGATACAACAAAAAGCTGTAAATAACGGAACAATCCTTTAAATGAAAATTTCCGATAACGGTTAATCTGATTGATTGCCTCATTAATTTCCACGCCAGGACGTTTCAATTCTATCTGAACCAATGGTAAGCCGTTAATCAAAACGGTAACATCATATCTGTTTTTATACACCACATCATCTTTATGGGCTTTATCCATTGTAACCTGATGCGTCACCTGATAGATATTCCGGTCGGTATCCGATGAGAAGAAATCAATATAAACCGTTTCTCCATCATCTAACTGCAATACATATTTATCCCGTAAAATCTTCGCTGATTCATATACAGAATGATTGTCCACATGAATCATGATACGGTTAAATTCGGAATCTGAAAATGATGCGTCATGACCTTTGGCCAATAATTTCTTTTCATTGAATTTCGCAAGCTGTTTTCGAAAATTTGCCAAAACGTCATCATAAGAATCCATTTTAATAAAGTTGTAGCCTATTCCTTGCAAGCGGTCAATAAACTTATTTTCCACTTCGTATTCTGAGGTATGTGCCATTATTTTAGTCCTCACCTTCAACCATATTTTACCAATTATTGTTACTCATATGTTCATCTACAATAAGCCTGGAAATGCATACAAACTTATCCCATATGCCTTTACCTTACTGTTCAACCGTTCCTTAATTTCCTAATTTCGGCAAATTATTTAAGCTTACCGTTTCCAACGTCCGTAACTGTTGTACCGCCAACTTACGCAGCAATTCCATATGCTCTTTTTGACTTTTCCCCTGATTAATTAAAACCGCATTATAACTTTCCAGATTCGCAAGTACCAGTAACTGATTCAAGGTTGCTACATCCCGCATATTCCCTTTAACAGTCGGATTTTCATCTTTCCATTGCTTAGCCGTCTTTCCAAACAAAACAACATTCAGCATATCCGCTTCATTGGCATAGGTGTACGCAACCTGTGCGGGTGTTAATTCCGGGGGAATCAGATTTTCTTTGATTGCATCTGTATGTATCCTGTAATTCAACTTAGAAATTTCTCTATTCAAATTCCAATTCAAAGATAATCGGCTGTTTTCGTCTGTCTTTAAACGCCTATAATCTTTCATAATATATAGCTGAAACTCAGGAGAAATCCAGGTCGCGAAAGACATGGCAATATCGCTATGGGCATATGTTCCCCCGTAACGTCCTGCTTTTGAAACGATACCGATGGCATTCATCTGTGTAATCCACTTTGTTGGTGTCATTACAAAACGATTCAAGCCAGCTTCATTTTTAACCGCCTCGAATTGCACACGGTTAAACTCCGGATTATGTAGTTCTTCCCAAACGCCTAAAAACTCAATCGTATTTCTATTCCGCATCCAGTTTTGAATTACAAACCTTGGGTCATCTTCGTTTCGATATTTTGCAATATCTGTTAGCGAAATAAATTCATTTTCAAAATTTATAGTATAGACTCCGATGTCAATACCTTTTGCATGGATAGTCTCTTTAACAATTTTCGCCATAGTCTCTACCCTCCCAGCATAAACTTAAGCAAAATATCTCTTTAACTACATACCCCATATAATTCATAAAGCATTTCCTAATTTTCCCTCATCCTCCCACATTTCCCGATAAACTGCAATATAACCCCTAATACATTCAGGGTATACATTCAAATATCTTCTACACACCTTTTTATACAATCCCAACATCTTCTCGTCACATGCAAAGCTCAGCAAATAATCTAACAAATGTGACAATTCACCTTCTGACACGGTTCTGCTACACACATCTTCAACTAACGGCCAATACACCTCATAAGCTTTTCAATGTATCTGGACTATTTGTTCCGCAATCTGAAAAATTTTCTCCTCCATTCGATTACCTCGACATTTTCCCGTATCACTAGTCGATTACTTCCCCCTCTCCAACTTCACCACACTCTCACAATGCCCACTCCCCCCAAACATATCACAACACCCAACTCTCCTCACCTCATACCCTCTCTCCCCCAAATACTTCACGTCCCGGGCCAAAGTCGCCGAATCGCAGCTCACATACACCACCCGTTTCGGCCCCATCTTCACAATGGTATCCAGGCACACGGAGTCGCAGCCCTTCCTGGGCGGGTCCACCACGATTACATCGGCGTAAGCCTGATTCTCCTCATACTCTCTGGGCAGCACCTCCTCCGCCTTCCCCACGAAAAACTGCGCGTTCTCAATCCCGTTAATCCGCGCGTTCTCCCTGGCGTCCTCGATGGCCTCCGGCACAATCTCCACCCCGAAAACCCGTTTCGCCTTCTGGGCCAGGAACAGGGAAATGGTCCCGATTCCGCAGTACAAATCCCAGACCGTCTCCTCCCCGGTAAGGTCCGCGTATTCCAGTGCCTTCCCGTACAGCTTCACCGTCTGAGCCGGATTCACCTGATAAAAAGAAAGTGGAGAAATCCGGTACTTCACATTCCCGATGAAGTCCGTAATATACCCAGGGCCATAAAGATTGATAGTCTCCTTCCCCAAAATCACATTGGTACGCTCTTTATTCACATTCAGGGAAATGCTGGTCATGCCCGGAATCTTCAAAAGCTCCTCCACCAGCTCCCCGCTGTGGGGCAGGCCGGAGCCGTTCACGACCAGGCACACCATCAGCTCCCCCGTAGCGAAGCCCTTCCGAATCAGGCAGTGGCGCACCAGGCCCGTTCCCGTCTTTTCCTCATAGGGCGCGATTTTCCGCCGCTCCATAAACCCCTTGACGATTTCCAGAATAAGGCAGTTCTCTTCCACCCCCAGCAGGCAGTCCTCGCACTCCACAATATCGTGGGTCCGCCCCGCGTAAAATCCGGTAATGATTCTCCCGTCCTTGCTCCGTCCAAAGGGAAACTGAGCCTTATTCCGGTAGCGCCATGGATTTTCCATCCCCATAATCGGCTCCATCCGGACCACCGGCCCCGAAAATCCCGAAGTATTCTTCCCGGAATCTCCCGAGCCGTCCGCTTCCGGCGTCCCTGCGTCCCAGGCGCCTCTGCACATTTCCGTCTCCGGCAGCACCAAATTCTCCAGCCCCCCAATCCGCTTCAGATGGTTATAAACCTTCCGCTCCTTAAACCGAAGCTGCTCCTGATAATCCATCATCTGCAGCTGGCAGCCTCCGCACTGTCTGGCCACGGGACATTTGGGCTCCACCCGGTAAGGGGAGGGCGTCAGCACCTTCACCAGGCGGGCGTAGCCGTAGGATTTCTTCATTTTCATGGCGGAAGCTTCCACCACATCGCCGATTACCGTATCCTTAATAAACCAGATGAAGCCGTCTGTCTTTCCGACACCGGCCCCATCCTCGCTCATATCTTCTATGGTTGTAATAAAATGTTCGTTCTTTTTCATCCGCTTATAACTCCGTGGTTTTCCGAATATTCGTGTCCAGCAGCCGGTTGAATCCCAGCCAGCCCGTATTTTCCCCGCCGGCGTTCAACGCCTCAATCATGGTCTCCATCTTGGCGTCCGTATTGTCCGCGAAGTTTAATGCCAATGCCTCCAGCAGGGCCGGTTTCTTCGGCGAGCCGTACTCCAGCTCCCCGTGGTGGGCCAGAATGCAGTGCTTTAACTCCAGAGCCGTCTTCTCGGGAAATCCCGGAATGGCGCGAATCATCCGCCCCACCATGTCGGTGCCGATGATAATGTGTCCCAGCAGCTGCCCTTCGTCGGTGTAGTCATTTTCCGGGAAGGTGGAAAGCTCCCTGGTCTTTCCGATATCGTGGAAAATGGCCGCCGTAATCAGCAAATCCCGGTTAATCTGGGGATAGTAAGAAGCGTAATAGTCGCACATCTTGGTAACGCTCAGCGTGTGCTCCAGCAGTCCTCCCACAAAGCCGTGATGGACGCTCTTTGCGGCGGAGTGGAACTTGAATGCCTTGGCGAAAGCCGGACTGTCCACGAAAAATTTAGCCAGGAGCTGATGCAGGTAGGGGTTCTTCACGCTGTCAATCAGCCCCAGAAGTTCCCCGAACATCACCTCGATGTCCTTCCCCGAAACCGGCAGATAGTCCGCCTCCACAAACTCCCCTTCCGCTGCCCGGCGGATGCGGCGCACATTCATCTGATGAGAATTCTGGAACAGGGTAATGTCCGCCTCCACATGGACATAATCCATGGTCTCAAACTCTCCGATTCCCGGAGAGTGGAGGTCCCAGATTTTGGCGTCAATGGTGCCGGTCTTGTCCTGGAGGACCAGATTGCCGTACTCCTTTCCGTTCTTTGTGAGGGCAATCTGCTTGTTCTTGCACAGGTAGACGCAGGCTACGTGCATCCCCTCTCTCAGGGTTTCAATATATTTCATTTCCATTAATTTCCTTTCCATTTTCATCTGATATTGCCGGTAAAGATGCCGCCCCGCCACTGCTGCCAGTGGAGGCGCATCCGCTCTCCCTATCTTCCCCGGATTTCCACCGTAAACTCCAGCTCCCGGTACATATCCGTTCCGTTCCGCTGAACCATGACCCTTACCCGGTCCCCGGAACTTAACAGGTCAAGCTGATTCTGAAATTCCTTCATGGTGGCAACCGAAGCCTCGCCGATGGAGGTGATGATATCGCCGTTTTGAATCCCCGCGTTGTAAGCGGGACCGTCCGACACGCTCTCCACCACGTAGATTCCCGCCGGCATTCCGGCCTCCACCTGTTCGCGGCTGACCTCCTGTCCCCGGATGCCAAAATAAGGCGGCGCCACGCCGTTGCTCAAATCCTCCAGCACAGCCTTGTAATCGGAAACCCCGGCCACCGCGGCCATGCCGCTGTTCTGGGCGTTGGCATACGCTTCCGTCACCCAGCCAATCAGCTGTCCGTTCAGGTTGATTAAAAAGGTGCCTTCTCTGGCCGCCCCATTGACGCTGGTGTAAAATACACGGCCAACGCCGTCCACCAGCTGAACGTTCCGCACCACATAGGAGATTACCCCGTAATCTGTGGAATGAATCACTCCGGCCGGGCTTCCCACGGCCACCACCAAATCGCCCTGCTTCACAGAGTATGAATTTCCCAGTTCAATCACCGGCAGCTTATCCCTCTGTTCCTGACTGAGGGTTGACAGGTCGATGCTCACCACCGCCATATCCGCTACCGTATCCCGCTGCTTTACCGCGCCCTCCAGAACGGTTCCGTCCGCCAGGGCTACCTCGATGGAATCTGCCGACTCGATAGCCGCCTCGGTGGTGAGAATCAGTCCCTCATTTCCCATTTTCGCGATGAGGACGCCGGCGTGCTGTCCCGTGGTTTCAATGGGATTGTCAAACCAGTCCGTCTGGTGCTGAATGGAGTGGACCGACACGATTCCCTGGTCCGCCTCCGAGGCCACGGACCGCAGCCCCGCGAAAATCCGGTCCACATCCGCCGCCTCATAGGTATATTTCGCAATCTCCGACTGCACCACGTCCCCCACCGGCTCCGACTCAGTCTCCGAATCCGCCGTAGTGGTGGGAGCGGGGGGCGCCGTAGTCTCCGGCTCGTCCTTTGGAATGGTCACCCTCTGGCTCTCCTCTGTTTCTCCCAGGCCCAGGTGCCGCTCCGCAATGGGCCTTGAAACCGCAAAGCAGACCCCGGCCACCACGCCGAACAGCACTCCGCAGAAGGCCGTTAACAAAATCCGCCTGGCAATCTGCCGCCTGGACATGGGCTGGCGGACAATTTTCTCTTTAATAAAATGACGGTCTCCGTTCTTCTCAGGCATAACAAACCTCCTGGAAAAAAAACTGACTCTGATGTTTGTTGAGGACGGCTTATCTTCTTGCCCGGCCAAGGCCGGACAAGAAGCATCGGATGGACATCCGATGGACCAGAAGAGGCAGGGGCAAGCTTACAAGCAAGCCTGACGCTTGCCCCTGCCTCTTCTGGTCCGCCGTCCTGCCTATTATTATAAATTCCCTTCCCCGTTTATGCAACCCGCTAAAGTTTAAAAGATAAGTAAAATACCGCCCAAAACCATGGTAATTATCTAATTTTTTGGTATAATGTAACTGTTCAAACCAGACAGAGTAGCAGTTCAGGACGGCACATCTTCTTGCCCGGCTAGAGCCGGACAAGAAGCATCGGATGGACATCCGATGTGAAAAAGCGGGCAAAAATATGCTTATAAGCAAGCTTAACGCCTGTTTTTGCCCGCTTTTTCCCGCCGTCCTGAACTGTTACAGGTAGATTTATTTGCACAGGAGAATTACATGAACGAAAAATCCTTAAAAATCCTGGAATTTCATAAAATTATCAGCCAGCTGACGGAGTACGCCGCCTCCCAGCCGGGAAAGGCCATGTGCCAGAACCTTGCGCCTTCCTCCGACTATGAGGAAATCCTCACCTGGCAGGCCCAGACCACCGATGCGGTTTCCAGAGTCCGCATGAAAGGGACCATCTCCTTTTCCGGCGTGAAGGACATCGGAGACTCCCTGAAACGGCTGGAAATCGGAAGTTCCTTAAACATCATAGAGCTCCTCTCCATCAGTTCCCTCCTGACCGTGGCTGCCAGGGCCCGGTCCTACGGGCGCCACGAGCCCCAGGAGGACGATGGGGATTCCGAGGAATTTGACTCCCTGGAACCCATGTTCAGGGCCCTGGAGCCTTTGACCCCCTTAAACAACGAGATTAAGCGCTGCATCCTCAGCGAGGACGAGGTGGCCGACGACGCCAGCCCGGGCCTGGCCCATGTGCGCCGCTCCATGAAAATTACCTCGGACCGGATTCACACTCAGTTAAATTCCATGCTGAATTCCAACCGCTCCTACCTTCAGGATGCGGTGATTACCATGCGCAATGGCCGCTACTGTCTGCCGGTGAAAGCCGAATACAAAAACCAGGTACCCGGCATGGTCCACGACCAGTCCTCCACCGGCTCCACCCTGTTCATCGAGCCCAT
>ERZ1643247.2854-NODE-2854-length-12992-cov-4.377367_pt1 | contig 12992 bp, 6 predicted proteins | sample MGYA00579264_ERZ1643247 | MGnify/ENA primary metagenome ERZ1643247 (study PRJEB29033, sample SAMEA4952262) | chicken gut metagenome | biome: Broiler Chicken; feature: Gastrointestinal Tract; material: Caecum | place: Ireland | collected 2018 | study: Broiler... | reverse complement strand
AGAACGGGCGTATTGGACGGGAACGGGTATAACGCCGAGACGGACAGCCGCTTGACGGCGGAAACGTTTTGCGGCGGGTATAAGCTGACGCTTACGACGAAAAGCGACGCGTTGTCCGAGTTCGGGCTGAACTTGCCGTTTAACTTTATGGGCAAGCTGAACGCGGGCGGCTGGAGAAAGCAATATTTGTTCAATTCGCCGTATGCGTCGGAAGATAACGAACATATTTACTGTTATTTGTCTAACCCGCTCGGCAAGAATTTAATGCTTGTGTTCGGCAGTCCCGCCGACGGTTGGAAGATGGACTATTCGCCGTACCTCGGCGGGCATTATTTTTACAACTTAAAAGCGTTGGCGAATTTCGACAAAGCCTATCGCACGGGCAGTCGATATAAAGAACTTGTGCTGTATCTGTTTGAAGTCGGCGCGTTCGAGGAGGGACTGGAAAAGGTTGCCGAAGTTAAAGGCGTGCCTATACTTATATACGACCGTAGCGGCGGCGCGCGCGGCGCACAAATTACGGTGCGGGCGATCGGCGATTGCGACGAGGTCGAGGCGGACGGCAAGAAAATTCCGTATCGCGGCGCATTTACGTATACGATAAAATATAAGGGGACAGCCGTTTTAACGCCGTACTTCGGCGGCAAAAAGGGACTTGACTGCACCGTTTACGGCTACGAGAATATAGACGCGCTGTATGCCGATTCGATGCAAGCGGTGTCTATGCAGGATATTGCGGTCACCGACGGGAATCTTTGCGAGCATCAATGTTGGGTTTCGGCAATGTTACGGTATATGCTAAAGTACGGCGGGAATGCCGCGTATGAAAGACTTGTCAAAGCCGAGCTCGACGTGATTTGCGAGACTGACGAGCGTAAAGCCGTGCCGCGACAGACGATACTTTGTAAGCCGCACGACGAATATCCTGCGTATCATATTTACAAGTCGGGCAGAGTGCAGGAGCAGTTTTTCGGCATAACGATACTTTTGGACGCGTACAAATATTTCGGCGATGAAAAGTATTTGCATTACGCATCGAATGCGCTTGACTGCATTTTGCGCGCTTGCCAAAAGGGGGACGGGCGAATCGAAACGTACACCGAGTGGAGCGGCACTTACGACGATTACACCACGGTTTGCGCGCCAATCATACCCGTCATAGATATGGCTTTGTTCTATCAAAGTATAGACACGAAAAAGGCGGCGTTTTACCGTCAAAGCGCGGAGAAGATCGCCGCATACCTCTATCGCAGGGGGCTGAACTTCCCGACGGAAGGCGGAGTGACCGATGAGGCGGAAACGGAGATGGAAGACGGCTCGATTTCTTGCACGGCGCTTTCGCTCCTCTACTACTGCGCCAAAATCGAGCGGAAAGAAGAATATATCGTAAAGGCGAAAGAGATACTCGACATACACGAAAGTTGGGTGATAAATACGCCGATCGCGCCGATGTACCGTTCCTCGCTTCGTTGGTGGGAAACCAAGTGGGAAGGCGACCGCGACGGCAATGCGATCTGCGCGGGACACGCTTGGACGATCTGGGGGGCGGAAGCGGACTTTTGGTATTTCTATCTTACGGGCGACAATACGTACTATAATAAAGCGTATAACGGCTTTATGAGTAACTTTGCCAAAATCGACGCGGACGGGAAAAGCTATACGTGCTACCAACCCGACTATATCGCGGGCGGCGGGTTTACCGATCGCGCGGACGACGTAGAGTTCCGTATAGCCAAGGGTTTTCCGCGCCAAACGGACAGCGGGCTGTCCCGTTACGTGTGGATTCGCGCAGTAGAGTGCATAATCGAAAAACAGTTAAAAGAGATATAGATATGGAAAAATTGAAAATAGCGGTAGTAGGGTTCGGGAATCGCGGGCAGTTGTTTGCCGAATACGTGTTAGACAGTGCGGACGCGGAGCTGACGGCGATTGCCGATTGCAATGAAAGCGCACGGGAGAAAGCGCAAAACGAATACAAGTTAGTTCCGCAAAACTGCTATGAAAGCGCCGACGAGTTTTTTGCGCAAGGCAAATGCGCCGACGCGGTTTTTATTTGTACGCAGGACAGCGACCATAAGGCGCATACGATCAAAGCGATGCAACTCGGCTACGACGTATGTTTGGAAAAGCCCATTGCCACGAAAATGCAAGATTGCGAAGATATTTATGCGGCGCAACAGGCGACGGGGCGCAAAGTTATGATCTGTCATGTTTTGCGCTACAGCCATTTTTACGGCAAACTGCGACAAATGATAAAAAGCGGCGAAATAGGCGACGTTGTTACGATCAGCCAAACCGAAAACGTGGGGTATTGGCACGACGCACATTCGTATGTGCGCGGGGTTTGGAGCAATGCCGAAAAGAGTTCGCCGATGATTTTGGCAAAGTGCTGTCACGACCTCGATATTCTGTTTTGGCTGTACGGGAAACGGTGTAAAAGCGTTTCTTCTTTCGGAGGGCTGTATTATTTCAAAAAAGAAAACGCGCCCGAAGGTGCGGCGGCGTACTGCGTAGATTGCAATCCCGATACGCGGAAAGATTGCCCGTACGATGCGTTTAAGATATACAACGATATTTACAAGGCGTACAATCCCATACTCGGGAACGCGACGGTATTCCGCACTTCCCGCAAAGATTTTATCGACGGCGTGCTTTCCCAAAAACCGAATACATACGGGAAGTGCGTTTTTGCCTGCGACAACAACGTGGTCGATCACCAAGTGGTCAATATGTTGTTTGAGGACGACCGTACGGCGCAATTGACCATGACGGCATTTTCCAAAGATTGCCACCGCAATATAAAGATACACGGCACGTTGGGCGAGATCAAAGGCGATATGGAAGAAAACAAGATTTATGTGTATCCGTTCCGCGCCGACGACTACGTGATTGATTTGACCGAACTCGCCGACGATTTCAGCGTGCACGGCGGCGGTGACAAACTTTTGTTCGAGGATTTTATCGCCTATTTGCGCGGGAACGAGAGTAGTGAAACGCGCACTACGCTTAAAGACAGTTTATTATCGCACAAGATGAGTTTTGCCGCCGAATATTCGCGCTTACACGGCGGAATTCCCGTAAAGATAGAGGAGTAATATCTATTCGGACAGGAGATTAAAATGGATCGTAAAATAGAAGTATATCAGCGGTTTGGCGCGATGCTCGACTGTTCGCGCGGCGCGGTGCTCAAAGTGCCGACGGTCAAGAAGCTGATCGACGCATTGCAAAAAATGGGGTATAACGCGCTCGAACTGTATACCGAAGATACTTTCGAGGTGGAGGGCGAACCGTACTTCGGATATTTGCGCGGAAGATATACGGGCGAAGAAATCAAAGAAATAGACGAGTACGCCTCGGCGCACGGCATAGAACTTATACCGTGTATTCAAACTCTCGCGCATTTTACCAACCCCGTAAAATTGCCGCGCTTTGCCGAAATAACCGACGTAAACGACATTCTTCTCATCGACGAAGAAAAAACGTATGAGTTCATAGAGTGTATTTTCGTATCGCTTGCAAAAAATTTTAAGTCGCGTAACGTGCATATAGGCATGGACGAGGCGCACATGGTAGGCTTGGGCAAGTATCTCGACAAGCACGGCCATTGCGACCGTTTCGAGTTGCTCAACCGTCATCTTTCGCGCGTTGTCGCCATAGCGAAAAAATACGGATTTAACCCACACATGTGGAGCGATATGTTTTTCCGTTTGGCGGCGCACGGCGAATATTATTCGCGCGACGTCCACGTGCCGCAGGAAGTGCGCGAAAAGGTGCCCGAGGACGTTTCTCTCGTGTATTGGGACTATTCCCACACGCAAAAAGAGGACTACGACGCTATGATAGAGTCGCATAAGGAGTTCGGGCGCGAAGTTTGGTTTGCGGGCGGCGCTTGGACGTGGCTCGGGTTTGCGCCTCGCACTCGTTTTGCGTATGAGTCTTTGAAAGCGTCTATGCGTAGCGTGCGCGAGAACGGTATTCAAAATGTACTTATTACCGCATGGGGCGACGACGGCAGCGAGTGTTCGTTTTTTTCAGTCTTGCAAGTATTGTATGCCGCTCGTCGCTATGCCGACGGCGAATACGACGACGAAAAGATCGCCGCCGAATTCGAAAATTTGTTCGGCGTTTCGGCGCACGATTTCGATTTGCTTGAATTGCCCGATACGGTGCCTGTTGCGGACCATCGCACGTTATGCAATCCAAGCAAATATTTGCTATACGCAGACCCGTTTTCGGGAATATCCGACGCGACGTTGCAAGATTTCGCTCCTATTCCATATGCCGATTACGTAGAGCGGTTGTCCGCGGCAAAACGACGGGCGGGAGAGTATGCGTATTTGTTCGACTGTGCCGAAAAACTATGCCGCTTGATGGAAATAAAAGCGAATTTGGGCGTTCGCACGCGGGCAGCATACCGTAGCGGAGATAAAAACGCGCTTGCGGCATTAGTAGTGGATTACGAGCACGTAAAGAAACTTGCCGAGAAATTTTTCAAAACGTTTGCCGCGCGATGGCGTATTGAGAATAAGCAGTTCGGGTTCGAGGTGCATTGTATTCGTTTAGGCGGTTTGATAAAGCGGCTTGCGTACTGTAAAATGTGTCTGCAAGCATATTTGGACGACAAACTGCCGAAAATCGAAGAATTGGAAGAAGATATATTGCCGTATTATCCCGTGTGCGACGAAAACGAGCTTTGGATGGGCAAATATCGCAATATCGTTACTACGGGCGAATTGTAATAGAGGCGATAGATATGGAATTCACATGGCAAGCGATTACCTTTTGCGTGGAAAACGAGCGAGTAAGTATAAAAAAGTTCGGGGACGTTGCGGAGAATAAAACGCACACGCCGCTTGTCGAACTGCAAATCGCGGGGTGCGATCACGCGGGCAACGTGGCGGCAAAAGCGGTGCGCTGTTCGGAAACGGAAAGTTTGCGGTACGTTTCACATTGCGTAAACGGGGACGCGCTTACGGTCACGCAGGCAAACGAACGGTGCGAGGTGACGACCGAGTTGCGCGCGTTCGACGGCACAAACGCTGTGCAAATCTTTACTTCGGTGAAAAACGTTTCCGCCGCGCCTGTCACGGTGGAAACGTTGTCGGCGTTTGTCCTCGGCGGCTTATTTGGCGGACGAAAAAACGTGCATACAACGTATTTTATCAAGTTCACGCAAGGGCACCATTGTGAGTGTCAGCCGCGTAGGTTTTCGCTTGAGCAGTACGGTTTTAACGCCTACGTAGACGGCGGCGAAAAGTGTTTAACGTATAAAAATATAGGCAGTTGGTCGAGTAAAGAAGAGCTCCCGCAAGGAATTTTGGAATACGACGGCAAATTCCTTATGTTCCAGATCGAAAGCAACTGTCATTGGCAGTACACGGTGTCGGCGCAAAAGGGCGAGCTTAATTTGTGCCTTAGTGGCGGCAGTGCGTTTTGCGGCAACGAGAGCAGAGAACTGCAAAAGGGAGAGAGCTTGCAAACCCCTATCGTAGCAATCGCGTGCGGAAATTCTCTTAATGCCGTAATCGGCGAAATGACAAGGTATCGCCGTCATATTGCGGGGCGTAGTGCGCCCGATGAGCATTTGCCCGTCATTTTCAACGAGTATATGCATCTAAGTTGGGATAGTCCTACCGAGCTAAACACGCGCAAGATAGCACCCGTAGCGGCAAAAGCGGGCGCGGAGTATTACGTGATCGACTGCGGCTGGCACAATGAAGAAGACGGAGATAAAGTGTATCCCTACGTGGGGCAGTGGAAAGAAAGCAAAGCGCGTTTCCCGCACGGCGTGCGCGCTACGACGGACTATATACGCAGTTTGGGTATGAAAGCGGGCTTATGGATAGAGCCGGAGATCATTGGCGTGCAGTGTGAAGAAATGCTTTCGTACTACGATGAAAACTGCTTTTTGCACCGAGGGGGCAAGCGCGTTGCCGTAATGGGTAGATACTTTTTGAATTTCCGCGCGAAAAAAGTGATAGACTATCTTTCCGAAACGATCCGTCGCATGGTGGAAGATTACGGCGCGCAGTATATAAAGATGGACTACAACGAGGACGTGGGTTTTACCGATGAAAGCCTTACCGCCGACCGTTCCGCGTATCTCGATTGGATAGATACAATGCGCAGTTGCTATCCCGACGTGCTCATGGAAACGTGCTCTTCGGGCGGCATGCGCATGGACTACGCTACGCTCAAACATTTTTCGCTTGTGTCCACGTCCGACCAAACGGACTACCGCTTGTATCCGTATATCTCCGCCGATATTTTATCTGCGGTTTTGCCCGAGCAAGCGGCGGTGTGGAACTATCCCGTCGTGGGCGAGGGCGTGATCGGGGAGCCGTTCGAACACGACGAAAAATGGGTGCAAGAAAGTATTTCGCAAGAGCAAATCGTTATGAATACGGTCAACGCACTGCTCGGGCGTATGCACCTTGCAAGCCATATAGAACTATTATCAAACGCGCAGTTTTCGCTCGTGCAAGAAGGAATAGAATATTATAACAAACTTACGCCCGTAAAGAAAACGGCATTGCCGTATTTTCCGCTCGGGTTCACGTCGTTCGGTATGCCTTACGCCGCTTGCGGATTGAAAGCGGACAATAAGTTGTATTTGGCGGTGTGGAATTTGGACACAGAGAAAGAGATTTGCATTCCCGTTCCCGAAAAAATACGCACGGTAAAAGTAGGCTATCCGCGCTCGCTCGAAACGGATTTTTCGTTTACTCAAACCGCACTTATCGTGCGTTTTAAGAATAGATACACTGCAAGGTTTTTAGAGATAGAAACGGAAAAACAAACGGTGATGAAGGAGATAACCGGTATGCAAGTGAAAGATTATATACGTGAAAACCTGCCGCGCACGGTACGGCACATTGTGCGTGACGAAGATACGCTGTTCGGGTTGCCGTATCCATACACCGTGCCGTGTGCCGACGGCATGTTCAACGAGTTGTACTATTGGGATACGTACTTTACCAACAAAGCGTTGTTAGTGCTCGGACAAGCAGAGCAGGCGGCAAACAATACGAAAGATATACTGTATCTTATCGATCGGTTCGGCTACATGCCCAACGGCAACCGCACGGGCTTTTTGCGACGCAGTCAGCCGCCGTATGCCGCGCTTATGGTCAACGACGTGTATAGGGCGAGCGGTGATTTGTCGTTTCTCAAATCTGCGCTCGTTACGCTCAAAAAAGAGTATGAATTTTGGATGACGCGGCGTGTTTCCGAAAACGGACTTAACCACTATGATTGCGAAGAGGACGAAGAGAGTTGCGCGGCAATGTATAACGGTTGCGTAGCTGAGCGTATCGGTAAAGACGATAGTCGCGATCCGAAAGAGGCGGGGCGGCATTATTTTGCCGAATGCGAATCGGGTTGGGACTTTAATCCGCGCTTTGACGGCTACTGCGCACATTGCAATCCCGTAGATCTAAACAGCAATTTGTATCTGTACGAAAAGTTGTTTGCCGAATACGAAGTGTTGCTCGGTGAGGGTGTCGGCAAAGAGTGGGAGAGCAAGGCAAAATTCCGCGCTGAAAAAATGAACGCGCTTATGTGGGATAACGCGGCGAGTGTATATAAAGACTACAACTATAATACGGGCAAACTGTCCGACGTGATAAGCGCGGCGAGTTTTCAGCCGTACTTTGCGGGGCTTGCAGACGAGAAACAAAGGGACGGACTGTTGACCCTGTTGCGAATACTCGAAAGCAAATGGGGAATATTTACCACCGAAAAGACGGACAAAAAGTACCAGTGGGCATTTCCGAATGTTTGGGCGCCTTGTCAATATGTTGCGGTAGAGGGCTTGCGCCGCTACGGGTATGAAAAAGAGAGCAAACGCATAGCGCAAAAGTACGTTGCGCTTATAGAAAAGAACTTTGCCGCGCACGGCAAACTGTTTGAAAAGTATAACGGCATAACGGGCGACATAGACGCGATTTCCGAATACGGCACGCCCGAAATGCTCGGCTGGACGGCGGGCGTATATATGAAATTAATTAGGTGAATAGAGAATATCGGATACTGCAATGATAAAATTTCTCCATTATAATAAACAATAGGAATGATAAAACAAATTATAGCTGCAATGACGCTCGAACAAAAGGTAGCGCAACTTATTCAAATTCCGTATGCGCAGGTGGGGCGCGAAAAAGCAATCGAGTGGACGAAACGTTCGGCGAGGATCCGTATTTGGCAGGCGAACTCGGTGCGGCAATGGTAAAAGGATACCAAGGCGAAGACAATGCTGCGGATACTTCGGTTATGGCGTGCGTCAAACACTATATAGGCTACGGCGAAGCAACAGGTGCGCGAGACAGTTACGACACGAGTATATCTGTGCGAATTGAAGAAAAAACGAATTATCCTTTTGAAGATACGATAGCGTTTTCTTTCAACGCAGAGCAGTCTGTAGCGTTTACGCTTTCGTTGCGTATACCCGAATGGAGTAACGGCGCGACGGTAACTGTGAACGGCAAAGAAGAACATACGGAGAAAAACGGTGAATTTTATCGTATAAATCACACATTTGACAACAGAGACGAAATCTTATTGAAATTGTATCCGAAAATCGATGCCGTAACGTCTGCGGACGATGGCATATATCTTACACGCGGACCGCTTGTATTTGCTTTGGGCTTGCCATACAAAGAGGCAAGAGTGAAGGCTGAAGGCGGCGACGGAACACTGTGCAATTATAATTTAACAACTACCGACGCGTGGAATTATGCACTTGATGCAGAAGAATGTTTGCAAGAATTAAAATTTGAACGGCTTGCGGTTGTTGATAATTTATGGACTTTGTCCGGGACTCCGTTGCGAATCACGATTCCGGCTCATAAGGTCGAAAAATGGCAACTGTTCCGTACGAAAAAAGTGAAATAAGTTTATGATTTATACAAAAAACTTTCTCGTGAAAAAGATGGGGATTTTGTATTTACTCCGTCGTTGCCTCAAAATTTGAAAAAGAACGATGTTAGAGAAAAAGAACTAATAACTCTTGTTCCCGTCGGCGCGGCTAAATTGCGTATTATCGTTTTTCCTAAAATACATAAAGACTAATCCGAAACATAATTAGTGATTTGCGACGAAAATACAAGGAATAATATAAAAACATTTTTTTCGTATGTTTTTAAAACGAAAGAATAAAAAAGATTCAGTCTCGGAGGATTCGAGAATGCAGAAACAACAAATTGAAAATAAAACGGAAAAATTTGCAAGGCTTTGCCGTGCGGTTGTGCCCGAAGGAATTACTCTACTGGAAACGGACGGGGCTTTGCCGTTACAAGAAAACGAAAACGTTGCGATGTTCGGGAGAGGACAATTCGAGTATGTAAAAAGCGGCACGGGATCAGGCGGACGCGTGAACTGCGATTATGTAACGACGATTGAGGGCGAATTGAAAAAGCGGGTATGTCTTTTTGAAGAGGTACACGCTTATTATGCCGAATATATTCAGTCTCATCCGTTTGACACCAACGGCGGATGGCAGGCTCTGCCATCACAAAAAGAATCCGTTCCGCCCGAAAATCTCGTATCCCGCGCGGCGGAAAAATGCGAAAAAGCGATTTTTGTGCTTTGTCGTACTTGCGGCGAAGGTTACGATGCGAAAGCGGAGAAGGGCGATTGGTATCTTTCCGATGCGGAAGAGGATACAATTGCTCTTTTAACCAAACATTTCAAACATGTAATTGTGCTTGTGAACGGCGGCAACCAAATCGACTTGAATTGGATAAAAAAATATTCCGTCGGAACGGTTGCTTTGATTTGGCAAGGCGGTCAGGAAGGTGGAATAGGGACCGTTGATATGTTAATGGGAGACGTTTCGCCGAGCGGCAGAATGACTGATACCGCCATAAAACATATCGAATTGCACCCTGCGACAGGACATTTCGGAGACGAAAAAGAGAACATTCACGTTGAAGATATTTACGTCGGCTATCGATACTATGAAACCTTTGCAAAAGACGATGTTTTGTATCCGTTCGGCTACGGACTTTCGTATACGACTTTTGAGAGTGAAACGTTTGCCGCAGATAAAAACGGCGACGAAATAACTTTGAAAATTCGCGTGAAAAACACGGGAAACTATCAAGGAAAAGATGTGGTGCAGTCATATTTTTCCTATCCGGAAACGGCTCTCGGTGCGCCTGCAAGACAGTTAATCGCATACAAAAAAACAAAAGCGATTCTTCCCGGCGAGAGCGAAATTTTAGAATTGAAATTTTACGTTACGGATATGGCGGCGTATGATGACTGCGGGAAAAGCGGCGCGAAATTTGCCTATGTTTTGGAAAAGGGCGAGTATAAGGTGTATGTCGGTGCAAACGTTCGTGACGCAGAGGAAGTTCTTTCTTTCAAGCAAGATACGTTGCGTATGGTAAAACAATGCCGTCAATGTCTTGCGCCGGAAAAAGACTTTGAAAGACTGACGAGAAACGGATTTCAAGCCGTACAAACCGCAGAATATGACGTTTGGGAACGCGTAAAAGCAGAGTTGCCTGCAACCATACCGTTTACGGGGTATAAAGGCATTACGTTACGCGACGTAAAGAACAACGTGCATACGCTCGACGAATTTGTTGCGCAATTCACAGAAAAAGAATTGTGCGAATTTGTCCGCGGCGAAGGAATGTCGTCACCGAAAGCACCTGTTCCCGGCACGGCGAGTTGTTTTGCCGGTGTGACGAAGGCGTGGAGTGAAAAGGGTGTTCCCGTTGTAACTACTTGCGACGGACCAAGCGGAGTAAGAATGGAATCGGCAGCTCGCGCTACCTGTATTCCTTCGGGGTGTATGATTGCATCTACATGGAATCCCGCGATATTTGACGGTGTATTCGATGCGTTTGCGGAAGAGGCGGCGGATTATGGCGTAGACGTAATTTTAGCACCCGGCGTTAATTTACATCGCTATCCGTTGTGTGGCAGAAGTTTTGAATATTATTCGGAAGATCCTTATCTTGCAGGCACTTTTGCGGCAAAGTTTGTGGAACGATTCACTAAAAAGGGCATTTTTGCTACGATTAAGCATTTTGCCGTGAATTCGCAGGAAACTAACCGGTCTGCCGAAAACGAGGTTTTATCGGAACGCGCGTTAAGAGAAATATACCTTAAAGTGTTTGAAGTGGCTGTAAAAAGCGGGTATGTACGAGCGATAATGACTTCGTATAATCGTATTAACGGCATTTCTGCCGCAGGAAGTTACGACCTCACCACTTCGATTTTGCGAGAAGAATGGGGTTACGACGGTATGGTGATGTCGGATTGGTGGCCGCAGATTGACAACAAGGCGCGCACGAGTCACGACGGGAAAAATCTTGCGGAAATGGTAAAAGCACAAAACGACGTGTATATGGTCGTTCCCGACGCTTCGACGTATGAGGATAACCTTTCGGAATCATTGAAAACAGGGTTTTTGACGGTCGGAGAATTGCAAAGATGCGTAAAAAATATATTGCAATTTTCAATGAACACTCTTGCTTTCAAATCCGGTAGAGTTACCGATTTCGATGATTTCTCCAAGGCGACAAAGCTTGTGTGCCGCGTTCCTCTCGACGGAGTGCCGTTTGAAGAATTCACGAAAGACGACGTGTATCTTTATCGCGGCAAACAACTTAGAAAAGTTACGTTGCAAGTGCCTGAGGACGGGTTCTATTGCGCTGAAATTTCGTATTCGTTTGATTGCGATCCGCTCGAACAGAGACGGCTTGATTTTTCTTCGGACGGCAAAGAACCGATTGTATCGGTGCTTGGCGGCACTAACGGAAAAACAGAAAAAACACGGTTGAAGATATATTTAAAACGAGAATCAGTGTTGGCGTTTCCTTCGGATAGTGCGCATGAAGTGGCAATATACAGTCTGAAATAAACATCTTTTCTGCTAAAACACGTTCTAAGATAAAAGAAGCTTATTCAGACGTAACGTTTAAAAATATTCAAATTTCGGCTGTGATAGAACGACTGAGCGAAACTTTATAAAGTAAATTTGTTGAAGCAATATTTATGTGAATACAGTTTTAAGCCTTTGTTGCAAAAGAAAGAAACTAACAAAATTATTGCAGGAGGAATTGCTGCTATCAATGCGGCGTGAAGTCCCGTAAATAAAAAAAACGAGGAAACACGGGGCAGGCTTGGCTTGTAGTTCAGCATGGCAAAGTTATAAAAGATTCCCTTTTCCAAGTTTTTTGGAGGAGGGAATTTTTATAAATGAATAAATGTGATAAAGCATAGCAAAGAACAGGCGAAAGAGCAATACAGGCATCTATTAGATGAAGAGAAACTGAAAAGCACGGAATTCAGATACGGAAAAATTACGAAGAAAGTAGTTATTTATCGCGGAGAAAATGCGACTTTGGAAAACGGAATCGAATACAAAAACGTAGAAGATTATTTGAAATCGCTTGTCCGACCTGAAACTGAACAGTTCGGAAACGAAGAGCAAAAAACGAAAAAACAAAAAATAAAAAACTCGAAATTGCATATAAACACAGCTATTTCGGGCAACGCAGCCATATGAATAGACCTTGAAATATGAACTATTAGTATTCGGTTTTAAGGCCTTTTCTTTTGTAAAAATGTTGATTTTCCCTGTAAAACACTGAATTTTCGTCTATATTTTTGCAATGTAGGAATTTCTTTCAAACTGAACACCATTTTAGAAAAAATTCAAATTCCGGTGCAAGAGCAGATGAACCTTTTCATTTTCGAACCGTCATTGTTCAGTTTGAAAATCCGGATTTCTTTTATATATGTTATAATAATGGGCTTCAAATTTACAAGGTGTCTGGTTCATAAGAACAGAATGTGGTCTTTTTTCGTTATAGAAAGTCATGTATGTATCTACACTTTGAAAGAAATCTTTTTCTGTCTTGAAACGATAGCGGTATAATGCTTCACGCTTAAAACTTCCGAAAAACGATTCCATTACAGAATTATCGTAAGGCATCCCTGGGTTTGAAAACGATTGTTTTATATTGATGCTTTTT
>ERZ1643247.2853-NODE-2853-length-12997-cov-6.309921_pt1 | contig 12997 bp, 16 predicted proteins | sample MGYA00579264_ERZ1643247 | MGnify/ENA primary metagenome ERZ1643247 (study PRJEB29033, sample SAMEA4952262) | chicken gut metagenome | biome: Broiler Chicken; feature: Gastrointestinal Tract; material: Caecum | place: Ireland | collected 2018 | study: Broiler... | reverse complement strand
TATTTGGTTTGTCCTTATGGCGCACTGGCGGATATGCTGCAAAAATACTTGGATACGATTGCAGCAGAATTGGAGCAGGCTTATGGAAAGTCGTTTACATTGCAGACCATCGAAAAAGCTGCTTATGAGAGCTGGCGGGAGGCGAATTACGGCAGCATCGAAGCAGATGGCGCAGGTGACGACTCGGAATGGACGAGTATTATGTCAGAATATTTCCCGGAAGCAGAAATGGAGCCATAAAAAGACTTGCGAAAAAACGGGATTTTATACTACAATAGAACCGATACGAAATAAAGGATATTTGCAGGAGGTTAGGAAACGATGGCAAAAGGCGGATTTCCCGGTATGGGCGGCATGAATATGAATCATCTGATGAAACAGGCGCAGAAAATGCAGAAGCAGATGGCTGCCATGCAGGAAGAACTGAATGAGAAAACACTGGAAATGACCAGTGGCGGTGGTGCAGTGAAAGTGGTCATCTCCGGCAAAAAAGAAATCAAAGAGCTGAAAATCAATCCTGATGTGGTAGATCCGGATGATGTGGAAATGCTGGAAGACCTGATTTTGTCAGCAGTGAACGAAGCCATTCGACAGGCAGATGAAATGTATACCAATGCCATGGGGAAATTGACTGGCGGAATGGGCGGTATGTTCTAAGTAAAAGAGGGATAGGATGAATTATTATGGAAATCCCATCACCAGACTGATTGAGCAGTTGGCAGGATTGCCGGGAATCGGCGGCAAGTCGGCACAGCGGCTGGCATTTCATATCATCCATATGCCAGAGGAGAAGGTTGCTGATTTGGCGCATGCGATCCTAGAGGCAAAACAACAGGTGCATTACTGTTCGGTCTGCTGCAATCTGACAGATACAGATCCGTGTCCGGTTTGTGCCAATCCCAAACGGGACCACAGTACCATTATGGTGGTGGAAGACCCCAGAGATATGGCAGCATATGAACGTACGAGGGAATTCCATGGCGTATATCATGTGCTGCATGGTGCAATTTCTCCCATGACGGGGGTAGGACCGAGCGATATTCGCATAGCGGAGCTGCTCAAACGGATGGAAGATACAGTGTCAGAAGTCATTCTGGCGACCAATCCCAATGTAGAGGGGGAGGCAACGGCAATGTACATCAGTCGGTTGCTGAAGCCTTTGGGCGTAAAGGTAACGCGTATTGCCAATGGCGTGCCGGTAGGCGGCGATTTGGAATATGTGGATGAAATTACGTTATCCCGTGCGTTGGAAGGCAGAAGGGAACTATAACAAGAAAGAAACAGAAGCAAGATTCGGAACAGTCCGAGGAATGCTTCTGTTTTTTTGTTTTGGACAGGAAGGATTGGAAGTTTGTTCCATACAAAATGGCTGTAGATAAGAAGCGGGATGACGTTCCTGTTAGATGGTATGTTATCACCTCTGCCTTTTTGTTTTTCTGTTCGGGAGAAGAAACGGCGGAACGTGAGGCTGTCAAAACCGGAACATGCTTTGCTGTCATAGGATCTGTGCCGGAATGCAGCAAAAATCTAAAATCTGTGGGTTCTCTATATAAGGCGAATAGGGACTTGGAGCGGGAAGGACATTTTTTCAGGTTGGGACTTTTTGAGACCAGTTTCTTGTTAGGATAACAGCGTAACCGAAAACAACAGAAAGGAGAGAAGGAAAATGGCTACTTTTACGGAACATTATGACCTGATTAAACCCAGTACTGACGATTACTATGATGTGGCAGATTTTAATGAGAATATGGATGTCATTGACACGCAAATGGCACAGACAGAAGCAAATGTGACAGATATTGGGGAAAAAATCGGAGAACCGGGGGATTCTGGAGACGATACGCTGTTTGGGCTGCTGCATCCGTCTAAAAATCAAAGCGGAAATGATGTATATCAATACTCCAAAACGGCGATCAAAAAACGGATTCAAAACTGGACGATATTGCCGCCTGGGGAAGAACCGGATGTATCGTTTTACGGAAAGCTGACGACATTGCATGCAGAAAAAGACGGTATGGTCTACGTCAAGATTGATTCTAAGGATAAAGGACAAACCCATTTTGGTATTTTTCACTCTGTCGGTGCGGCAATACATGATATGCCTGACCAGACAACGATAAGTGGATACAACACTTACACGCATCGAATGCTGGAGGCATACGCAGCATATGTGGACGAGTACAATAATACAGGAACGACTGCGAGAAACGTAGTTCTGGAATTGGCAATCCCTGTGCAAGGCGGAGTGGACTATGTATTCATGTACTATGGATATCGTCAGGATGAAGCGGTGCTCAATGAGTTTATCCTTGCCTATGAAGACGGCACGGAGGAAGCATAAGAAAAGGAGGAATGCAGGATGCTGATACATACGGGAGAAAATGGATGGGTCGAGTGGTACAATAATGTGCTGACCCAAGAGGCGGCTGCCGCATATTTGGATGAAAACACAGTCTGGCTGGATATTTCGCTGCCAGCGATTCCGCCGCACAAAGATGGATTTGTTCCAAGACTGCGTTTGACAGAGGAGAAAACACTGACGTATGACTATGAGCCGGAACCGGAGCCAGTGTACAGTGATTTGCAGATTTTGATGCAGGGGCTTGCGGATTTGGAACTGTTGATTTTGGAAGGAGGTGCATCCTAAATGTATGAGCAGCTCAAGCAAAGATATTTGCGGGGATATCTGCGCAAAGATCAGCTGGCACGCTATGTTGCGTTGGGAAAACTGACAGAGGAGCAGTACCAACAGATCCTTGCACAGGCGTAACGGAAAATCAATTGGAAAAACCCATGAGACAGTGTGCTGCCCTCATGGGTTTTTTGATTGATTCTGTTTTAGTGCTACATTGAATACTGCACCCATCAGCATTGCCGTTGCGCTGCAGTCCATCCAGACCAGCAGAGCAATGATCACCCCGATTGAACCATAAATCAGGGAATAGCGTCCCACATGGTCCACATACAGGGAAAACAGCAGAGAGAATGCCATCCAGATTACCATAGATAGTACGGCACCTGGCAAAACATAGCGGGGCGGTTGTTTTTGCGCCGGAGAGAGGTAATAGACGGCAGAAAGAACGAACAGCAGCGCTGCTGCCATCGGCAGAAACCGCAGGGTTGCCCAAACATGGATAAAAGATTCGGAAATGGGCAGATACTGCCCGACAAAAGACAGTGCGCGTTCTCCCAATACCAAAAGTAAAATCAAAGCAGGAATCAGAAGAATCAATAACATCGTCAGGATGCCGCTGCGTATGCCGTGGCTGCTGCGGTGCGCAATGCCGTCGGTATTTCCATAAATATCTTTGACCGCCGCCATGAGATTGGAGACAGCGCGCAGCGGGAACCAAACCGTAAAAACCAACCCAAAGGTCAACAGAGCATTGTTGCTGTTTGCAGTAATATGGGAAATGGCAAGATTCAAAAAACGGATGACATCTTCCGGCAGAAACCGAGCGACATCTCCGTCCAAAGACAGCATGGGCAGATGCAGAAGCCCTAGTAGGGAGGTAATAAAAATTAAAAATGGAAACATAGCAAACAACAAATAATAAGTCATTGCCGCTGCGCTTCTGCCGATGCGATTGGAAAAATATCCTTGTATGGTCGACAGCAATACGCCCCAAATACCGTGTTTGTCTGAAAACTTGGACTGCAGATCCATGGGTCAGCCTTCTTTCCTTTTTTGTATTGCATAATTGATGCGTAAGAGCATTTCCTCCGGCAGAAATCGCTGGAACAGATGCGCTGTTTTGGTCGTGATTCCGGGCAGCACAATGGTTTTTTTACCAAATACGCCGTCTAAACCAGCTTTTGCGACTTGTCTGGGGGAGAGTCCGCGTACTGCCTGCCGAATTTGGGCGCGGTCATGAAATGGAGTATCCACCGGTCCGGGACACAGGGCACAGACGCGCACCCGGCTGCCTGTCTGCCGTAACTCCATATCAATGGCTTCGGTCAGACGCAGAATATAATTTTTTCCTGCATAATAAGACGCCATCAATGGTCCGGCAAGAAAACCGGCAGAGGAAGCTACATTCAAAATATATCCGTAATCCCGCTGCACAAAGTCCTGCAGGAACCATTTGGTCAGCATGTGGACGGCGCGCACGTTTACATTGAGCATATCCAGTTCGGTTTGAAGCGGGATATCCGTAAAGCGACCCCAGGCGCCAAAGCCTGCGTTATGAATGACCAAATCTATTGATTTTGTTTTTGCAAATGCATACAACCGTTGGCAGTCGGCTTCTTTGGATAAATCCACTGTGATAATATCTACCTGTGTGGGCAAAAGCCGGCGCAGCCGCTGCATTTTTGCCGTGTCCCGGCTGGCCAGAATTAAGTCAAAGCCGCGATGGCTGAGCAGACAGGCAAATTCTCGCCCAATGCCGCCGGTTGCTCCGGTAATCAATGCATGCATCGGCGAACACTCCTTTCCTTGGTTTTTCTTTCCATTATAGCGTCAGCATTCCCTTTTTTCAACGAAATTCCAAACGCAAATTCCAGTGCAATCAGACAAAACAAGCGGTTTTTCCGTTTGAGAAAAACCGCTTGCGACTTATGTGTATTTTGAAAAGATACCGTTACGCTGCTGTGTCTTCCAGTAATGACACAACCAGATCGCTGACATCCGCAGGATGTGACAATACGCCTCTTTCATACAGCCAATCTGCGTTGTTTTGCCATACCGACGTTTCCTGATGCAGGAATGCTGCGTTTTCTGTTTCCATGACCGGCAATAGCATTTCCATGCTTTGTTGTTCTACGACTTCGGATAACGGGAAGTTAGCTGCATTTTGGTGGTCCAAAAGAATTTGCAAAGATTCCGCCGGATTTGCTTTCATATCTGCAAATCCTTTTTGGCAGGCGCGTAAAAATGCCTGATATTTCTCCGGATTCTGAGCAACGGCATCCCGATTGGCTAAGAATACCAGTTCATATACCTCTGGTACACCGAAATCTCTCGGATAGAAATAATTGATTTCCAATCCCTGTTCCTGCATTTGGGGTACTTCATGGTTGACCATATTGCCGATGGTCGCATCTACCTGTCCGGTGGTCAGTGCCGACATCAATTCAAAACCGACATCAATGTATTCGCAATCTTCCGCAGACAGCCCGGCATATTCCAGCATTGCCGCAATCTGTGCTTCCGCCAGAACCGTTCCGCCATAGCCGATCTTTTTGCCTTTCAGATCTGCCGCAGAAGTGATTTGGCTGTCCTTCTGGGAAATGACCACATTTAGCGAGCTTTGGGTCACTGCGCCAATGGAAACAATGGGAACATTTTCCTCTACGGAAGTCAAAATTGCATCCTGCAGATAATACATTCCAACATCTGCCTGACCTGCAGCCGGTAGAGAAATGCCGTCATTGGTATTGGCAGGGAATTGAATGACCAGGTTCAGCCCTTCCTGTGCAAAATATCCCTTTTCCATAGCAGTATACAAAAAAGCATGGATCGCGTTGGGATACCAGTCCAGCACAATGGAGAAATCCTCCAATTCTGCTGTTTGGGTTCCGTCGGGTTCGGTTGGTGTGTTTTCCTGTGTGGTGCTGCAGGCGGTTGCGCCAAGTGCCAGAACACACGCCAGAGTCATTGCCAACAATTTTTGTTTCATGTGTTTAAATCTCCTTTCTCCAATGGATACATTTATGCTCAATCACGGTAATGACGCTTACCGCTAACATGGCCACGATTGACAGCAGTACCACAGGCGCAAATACGCCGGCGCCGTCCAGCTGTGACATCATCCGTTTGCTGAAATATCCCAGTCCTTCCTGTGCGCCTAACCATTCCGCAATGGCAGCACCAATGACGCTCATGGGAATTGCCATTTTGATTGCGGAAAAGAAATGAGGAAGCGCTGTAGGCAGCTTTAGTTTGCAGAAAATTTCGCCTTTGGTCGCGCCATAGGTATCCAAAAGCTCTTCCATTTCCCGTTTGGTTGCCTGAAATCCGTCAAATACCGTGATGGCAATGGGGAAAAACGTAATCAATATGGTTACCAGCACTTTGCTCCAGATGGAATAACCAAACCAGAGAATAAACAGCGGTGCTATGGCGGTCGTAGGTATGGTCTGAGAAGCGACAATTACCGGATATAACGCCCGTCTCAATTTTTCATTCCAATCCATGGCAATGGCGAGCCCAACGCCAAGGACAATAGAAATCAACAGCCCGACGGAAGTCACCCGCATGGTTGCCGGCAGATGTACCAAAAACAGAGGTTCTCTCAGTTCCCACAGCTTGGCGGCAATCTGTGCGGGAGAAGGCAGGATATACGCCGCATTCAACAGCATGGCGATGATCTGCCACAGCAGCAGTAGTGCTACAGCTAGTACGACGGCAGGAAGATGCTTTTTCATAGCGTCACACTCCTTCTGAGTTTCTTGATCAGACACTCCTTTAATTCCACAATATCCGGACGCTTCAAGTCTTCCCGGTTACGTGGATAAGCAAGAGGGACTTCCACTCGCTCCATTTCAGAAAATGGGCGGTCTTGTATAATAAAAATGGTTTTGGAGAGAAAAATTGCTTCTTCTACATCGTGGGTAATAAACAAGATGGTTTTATGGTAATGACTCCATTGACGCAGCAGCCATTCCTGCATATCCACTCGCGTCAAATAATCCAGCGCGCTGAACGGCTCGTCCAACAGCAGCAGATCTGCGCCAGAGAGCAGTGTTCTGGCAAAGGCTACCCGCTGTTTCATACCGCCGGACAAGTCCTTAGGGTATTTTTTCCGATATTCCGTTAATCCGACTTGTGCCAGTACTTCCTGGCAGCGTTGTTCCTGTTCTGCTTTTGGTACTTTTGCAATCTCCAACGGCAGGCAAATATTTTTTTCGATGGTGCGCCATGGAAACAGCAGATCTTTCTGGGGCATAAACGCACTGTAATGTTTCAATTCCTGCACTGGTTTTCCATCCACGGTGATGCTGCCTTCCTGCAGTTTTTCCAACCCGTTGATCAGACGGAAAATGGTGCTCTTGCCACAGCCGCTGGCACCGATGATGGATGCAAATTCTCCATCTTGTACTTCAAAATGCAGATGCTCCATCATGCTGATGTCATCCTGGGCATAGCAAAATGATACATTTTCAAATCGCAGCATATCCTCGCTCTCCTTGTCTGAGGGATTACATGGTCATATGATATGCCATTTCCCAAAATTCCTGCTCATATCGGCTGCAGGTGACAAAAATCTCTGTCAATTTGGCTTCTTCTGCAGCCGAAATTCCTTCACTCAGCAGGTTGACGCAGTCGATAATTTCTTGTGTGCTTTTTCGATATGCTTCGCTGGCATATCCTTCCACCCATTCCCCGTAGAGCGGATGCTCCAGTGCGCCGGAAATGGCGGCGTGGTGTTCTCCAATGACCTGATAACTCCACGCGCAGGCAAGTACTGCCATCAGAATGTCCAGCGGTCCGCCTTTGTGCGCCACATCCAACATGTAAGAGGTGTAGGATTGGTTTGCCAGCGCGGATGGCGTTTTTGCAACTTCTTCCTCGGTAATACCCAGACGGGACATATATGCTTTGTGTACCTGCATTTCTCCGTCTAGCACATCATGCACCATGCAGGCAAAGCGGCGCATCAGCCCTTCCTCTTCTGTTTTGACCACACCCAAGGCGAACACCTTGGCATATTGCAGCAGATATCGATAATCCTGAATCATATAAAAACGGAACTTTTCCACATCCAGCGTGCCATCGCCCAGTTCTTTGACAAACGGCTGCTGCAGATATCCCATCCAAATGTCTTCTACGCTGCGGTACAGTCGATCTGTTAGTCTCATATCGTTTTTCCTCCTTGATTGTGCCATCATTTTGCAATCAAAAAAAGCCTTTCCCCCCATGGAGAAAGACCCTGTCTCTGTGTTGTTTCTTTATTTCGCTTCCCTCCGTTGGTACGAACCACATCAAGTTCAAAGGGTTGGATTGTCTATCCTCTCAGCCGTTTGCAACGGCACCCCCAGCTTATTATTCGGTTTCGTTTATTATAGTACAAAAGACTTCCGGTGTAAACCATTTTTTTGGATACATCGCATTAGAACCATCACTTTCGCACAAAAAACAATCGTCTGGATTCCAATAATTTTACTTTACATTTTGAGAAAAAAGAATACACTTAGTATAAAAATAACAATTTTCGGCAAAGAAACGGGGGTTTGGTCAATGGATAAGGATACCAAGCTGTTGAATCTGGCATTGGACGCAGGGGAAATTATGCTGATGTCCGGGGCGGAAACGCATCGGGTGCAGGATACCATGCTGCGGATATTATCTGTCAGCGGACGGCAGAAAATAGAAGCGCTTGCGCTTTCTACCATGCTGATTGTCAGCTTGCCCAGAGAAGAAAAAGGACCGCTGTCAATGGCAAGGGGCGTATCGGACCGATCTGTGAATTTTGAGAAAATCTGCGCGGTCAATGCCATGAGCCGTTCGTTTGTGGCAGGAGAGATTACGTTGGAAGAGGCTTCTCAGCGGTTGTCAGAAATTCACCATACGCCGTCTTTTCCCGCGTGGATGCGCGTTCTGGCATATGGTATGACATCCGGCGGATTTACATTGGTTTATAACGGTACGCCATTGGATGGCGTAGCGGCGTTTGTCATTGGGATGCTGCTGGGGCTGACGGCATTATGGAACAGCCGTTGGAAAGCGCCGTATTTTTTTGGTTCATTTTCCGGCGGTGTGGTGACTGGCGTGTTTGCCGCGCTGTTTCATTTGTTGCTGCCGCAAACGCAGATAGGTATGATCATTATCGGCAGTATTATGCCGTTGCTGCCCGGTATCACGATGACCAAGGCGATCCGAGATATTCTGGAAGGCAACTTTATCAGCGGCAACTCCAAATTGATGGAAGCGCTTCTGGTGGCCTGTGCCATTGCCGGCGGTGTGGCGATTGCTTTGGGATTATTTCCTTCATTTTAAGAGAGCAGGAGGTGTTTGATCATGCCAGAATATACGATGTATGATGTTTTGTTTCAATCTGCCTTTTCTTTTGTTGCCTGTTTTGGATATTCCATTGTCTGCAACGCACCCAGACGGGAACTGATTTACTGTGGGATAAACGGCTTTTTGGGTTGGTTGATTTATCTGCTGGTATTCGTGCCCCATGGGCAATCTGTGAATGCGACATTGATTGCGACGATGGCGGTAACGGCAATTGCACGATTTTTGTCCTACCAACGGGAAGCGCCGTCGATTCTGTACCATATCCCCGGTATTTTGCCGTTGGTGCCAGGGGCGGCTGTCTATAATACGATGCAGGCGGCCATTTCTGGAAATATTCTTTCTACCTATTCCAATGCACTGACCGGTTTTAAGTTGGCAGGCGCCATCGGTATTGGTTCTTTGCTGATTCTGGTGCTTCCGTACCGTGCGTTTGAATTCATTCCTAGGTTTCATAAGAAAGCAAAACAAAAAGAATCTTCCTCTGAAGAATAAGCAGAGGAGCTGCCGGTGCAGATATGGGAATAAGGCAGTAAAAAAACAGCGAAAAAGGACGTTTCTGATCGAAAGGAGAAACGTCCTTTTTGATTTGCAATGGATCAGCCGTTACTTAGAGGGCAACGGAGATCGGATCGGCGGTAAAGGAATATAAGGTTGCTTCGGCCTCAACCAAATGAAAAACTTCCATTTTGCCGTCATCTGCCTGATATAAGCGTTTCAGATCCGGATTTTGTTCCAACATGGCAATTTTGGCTTCTTTGCTGTCATCCCAAAGGACTTTGCCGCGAATGCGCATCCAGGTGCCATCCGGATGCATGCCGCACAACTCCACCCGGTTGTTTGCCTGTAATTGGCGATACACCTTTTTCTGGTTGGAAGTTACCAGATACACATGATTCTGATACAGCGCCACCGCGCCAAAGGGACGTACATGCGGCTGATCCCGTTCACAGGTTGCCAAGAAAAACACGTTGCATTCTCTTAAATACTCTACTGGTTGTTTCATAAACGCACTTCCACCTTTCTTACTCTTTTGTTGGATTCTGATATACCTATATATTCTATTATCCTACCAAATGGAAAAAAATACAAGTGGCAAAACCCGTGCTGTCCTGTGGATAACTCTGTGGAAAAGTGGATAACTTTTCGTGGACAACTTTCCAATGCATGCTTATGTTACAAAAGTAAACGCTTGATTTACAGTAAAATTACAGTTATATTACAATTAGAAAAAATCGCTTGCCAAAAAGTATACACCCTGATATGATAATCCTGCAAAGTAAATCTGAACGTTTTGTCCGTTCCTTGCAAACGGGCGGGGCGGTGCCAAAGACGGCGGAGGAGAACTCAAGGAATGGGGGAGAGGGAACCAAAGACGCCTGCGGGACGGCTCCAAACGGGAGGAGGGTACGGCGAAGGTTGGACGAAATGCAAACATCTTCGTTGTATAATTATAAAACGAACCAAAACGAACGAAACAAAAATTCTAAAGGAGGAATGATGACCATGAAAAAATTTCTTTCCATGGTGATGGCTGCGGCTATGGTCGTATCCCTGGTGCCCGCAACTGCATTTGCGGCAAGCGACAATGTAAAAGCCACAGCAAGCATCGTTGACGCAGAAAGCTACTCCGATGGTGAGCTGGATCGCAACGATTTGATTGGTGATGAAGCTGAACTGCAGCTGAGATTCACAACAGCAGATTATGCTTCTGGTCAGGCATCTATTGCACCTGAAGCAGAATTGGAATTCACACTGGACAATGCAGTGGCAGCGGCTGGATTCGATGTAAAATACATCAGAACCGATGACGGTGTTTACGAATGGGATGGTTATGGATTCAAAGGTAGAGCTAACACATCCGTAGCTAATGACACACTGACAGACGTTGATGGAACACACATTATCATTACTTCAGATGATTATCCTTATAATGGCAAAGATAACTTTACAATCAACTTGGTTGGTAAAGTAGAACGCGGCTGGATTTTGGGTGTGACTCTGCACTCTGAAATTGACAGAGTTTCCAAAGGCAAAACAGCTACTGTAACAGTAGAATCTAGTGATATCAAAATTTCCAATGGTGATGATCTGGTATATGCTTCTATTGAAGATGCAAGCATCGATGTATCTGTAAAAGATACAGTTGATGTAGCAGAAGATGAAATCGTTACATTGGAAGATATCACAATTGAAGCTGGTGTTGGTGATTTTGCTGATTTTGTAGATAATGAATCTGAACTGGTTCTGAAACTGAACAGCAGTTTTGAATTTGTAAAAAACAACAGCGATGCAACATTCAATGGCGTTAAGATTAGTGCTATGAACGCGAATGACGTTGAATATGACGATGATGAACTGACAATTAGCGGAGCTTCTTTGATGCAGATTGTAAACGGAGACAAAACAGACGAATGGAAAATCGTTGGTCTGAAAGTAGATTCCGCAGATGCAAAAGCTGGTGCTGTTGCTACACTGAGAGTTTCCTTGACAGGTTGTGACACAGTTTCCACAGAAGTTGCAAACGTAGTAGAATATGACGTACTGATGAGCGTTGACGAAGACGAAGACGTTCCTGTAATCTACAGCGGCGTTAACGAAGACAACGACGGTATCACCGACGACAGCGATCACGAAGCTCTGGAAGTAACGCTGAAAGAAACATTCGCTGGCGCTTGGAACAACAGCAAGGACTTCACATTGACTGTACCTGAAGGCGTTTACATTGTAGACGTAGAAGGCAACATCGACAACGATGGTGACGTAGATGATTCTGACCCTGAAGTAGAAGATTGGTTCGAAGCAGCTTATGAAGAAGGCGACTATGTTGAACTGACCTTTGATAAGAGAAGCTGGTCCGAAACAGATCCGGACAACGAAGATGATCCGATCGAACTGAATTTCACACTGACATTGGTTGCAGACCCTAACTTCGAAGGCGATGTTGTTCTGAAACTGACAGGCGACAGCATGGAAGAACAGGAAGTAACCATTGCAAAATTTGTAAAACCTTACACAGTAAAAGCAGAACAGAACGACATGAAGATCGACTACAGAAATACTGAAATTCCGACTTCCGTAGTAATTACAGAAGCAGAAGCAGGTCTGTGGGATAAAGACATTGACTTCGTTCTGGCACTGGATAAGATTGACTTCGACGATGAAGGTACAATCACAATCGATGATCAGAGTGGTCTGGAAGTAAAAGATGACGAAGTAAAAACAACAGCACATGATGGCAACGATGCAATCTACTTCACAGTAGAAAGCAGAAGCGATGACGAACCCGCATCTGTAACCATTTCCGGTATGCAGCTGTACATGGACAGAAGCCTGCCCGCAGGTGCATATGACCTGGATCTGTATGTAAGAGGTATGCATAACCTGTATGAAAACCAGATTGTACTGAATGGTGCAAATGATCCGGTTGATGGCAACGCCAGAGCAATCCATGACATCAACGATGATTTCGTATCTTACACAGCAAAAGCTGGTTTCGTGAACATCGTAACCGCAGGTCGTGAAGATGACGACAGCTCCTTCACAACCAAAGTAGTTGTACCTGTTGGCGAAAACTACCTGATCGCTGGTGAAAACCAGATCGCTCTGGATGTACCCGCATACATCAGCGCAGACGGTTACACCATGCTGCCCATCAGAGCCGTTGCATATGCTCTGGGCATCAACACAAACAGCGTACTGTGGGATCAGCCTTCCAGAACGGTAACCATCATGTATGGTAGCAGAATCATCTCCATGCAGAACGGTCAGTCCGTAATGTATGTAAGTGGTCAGGCTATCCCGATGAGTGCAGCAGTTGAAATCGTAGACGGCAGAGCATTCATCCCGATGAGAGACCTGGGCGTAGCTCTGGGCGTAACCGATATCGCTTGGGACGCAGCTACCAGAACAGCTACACTGAACGGCAGCAAATAATTTGCCCCATCGGCAAATCTGCCTTAGCAGTGACACGGTTTGAAAAGTAAATAGAAGAACCCTTCTTGGAGAATCCTCTGAGGAGGGTTCTTTTTT